>JACKZZ010006319.1_pt1 | contig 11202 bp, 6 predicted proteins | sample 8027871 | NCBI WGS metagenome assembly JACKZZ01 (sample SAMN15724774, study PRJNA655200) | protist metagenome | isolation source: fluorescence activated cell sorting (FACS) single amplified genomes of... | place: USA: West Boothbay Harbor, Gulf of Maine | collected 2000-07-19
TGATCCCGGCTACCCAATGGTCCCATCGAAAATGCGGAAGACCAGACACTTACGGCATCGACTGTGCGTGACCGATGTTCCTAAAGACCACGTGAATCATGTTTCGAGTTTGTTCGTGGACGCGTTGTTTCGATCGCGGGAGAGAAAGAACGGAGCTTTTTCTTCCGTTCGCAACGATAGCATGTATTACGATTTGGATGTTGTCGTTCGAAGCGGGAAGCCTCGATTTATTGTGTCTCTTGAGCTGGATCTCTCTTCGGGCTCGGGCAAGAGCTACAGCCGGAAGGAATTTCTGGAGCTGTGCTATTATCCGAAATTCGGAGGGAAACACATCAGTGCGGTGAAAAATGCCATGCAAGAAGCTCTCCAAGAAAAGTTGGGGAGGAAGAAGAAAGTGAAGTTGTTGTCCTACTCGCCTCTTTTTCCTGTTTGTTCGTTCGATTTTGAGGTCATACTCCTGGACGAAGAAGATCCGGATTCAACAAGAACAGCTAATGCCGAGGACAAAGAGGAAGGGCCAGACTCATCCGAGAAAGGAAATAAAAATTCAGCTGCATCTGCAGCAGCATCCTCAGACGGGAAAGTACAGCCGGCTGAGAACAGCAAGAACGGAAACAAGAGCACGAAAAAGATTGTCAATGGCATATCTCAATATGCGAGGGCGGCCGAGACCATCGATGCCCTGATCGCGACTCTGAAGACCGATGAAACAAAAAGCGAAGACGAGAAAAAGGCAAAGAAAACGGCAGTGAAAGACGAAAAAGTAGATACGAAAGGAAGCAAGGATAATAAAGATCGATATGGCCAGGACGGCAATGAGGTGCTGCACAGCATTTTCGCAAGGAATTTGGCCGAAGCTGAGGGCATAGTGAAACTTCAATGTACAAACAATGATGTCGATATTTGGGGTCGAGGGACTCTCAAATTAGCAGAGGCTGAGATCGAGCCAGTCAAATCAGTCGAAACAATCTTCAATTTCCACGGGAAGCACGTTACAAGCTCGTGCAAAGAAACCTTGACCCATGCGGAATGCCTCCAAGACAAAGGGGAAAGACAGGACGGTCCTAAATTTACATGTCTCGAATTCATCGTTGTTTGTAACTTTTTCTTGGAGCTGTAATATTCAATTCCATTGTAAAAATATGCATGCTGAGTAAAACATGAAATAAACAAATGGCAGGTGGCGGCATTGCAGAGGCAGAAGCCGGCGACTCTATTGAGCTTTGGATTCACGGGCAGCATACTAAGCAAGCTGATAGCATCCTGGAGATCAACGTGAGCGCATGCGCGATCGTCCTGGACAGGTACCCACCGAAGAACATGCTTTCATTAGGCGAAGGAGCAGCTGATGACGCCAAAACCGGCGCCAAGAACACCAAGGTGAAAGACTTCGAAGTGTTCCTTGATAGTGCGAGCTTTCGAGGGCAGAGAGGTCTAGAAATTCCGAGAATCCGGAAGCTGGACAACTACCCCGGTACAACTGGGAGTATATTCACAAAACTCAACAAGCCAGCTGTTGTGGGACCCACTGTTCTTCCACCCATCGTGAGTGTGGTAGATGTTTTGCCGCCGGGCATCTCTGCGAAAGGTTGTATTTATCGCCTCTCGGATGTGTACGGAAAGTACGGAGCTGGCATCATAGGGAAAAAGACGATGAGTTTCATGGGCTCGCGCTCTCCGCTTTTGTCACCCATCGTGATCTGTTTCGACGTGCAATTTGCTAGCCTACCAAGGATCTGCCATTTCGAAAGTCGGAAGGAAATTAAGACAGTTATCAAGCAGGAGAGCATCACAGCAAAGACGACAGCGACTAAACAAAGTATCACTCAAGAGGATGATACAAAAAATCCCGCAAAGGACATCAAGATTCTCGGCCGCGCAAGCCCATGTTTGGAAATCCAGGGAAACTCATTGTGCTACTCCGGCAGAGACAAGTCATATTTTCCGTACTTTCTGCAGTCGAATGCGCAGAAATGGACGCCAATCTTCTTGAAACTGATCGTTCTTGGGTTGGTCTTGATGGAGGCTAAGGTAACGTGTCACCAGTCCCACAGCCAGGACATTCTGGAGAGCACGAATGTGGTCGTTCCGGGGGAAGAAAGTAGACTGCTACAAAGTAGACGCTTGGCGGAAAATGCAGCATCATCACCGTCCGAGGCCTCTGCTGCTGCTGCTGCTGAGGAAACTGGTAGTACTTTCGGCGACCTTTTCGGTTCTGTTGAGGACAAGAAGAAATATTTCGATCTCGATCATGATGGCGACCTGAGCGAGTATGAAGAAAGGAGACAGGAGATCACACTCGGCTTTCAAGTTCTTTTCGTGTACTTGATCGCGGTCTTCGTCATGTTGTTCATTCACCTTTTTGCCGATATCCGGAATCAATTTTTCGATCTGGAGCAAGAGAGATTGAACGAAGCACGAAGGATTGCGGGCATTCCTGCGGGCCAGGCATTTTGCGAAGAGGAAAACGAGGTTACATCAATGTCGTCGTCTAAAAAGAAAATTGCACTATACAAGCGGCGTTTCCAGTATGCGCGGAAGCGATTTTCATTTTCATTGGGCGGGAACAGCGAGGCTCTGACGACTGCCGGACACCTCGTCTTGATTGTCATTCTCATCTGTTCGCACCCGGGCTTCCGCGAGGCACCTTATACGAAGCATTTCCCACGTCTCTATGGGGTACTTGCGTTCTACTCCTTCATGTTCGTTTTCGTTTTTGTGATAGTCGGCGTGAACAGCAACATTCTCCGAAGGGTGTTTCAGAAAGCTCTGGAGAAAATGTCACACGTGGATGATCTCATTCTCGAAAAGCAGAGTTTTGTCATGACGAAGATCGTGTTGCAGGCCGAGACAGTGGTCCAACATGCACGGGACTCGGTCGAGCACATGCAGGAGCAATTGAAGTTGCTAAGCGATCAGAAAGAGCTGGAGCGGAGGGCCAAAATCGTGGTTGGGACTGTCGGTGGGATCGTGAAAACATATATTGTCGATAGCGTCGTTTACATTATTCGTTCCGTCACGGTGAAACCGATTGAGAAGCTGCGAAAAGGATTCCGCGCGGAGTGGGAAATGGCGTGGGGAATTGCGACAGATGTTTTCGAAATCACGGTCTATGTAGCTTCGATAGTATCGAAAATCGTGCTTTTTCCGTTCGTGTGGTTGTATCGATGCGTTTTTAAGGTCAGAGACGAGGGGAGTGAGAAAGCCAAGGGGGTTTACGAACGATTGCGGGGAGGCGATGACGATGGCAATAGGCTGTATTGTGAATTTGAATCTGAGGAGTTATTTGATTGCGCCCTCGCTACGGTCGGCAACAAACAAGAAACATATTTCCACTCGAGTGAGTCGATATTAGCTGCGAAGTCAAAGGATTTCTACTCTTCGGCAGACGTGGAGATGAGAGCCTTCGCAGGGGATGATGGTACTAGTAGTGGCGCAAAAAAGCCCTTGTTGCAAGACTCCCCTACCGCGAGTTCGGGTGTTGCATCGGCCGCTCAGGAACGACAACGACTACTGCTCTCGTCAACTTCTACTGTGGGTGAGAAAAATGGAGTGAAGTATGTTCACATCGAGCCGGCCCGGGTGCTTGCCAACATTTTGAATTCGGCTCGGTATCTGTGGACTCGGGATGTAAAGGCTGAAAATCTGGGAGATCTGAAGTTGGATCTCATTCCATGCAGCAATGTTTCGTCAACTACTACAACAGGTAATAAGACCCAAAGAGCATCTCGCGTCTCACCCTCACCGAGCCGCATAGTAACAGCTGAGAAAATGAAAATGAAAGGGATTCAGATCCTCTTCCCAGAGCAGGGATTGCAGTACAGTGGTCGAATAGTCGATAAATTCGTGGGTGAGGGCGTTTCGGCTACTCTATTGTCCTACGTTGGAAACAGCTTTTCCAGTAGACCCGACCATTTTGATCCGACCGTGACTGTGACGAGAACGCATTTCTTTTCGAAAGCGGCCGGGGCAGCACCATCAGGAGGTAGTGCAGCTGATACTACTATTTCAAAACCTGGGAATAATTCCAACCCTTTGTCCGAACCCGAAGACAAAGATTTTCTCCACAGCAATATCCTGCCGTATTCGAATTCGGCATCAAACCTCGAAAAGAAAGTTCAGACGTTCCCCGTTGTTGGGAGTTTTGCGGATCACATATGCAGGAGCAAACTGGAACAACCGACGGGCAGACTGATTGGGACGATTGAGTATGCAGTTCATTCTAGTGGTGAAGGAGCCACGTCTGATGCTTCAGAGAAGAAAATGAAATTCGGCTCCCCGATGCATTTGTCATTATGGATCCCAGAGGAAACTAAAACCCATGCCGAAATACTGTGCCAATGGTTCTTGGAAGTTTACGAATTTCTATCGCTCACAGCACCTACGGTGCCTGTTCCTCTCCCTGGTGAGTCCAATGGAGATATTGCGTGCAAAAATTGGTCACCTCAGGCAATTAGTTGCGTTGACAAACTTTTTTGCGGCTTTTCGAGTGCGATGGCAACAACATCGTCTGGAACACCACACACGAAAAATATGCATCTTTTGGAACAATACTCACACATCTATATTAGCGATCGTTCTCTCGCAGAAAAATTTCTACTCGAGGGGTCTGACGTGATAAAAAGGAACAAGAAGCTGCAAGAGGATCTGCAACGATTGCGACAAGCTCTCAGCAAAGAACAGGGAAGTAGTACAGCTAACGCGAATAGTGGAGCTACTGATGATGTTAAGCATTTTCCAGGATTCGCGAGCTTTTTCGGCCAGAAAAGCCAGTATTCCAATGCTGAATTAGTGACTCGGTTAAAACGAATTTTGGTCGACGAGGAAAATTGTCTAGACATGTTTCATTTCGTGATTCATGCTCCTGTGGAGCACAGCGGTATTCATATTCCACCAGCGGAAAGTGTTAAGTATTCTTACCGTGGTCGTGATGAAAATAACAACAAGAACAGTACCAGTCAGAAGCAAGAACCAGGGCAGCAAGAAGAACCAAGATACGGTTTGCTTTCCTTTTTTCCCAGCGGTGTGTTGAGATTTCGCCATCAGACCGACGGGAGCGGATTGGCTGTCGTGGAGGACTGGAACAGTTCAGGGGACAAGAGCAAAACAGAAATCGTTACAAATGCAGAGGGAAAGTATTTCGTGCGCATCAATAACACTGGTAGTGATGGTGGTGGTTGTATCGCGTTTTCAATCCCTTCCGGCGACCAGAAGAAATGGCAGGTCGCATTGCAGCAAGTTACTTCCTCGCAGTAAGGCAGCGTGTCAGCAAATATTGATCAAATACGATGGTGATTGAGAATACAATGCATGAAATACTTAAAATCAATGATTAATGCGAACCTTCATCATTATTACGGCTCCTCTGAAAGCCCCAAGCGCGCGATGCGTTCTTGGCCCAAGGTAAATGTCTGGGTGGCACGCGCAGCTGCGGGGTGCAGGACAACAGCTGTCATCATAATTAAATTATTTATCTTGTTGTCCTGTGAGATTATGCGAAAAAGAAAAAGTAGACACATCCAGGTTCGTAATAAAACGAAGTAAAAGATATTCAGTTTTTAACTTTTCTGTGTGCTCTTGCTCAATAATCGCGGTAGCGCAACTCGTTATTAGTTTGGTTGCAGCATCAGGATTCATTAATCTCGTTTTTCTTCTCAGCAGGGACCCTTAATCTTTCAGTCAGCTGTGTCCGTTCATTTTTTCAGCTGTGTCAGTACTTACATTTTCGTAATTAGGATCAGATCTTAATTTCAGACGACTCACAACGAAAATAAAAGGGATTGACTGTCAGCTCACACAGTGGTTTGATTTTGTTCGTTTGCAAGATCATCTCGCGGGACGAGTGCAAAAAAATGATGCAGGATACATTTGACATAGTCAGTTCGGGATTGGGTCATGGAATCGGATTCGAATGGAGAGCAGCTTGGGCACAGCCAAAATCGTAGATAACACAAATGAGAATGATGTTCCTCAGATATTATCTTTATCGGCCCTATTACAAAATGGAAATTTGCCTTCTTCGGCCAAAATGAATGGAAAGAATTTCCTGTTATCCATGTAAGTGTTCCAACACAATTGTAATTCTACAGTCGTGATCAGATTGTCTGTAATTGTAATCTCTACTATGATGTCTCTGGTCGATTGCCTGCGATCAGATTCTCTATGATCGATCTTGTGTCTACAATAACAATTGTAATCAAAGCGTTCCAATTGAAGGTCTTCATCTCGCATATTGATTTCACATTAGACTATTTCTTTGAAATGCAACAGCCCTTATACCCCAGTCTTCTACTACACAATTCCTTTAATTATCCCGGTATGATAGAAATGAGTTATCTACACCCTCTTTGCATGACGACCTTATTAAGCGTTCAAGCAAGTAATTATGTAACAATTGATGTGACTGTTAGGAGGCATTCTGTCGCTAAAGTTCAAGACAACATCGCCCAAGTGACGAGTGTTTTTTTGAAGAAGTACTCTCAACATTCCTGGTCCAGGTATACTAATTTCTGAATCCTCCCACACCAGACAACATGGCAGAACAGTCTGAAGATGTGGGATCCGACTCCTATGCAGGACGTCTGAAGGATCCTTGGTACATGACTAAATGCTTATGTCTGTCTTGTTGCGCCACAGTCGGTGCAATTTATTTCGCGATGACGATCGTATTCTTTGCCACACCGTTTTTGCCGTGCATCGAAGTCCAGCGATCTGCACACGAAGTGCCCGGAGGTTGCGGTGACTACTGTGCTCAGTTGGAGAATCAAGCGTGTCACTACAAAAAAGTCCAGATCGGTGACGGAGACCAGACTGAATTAGTGGCTCCGCATTGGCGAAAGCTCGCGAAAATACCATGTCTTCCGTGCTGGTATCTCTGCGGCGACGTGGAGCATTCCGGTTCTGTTGGCAAAAGCGTGATTCCACAGTTCGCGGGACCCGTCGCCGGGATCGAAGCTCTGCTGTTTGGAATCTGCGGTGGAATCTGCTGCTGTTTGAATAAGCGCAGGCCGGGTGATCTCCGCTGTCAAGAGATCCCCGAGTTCCTTGGCAGGACTTTGGACGGTGATGATGGGGAGGAGGAAGGTGCTGCTACGGGGAAGAAGCCGAAAAAATCTGCGACAGTGCCTGCGGACGGGACGCCCTCCGTTGGTGAAGAACCGAATGTTGACCCTCAGATACCCGGTGAAGAAATCGTACCTCCTGCTCCAGAAGAAGCGAACGCGATTCAACCTTCCATCGCCGATAAAGATGTCGAGATCGATGCTGCGCGTGAGAACGACCGTTCATTCCAGGAGTCGCTTGCAAAAGTTCTCTGCGGTTTTGCTGCTATTGGTGTGATTGTGATCGTGATTTCATTAATTGTTATGCACGACTCGGGAGACGCAGAAAAAACGGAGACCAGCGAGTCCGAGAAGGCGGTCAGCGAGTCCGAGAAGGAGACCACCGATAAGGATGAGGAGGCAAGCGACACGGATAAGGTCGGCGATGACGAGGAGGAAGATGAATTATCAATGGAGGAAGAGGCAGTTGAACTGATTAGTAAGGAGAGTCAAAAGAAAAAGAGAAGTCCCAAGAAGTAAATGTTGGAGGCTATTTCTGGGAATATTGTTGGTAAGAAGGATCGTCAGTGGTACACATTGAGTATCGATATTCGTTATTCGTTAGCCATGTTGGTGATGTTTTGTGAATCAGCTTTTTGCGTTTATTTGTACCTACCCCTGTGGGCCAAGTCATGTAATCAACGCCCGATATTGAGGACACCTAACTGGAAGAAAACATAACCAGCAGAGAGTTACCTCACTGCTACTTGTGAATCCAATGAAAATTTGCCCTTTACGTTTTGCATGTCAATGGATTGAAGAGAGTCATGTCTGCTGTTTTTTGTGAATAGAATGAACTTGATTTTGCGAAAGAAGATGAAGCGGAGGAGCACCACATATTCACACGAAAGGTTTCTGTTCTGTGGATGAATTGGCTGTGGCGTAGACTCGTAGTTGAGATTTACTGCCAGAGTTTTATCACATGAAGACATCGCCGAGAAGCCTTACAATATTGTTGTCATATAGCCACAGTACGCGAAAAGAAAAGAGGGTTTCGAGGAGTGGATTGTTTCACGAGCAGCGCCTTCGAAACGTGTATCGGTACCACACGCCAGACGTAAAGTACAGACAAAAACAGGATACAGTAGTCCATCGACATAGATAGTTAGAAGTTTCTAAGCTACTCGAGGGTTATTATCTCAAATGATGGCTGTGCGACGTGGTTTCGCTGCATCAATCTTTTGCGATAGGTTCGTTGTTTTGCATTCAAATGCAATGTAGCTTCTCTCGCCCAGTAGCGATCGGCAATTGGGTATCCCAGGTCGACACCAAACATAATGGAAGATACGCGCATTCCGGATGCTGTACCAGACGATATCAGGGAAAGCTCGGCGGGCAAATTCGTCGCGAAGTGATTGGAGTTGCTGAATTCCATGTCCATGTAAGAGGTTTAGCGGAGCACAATCTGGAAACTGCATCCCCATGTTGCCTGATGAACGAATTCAGTGAGAATCGACATTGGCGTTCCGTCCATGCTTGATCATGCGTGGTGAGATGGAGAGCTAACGCAGCGAATTGTGCGCGTAAAATTTTGAGGGGGCATTTCCCCTGCGTCGATAAAGTGGACGAATATCTTGGTTTTGCTAGTCGGCCACAGTATCTGGCCAAGCGGAACATCAAAAATAACTAAAGATCAGGATGAGATGAAATTGCGAGAGGTGGCCTTCAAGTGTGGCATGTACCGATTGGGTGGTCGCATCCATCGTGTGGGGGAGGCAGAAACGTAGACGAGTGGTTCTTGGTTTTCAAATTACATCCACACAGGTTCACCTCCCAATAAATCTGTAGCATATGTGGATCTGAAGATTCTCTCCTCAGAGGCTCCAGTCTGTTATATTGCAGATTTGGAATCGAACGCGCAGCAGCTCGAGGGCGGACGATCCAGATGACCTAGGCGAGCCCATCGATCCAGCCTCTCTGGCACCGCGGAGCGCGCAGTGCGCGACCTGGGAATCCAAGCCTTCCCGCTGAATGCACTGCTGGATCACACGGTACCTTCGCTGAGATCGAGGCGCAGCTTTTGTATGGCAGCTGTCTCACCAGCAGCGCCCTCGAAACGGGAATCGGCACGACACGCCAGAGGTAAAGTGCAAACTTGAAAGCTTCTCGATGGTCAGTTGTATCTCAAGTGGCTGTGGGGTTTGTTTTCGCTGCATCATTCTGCGATGGATTAGTTATTTTGCATTCAAATGCGTTGGCACAGCACTAGAAATCTATTTCTCTGCCTCACGAAGTTTTATTCTTTGCAAGACAAGAGAGCATTACGGCAGCTCGTACACATCGAGAGAGAAATGAGTCGTAAGTGTAACGTGGTCACAGAAATCGAAATTTGTCAGAGATATCTTTACAGAATTCATTACGGAATCGAAATGATGATCAGATATCGTGTTTGAAGAGAATCATGGTATGTCTCTGTTCTTTTGCGATCTTTTCATCCGCAACTGAAATGCAAATTCTTGTCCATTCACATTTGTCTCAGCGATGTTCTTTCCTATGGGAGTGGGATCAATATTGTGTAATATTAATTTTCAATCAGGCTCTGTATGATTCTTTGAATCCTATAGAAAATTGCTGGGGTTGGGGAAACAAGTAGTTGTCTTCACCTCAAGATTTGAAGAACACTGAATGAATATCCTGGAATCATCTTGTTGCACCATTAAACGTCAGTCTGTATAGTATTTCTATTTGTCCTGTATACTAGTATTCAATCGATAATTGTTAGGAATTGTGAATCGATACTATAATTTCAATTTTCGAATTTTGTGCAATAACATTTTTACACGTTCAACAACGTTCTGAGGATCACAGTGCCATTTCTCTGTCTTTATTAATCTGGCTTTGTTGTATCCCAGCTTCTTTCTTTGGCATCTTTCTTTAGATATCGGACATTATCATGAATTTCGTTCGATGTAATGTTTTGCGTTATTAATATTCCGCCCTCCTGTTCTTCTCCAAGACTCTTAATAAATTAGATAATATGAATAAAACAACGAACATCCAAGTCCCTAGATTTCTACCAAAGAACATAAAGTTGACGTGGGTGTGTAGTACTCCCTGATTTGTAATAAAATCTATTTTCAGTTACACGCGTCTCAGCTTGTTGTGAATACGTATAATACTTATCATATCTTACTTTATCGAGTTGAGTAAGGTCAACAAGAGCTAGAATCATTTAAATCATTAGCGTTGACAATATCATTTAATACAATTGTGGTCGTAGAGTCAAGATTGCAAACTTGTAGTTAGTTGCTCATCTGCGAACTAGGCCAAATTCTGCAGCATCAGATATTGCATCAAGAATTAGAACGATTGCATACGGTGGGTCGCTATCTTTGTCAACATTGTAGGGTTCGCGAGGTCACCACCAACTCTTGCTAAGGCCTATTTTTATCTTTCATTTTAGTCTCTGTGTATTTGTGCATTATCACCCAGGTATTTTACAAGAGGTGTATAAAGATAAACCATAAACAAAATAACAATAAGTACGAGTATTAGAACCCCAATCACTACCAAAAAATGAGAGGAACTGGTGGAGGTCCGGCTCCTCCCCCCAAGCCGAAAAAGGAGAAACAGGATGTTGTTGACTCGAAAACGGGGCAGCGCCTCAGCAGTCTGGTGGGGCAGCGGAATTCGGCAAAGATTCTGGAGTCTATGAATTCGATGTCGGACATGATCGGCGACGCCACGCACGGCATGAAATTAGAGCGAGCGGATAGTGCCCCTGAGACGCTCGAGAATGTCTTCCAAAGAATCGTATACTATCCTGGGTTTGATCTGATCATGGGTTTCGTTGTGGTGCTGAATGCGTTCTGTATGGCTAGTGAATACGAGCACAGCGACGAGCCTCCAAAGGAAGAGTACACGATGTACCGCATCTTCGATTTCATCTTCCTGATTATTTTCAGTGCAGAATTTCTGTGCCGGTGGCAAGTCAAAGGTTGGAGGGTGATTCGTAGGAGTCCCGCTCTTATCCTTGATTTTGTTATTGTCGCGTGTGGTTGGGCTTTTGAGATATGCATGCCACTCTTAATCCTCCACGAAAATCCATTTCTGCCGATCGAGAGCGAAGGCAGCGGCACTGGAAATATCGTGAAGCTATTCA
>JACKZZ010013864.1_pt1 | contig 11202 bp, 17 predicted proteins | sample 8027871 | NCBI WGS metagenome assembly JACKZZ01 (sample SAMN15724774, study PRJNA655200) | protist metagenome | isolation source: fluorescence activated cell sorting (FACS) single amplified genomes of... | place: USA: West Boothbay Harbor, Gulf of Maine | collected 2000-07-19
AGGACAAGTCCTCAAGCTTTGAAAAAAACGGTCCCTTATTCAATAAATTCATTATTTCGCGATGACAAAATTGTACCATAATTCACATAGTACAAGTTGGAGTATAAGAAAACAAATTTTTGATTACGCAATGTTGCATTTTTTGCCTGACAGTGTTTTCATGTTTGTTTGATGATGGATCAAAATCGTTTTTTTTTGTGCAGGTTTCCATCACACTTGGTGGTTCACAGATGTCTGATTTACAAGCGAATTTGCCGATGGACAAGATTTTGGATATCGTACGCGAGGAAGTGCTTCCTCGATTCACGCAGGTCATGCAGGTAACGATTGGCAGCATTTATCACTATTGAACGTTTGGACGTCCATGGCTGTCAATGCTGATGTGAGTAATTGATTGAAGAGGAAACACAAGCAATTTTTTGAGAAAAAAGTTGATGATATGTTGGTTTCTTGTTGCTGTTTCATCCAAGCCGGTGTATGTTGCAATTTTCTGTCAACGTTCATTCATTTGGTTTCAGGTAGAATGTGCACATTTTTTGACAGAGGGCATTCTGGATACCAATTTTTCGGTATTGTTCTTTTTTCTTGCCTCTTGTTGTGAATGTTGGTACGCCCCAATACCAAAAAAAAGATGTTTTCAATATTTTTGTGTTGCAACAGGTAACAAACGTTCCGGAAGCACACATCAAAGGTGAGGTGAACAATTTGGTTGACCAACTCGCAGTCTCATTACAGGTCCGGTTTTAAATTTTGCATTCAATCACAACACAAATTGAAATGAAGCGCACCCCACGCTTATGCAGTTACGCCAGTGGTCTCGGTTCTTTTGGAGTTCAGCGAGTGAATGCCATATAAATATATATATTTTTCAGATTTTCAATTATTAAATTTCATAATTGCATTATTCAAAATGATGTCGAACGTTTTTTTGCACAAGGTAATGGGCATGATTGAAAACAATGTTTCTTTTTTGTAAATTCGTGCTGATGTTATCTGTTAAAATGAAATGAAAAACTTCGAAATACGGCACATACCTTTGAATCGTAGCCGCCGAAGAGAACAGAATTTTTTCAATAAAATAAATATTACATTGTTTATCAGTATTGTTTTTTGAATTAGGTTTGTGATTTCGTTTGTTTTTTGTTTGAGAAAAAGATGCAGGATATCATTCCCAGTGCCGTCCCCGTTCAGGCAACGCGTGTGAAACCATCCACCTGAAACCCCGATTCCCTCACACCCCAGTGAATCATCGATATAATTAAATAAATTATAATTAATTAATGAATTCATTTTTGTTTTTGATATTGTCAGCGAACGCACACCTCGTATTTTGCAATGCTTTGTTCGCATCTTTGAAACAAAATAATCCATCATATATTATGGCTTGACATGTCACCATGCTTAAAGTTATGAGTTGATTGTAATATCAGTGTAGCACACTGCATTCGTCACAAATAAATGAATTTATCTGTTATAATTTCCGCACGACATACGTTTCGAGATCATAATGCAAAGTTTAGCATATTTGGTCGATTCTCGTTTGTCATCTGACGTTTTTCAAAGAAATGTTTCAGATATGATCATGATGTCGACTTTGTTTTTCAACAAATGTTCGTTAGTTATCCATGATTGGCAAATTTTGTTTGGACTGGTGCAATATTCTTCGAAATTGTACCATGCCAATATTATTTATAATCATAGATTATTTGGTTGGGTTTCAAAAATCATTCTTTTCATTGTTTGAATTGTTGGTTCCACATCGATGGTTGTTGATCGAATTGTTGTGTCATGAATATGTTTTTGAAATGAAGGTTTTGTTTGTTGCATTCATTCATTTCAGCACATGATGCTCATGATTGTTAAATGATTGGTTCAAAAACCGCTATTTTGAATATTGAAAAGCTGTTTTTTCTTCATTGTAATTATTTGAATGCAACAATATGAATTCTGATCTTTCCATTCATCAAATGCAGCGTGCTTTTTGGGCACCGGGTCCGTTTGATGAGAAAGTTGTCTGCCATCGTGTTCGAAGATTTATCTTGTCTCTCTTTCATGACTTTCACTACAGTATAATTGATTTTGTTCAATCGCGTTATTTTCCGCGTCGCATTTCCGTGAGGGATTTTGGTGCACTTGTTGTCTTTTCAAATGCTAATTCGGTCATTCAGACACCAAGAAAAAATGTCAAAAAATCAAATTGTGAACAAGAAATAAAAGCCAAATGAATGCAAATCCATAAGTCGTTTTTTTTACGGGTTGTTTGTCAGTTTCATTTTTGCGATCAGAATATTGCGATTGTTTTGTCAACAGCCGTCATCGAGTGAATGTGTTTTCTGTCATGTTTTCCAATTATCATAAATTTGCACCATCTCGATAAATTGGTCTAATTGCTCAATACATTTTGATATATTATTTATATTTTGATGTTTGCGTATGACGGATTTTTGATGCTAGAACGTGAAATCAGTTTTTATATTTTTTCCAATTGAGCAGCTGGTGTTTTATTAAACCAGATTTTAAAGCAGCAACCATTCCAAATCGTTACGTATGCGCAGTGAATCATCACAGCCCCGTTAAAATAAATTCATTTTTTCAAATTAATCTAAATCCGATTTTTTGATTAGGTTCACTTCTAGGTAACCTGTACAGTTTGCAGAATTCGTTTGATCACATCTGTTCAATATAGATTTTTTGTCATAATAATAATAATCAAACGACTCAATAAATATATTTCATCAATAAATATTTCATTTTTTGTCTGTAAAAATTGTGCATAATTATATCAGCATAATTCAGTGTTCTTCTTTTCACGATGATGAAGTCAGTACGTCCGATTAGGTTGTTGCGCCGTTGCAGTAACACCGTCGCAGCAGCCGCCGCCGCTCCGTCTGGTTCTGTGCAGCAGCACCTGCCAGCTGCGGCGGCGGTATCATCTGCCCGCCCTCTTGCGATGGCAACCACTACCCGTTTCAGGTTCGCGTTTTTTTGTTTTTATTGATCAATTAATTGAGGAAGATGCAGCCAATACATGTCCGCAATTGCGATTATTTTGTCAAAATGGTGTTTGATTGATTTGAGAATTCATTGATTTTGTTGTTTATGTACGTGTGTTGTTGGTGATTTTGAAGTTCTGGGGCAGCTGCAGTTCAGAATGACCCCGGGGCGTCAAGTGCTTTGGTGCCTTCCGCAGAGGAGGAGAAGATGCCTGCCGTACGAAATAATTTATTTCCAATAAATTCATTATAGGTGTTTTGATTTTTCCCTCAAAATTGTCAGTAATTATTATTTTTTTGTCTTCGCCATTTTCAAAAAACTGGCCGAAGTTCGTTGATCTTTGTTTGAGACAAATCGGGCCAAGTGTCAACCATTGCATGACACCATCTATAATTAATGTTCAAACATTCTTAGGATCGCCGCAGCATGACGCCATCGCAAATGGTCGAGTACCTTGATCGATACATCATCGGACAGAAGGAAGCCAAGTAAATGTTCATCCCTTTAATTAAATAATTCACGCATCAGCACCATAATATTTCCACATGCTATTTTTGCATTTTTTTGTTTTGTCCAACCATCGTGCCGATCGCTGAACGTTGGGCAACCAATTAATTAGGCCAAATGGTGCATTTTGTTCAATCCAGTACTAACAAACAATTGATTCCTGGTATTTATTTTTGTTTTACCCCATTGTTTCCGTGTAGATTGTATGCAATCCTTCAAAAAAAACATTTCCATGGCAAATCTCAAATCATCAAATTTGCAATAATTTATTCTATTCAAAATTGAAATTATTCTGGTCTGATTATGTTGTTTTTTCATAATAATTGTTTGTACTAGGAAAGCAGTGGCCAATGCTTTACGAATGCGTTGGCGTCGTCAGCAACTCACACCCGAATTACGCGAAGACATCATGCCAAAAAACATTCTCATGGTACCTTGAAAGGCTCAATGTCGGAAGATCAATTTACTGTTCAAATTTCATGGATTTCATTTCCGCGTTTCAATGTAAACCCAAAATTTTGTTTGGCCAGTAATTGCAATTATTTGAAACGCATTTTTTTGAACCACAGCAATGCAGCATTTTTTTGAATTACCAAATTTCATTCGTTTTGACATCAATTCAGTGTGGGGTGTTTTCATAATACCTAATTCGCATCACAAAATTTTGTCAACAACGTGACAATGCAATGATTTCAAAGGTTTTTGCTTTTCATATTGATCTGTTTTGTTAAAGTTCTTAGCGTCCATCCGTCTGCTCGCACATACTGTGGAGGTATTCTTAAAAAAAAAGAACACAAAAGTTGTGCATTGGGGTTAGCAACAATGCGCAACTCATCGACGTCCAGTTCAGCTGAAGTTTCTCTGTTACCGTTTTGAATCCGCCCCCGCACTCTTATGCACCGGAGGGTTGGTTATGATTTAATTATCAAATGTGAATATGTCAGGTTGGGCCCACGGGCTGCGGTAAGACTGAAATTGCACGACGTCTTTCAAAGCTTGTGGACGCTCCTTTCATCAAGGTTGAAGCCACCAAATTCACGGAAGTTGGGTGAGTTTTTGCTTGTGTTGTTTTGAATCTAGTTACAAATTCATATTTGTTTCGGTCTCTTTTCATTTTTGTTTTGTTTTGAATCGTCAGTTTCATATTAATCATTTTTAATTAAAATTTAGTATTTTTTGTATTATGTGTCGTGCGTTTGCTTTGTCGTTAAATTGTTGCAGTGAAAGGCATTGATTGCATTGCACAGAAAAATTGCATCCTTTTTCCTTTTTTGTTGTTTTACGCAGATTCCATGGACGCGATGTTGATCAGATCATTCGCGACCTTGTGGAGTACGATTTTTCATCTCTTTCAAGTCAACATGAGTCATTTTGTTTCCAATATAAGGTTCTTGTTCCATTTTTTCCTGAAATATATATTCATACTATTTTTTTGTCATTTGCATCATTTCAGTGTTGTTGTCCACAATTTTTTGTTTGAAAACAGAAAAATGTTTTGAATGAACGTATCTAGAATGCCTTTCGAAGAATATGTAACGAAACTCGAAAGAGTGAACTGCAATTGACCCAAATTTATCTGATTTTTAAAATTTTGAATGAAAATGGATTACTATTTTCATTCAATCAACAATTTTCAAATTTTATTTCAAATTTTCACATTTAATTTTTGTCCATTTCGGATCACTCTTTCGAGTTTCGGATGTTGTCATATTCCCCGGAGGACATTCTGTATATTTTCAATCACACTTGTGGCCAAGCCCTAATACCAAACAAAAAACCTTTGCCGCGTATTCCTTTACCGTCGCAGGCATCGTTCGTTCATTACCAAATGATATATTGTTTTCAATTTGTTTGTGTTCTTACCGTTTTTGACCCAATTTCTTTTTCAGGATGGCAATCAAGCGCCAGCGTTCCAAGCTAGAAGAAGAACTCACACCCAAGGCAGAAAAAGCGGTTGAGCAAACCATCCTTGACGCCCTTGTACGTCTATGATTTGTTTTTTTTTCACATCCTGAAGTTTGCCTGCAGTTTCTATTACTGTAAATTTTGTCCGCAGCGGGTCTCTGAGTAGAGAGGCTCGGCTTTAGTAGTAATTTGTAATTCGGCTTCATCAGTTGTAAGTTTGCCAAGTTTATATTATTTATTTGCTAATTATAGCCTTAACCACCAGGCCCCAGGGTAACGTCGATTGTCGACGACTACTTTTCATTGATTATATTTTCTCTTGTGATCCGTATTTTTTTTTTCAGTTTGATTTCTTCCTCTGCGTTTTGTTTTCAAATTTATTTGTCTTTGGACGGCACAAAAGGTGTTTGTTGTTGGTTTCATACTCGCATCGGGATGTTTCAAGTGTGTGTCTTGCATTGCTATTTTCCGTTCAGCATGCATTGAATGCCATGGTTTTTGCATGCGTTGAATTCATTTGCGTTTCTTTTGTTTGTGGGATGATGATCATAGATGGGGAACCTAACGATGGAGAGTGAGAAGACCACGTGGCTGAACCATCTTCGCAACGGCCTTCTTGACGATCGCATGATCACCGTTGAAATCCCGCATTCCGAAACCGAAAACAACGTATTTTCATTTTTCAATCATTTTTCAATCATTTTTAAAAAATATATTTTGGTAAACCATATTTTGGACGTTGATTGTTCAAATCAAACAATTGAATTCAATAAGATGCACTTTTGACAATCTGAAAAAGTTTGAGGACGTGCTCTGCCTTTTTCGGGTATTGCATTTAATTTTTTCGGCGTATTTATTGACCGTCGGAGGTGTCGTTCATTCATAAATAGATTCACTTTTCGTTTTTATTGATAATGTCCCAAAGGCATTTATTTCTCCAAGTCCAAACAGCGGATGCGATTCAAGAACGTAATTTTTCAAATTGTTGTTTCAATTTTTTTCAATTATGCCACGTTTGTGTTCTGTCAGACGGGTGGCGAATTCGGTCGCGATCAGGGTGCCAAAGCCATCAAGATGTCAGTGCTTGGTGATCGCCGATCTGAGGTGAGAAATGATGACACAAGATTTTCAATTGAAACTCAATGTTAATGCAATCGTCTTTTTTGTTTTCCGACCGTTCTACTTCCCACACCGGTTTCGCACCATTTATGTCGTGAAATCCAGGAAAATATTCGTTTCATTCAGGAGGAGTTCGTTTCTTTTCGTTCATTTTTGTTTTTATTATTGTTTGTAGAAAAGGAAATTGCCGATCAAGGACGCCCGAACCAAGTTGTTGCAGGTAGACCGTTAATTTTATTTGAATGAATTTTAAAGCAAAAAAGTATAAATTTCGGAGGAATGTTTCATGTTTGATCATTCGTTCCACAGTCAGATTCCTGGCGCGTGTTTGATTTGGACACCGCCGTTGCTCGTCTAACAGCACATTCAGACCGTATCTTGTTCAATCGTGATGGTTTCTTTGTCCGCCATTCATTGTTTGAGACGACATGCAATGGAAACGAATGCTGTCATTTTAAATTTTTGTTGTTTGCTCCAGGTTGCATTAGACAAGATGATTCATCAGGATATGATCACGTCAAAGTCCATTGAGTCTGTGGAGTATTTATTTTCTTTTAATTTGTCAATTTTCATTGTCCTGACATATTTTTGCCATTTTTACACTTGATGTTTTTTTTGTTACAATTATTCATTCACATGCCACATTGTAAATTTAAATTTTCTATATTCAATTTGTCAAGAAATTCTAATCTTCTTGGATCAGAAATTAGCACATTTTGAGGTATTCATTTGTTGATGTTAATGATGGTTATTATTGTTGCCAGACAGGAGGGTATTGTTTTTATCGATGAGATTGACAAATTGTGCAACAAGAATGGTTCTTTCCACGGCGCCGACGCTAGTTCTGAAGGTGTCCAGCGTATATCTTCAATTCAGAAATTGTTGGTTTTTGTTCAATCAATTATCTATATATTAATTGTTGTTAGTTTCGTTTTGCTTTATGATGTGTTTTCTGTGAATTTGCAGAGACGTTAGCTTCAAAATCCATTCGTATGCCAATAGCCATTTGCTAAATTGTTCATTTTGTTTTTCCAGGTGATTTGTTGCCCATCATCGAAGGCAGCGATGTTTCAACACGATATGGCAATGTCAAAACCGACCACATCCTTTTCATTTGTACACACGTCTTTTCAAATTAATTTGAATAAAGTTGTGAGACAGTCAGTATTTATTTCAATTTTTCAGTTTTTCTGTGATTTTTTAAATTTATTTTTTATTAAGGGCGGGCGTTTGATTATATAAAATGATGAGTTGTATTATGTCACCGACGGTTTGTGTCTTCCATCTAGTTATTTTGATGATATCTTGAAATTTCCCAATTTTCATTATTTGATCACACTACAATTTTTCATTATGCAATCAGTTTGTCCAGTTTTCTGTTTGTGGGTTCTTTTTCTTCACTATTTGTTTTTTTGCATTTGGAGGCTCTGGCGCGTTTCATTCTGTGAAGCCCCGGGATATGCTTGCCGAATTGCAGGGTCGCCTTCCCGTTCGTGTGTCTCTGCAGCCGCTTACGATCAACGATTTCGTATTGCATATTATTTTTGTGACCAACTAATTTTTTTATGACCAATAATTTGATTAATTGCAAATTTGCATCAATCATGAAATTTTTCATTTTCATTTGTCAGCAGTGGTCTGGACCCACATTTTCCAGAAAAAAAAGAATTGATTGTTCACTCTGGTGGGTGCACCAAAGTTTATGTTTTTGTTTGGATTTTTATTTTTTTTTTTTTTTTTTTTTTTTTTCAGTTGAGAATTTTGCAGGAACCCAAGCACAATCTAATCTTCCAGAACAAGGAGATGCTTAAGACCGAGGACATTGATTTGCGTGTACGTTGACGTTGTCACAATCTTGTCGAGTCATTGTTTTATCAATTGTTGAGACACAATTTGTAGATCGGGATTGTTTTTGCATTATTTTTCAACCCATAAATTTTGCAATATTTTATGATGGCGCCGCGCAGAAGTAGGTATCCAAACGGGGATTTCGAATGATTGAAATTATTGTTTTTTGATATTTTATACACGTGTCATTGAAATAAATCTCATTTTTTCGTATATTTGCCATGTGATTTCAGTTCAACGATGATGCCGTCAGCGAGATTGCAAAAGTGTCTTGGGATATCAATTCCCATGTCGAGAACATTGGGGCACGCCGTTTGCACACAGTATTTTTCCGATATTTACATGCAATAATTTTCCAAACAGAAACATAGTCATATTAATTCATTCGCATTTCATTGTTTGACAACATCGAGATCGGAGATTCCTAGCAATCAAATGTTTCGGTCATGCGTTTGATATCAATAATTTTTCCAAGTCTGTTACATTCCAACAATTTGGATCGCATTCCACGAATCATTTGTGTGTTCGTGTTTTGTTCGTCAGGTTCTTGAGAAGGTTATGGAGGAAATTAGTTTCAATGCCCCCACTCGAACAGGTGAAAAGGTTGATATCAACGCCGAAGACGTATTTGTTTCCATTTTTTGTTAACATTTTTAATTGAAAATCGATTGATAAGTCCTGATACCAAAATTGTTTGGTATCAGGATACACCCACATGTCTGAAGTAATTATTGTAACAATGATAAAAGAACGAAACTGAAAAGTTCGAACATAGTAATTATCCAGAATTACCGCCGTTGAAAAATGTAAATATTCTACCTGAAACCAAATAAATGAATAAGATCCCCAAAATTGTTGGAAAAAATGTTCTTACATTGTGTTTGCATTCGTTTAGCAGGCATATCAAACATGATCAGATATTATTCAAACATAATATATTTAGTTTGATTCAACATGTTTTTCATTTTTCAATTGATGGCAATCATCATGCTTTTTGTTGTTTTTTCTGATGGATGTTGTTTCGCAAAGTAATTATTTATTCAATTAACGTCTCATTGTTGGTCGTTATTTGCTCAGGTACGCGCCAGTCTAGGTGACATGTTGAAAAAGAACGATTTGTCTCGGTTCATTCTCTAATCCGAATTTTATAACGTTTAGAATCTTGATAAACGGGTCAGATTTTATTGCAAATGATTAATTGCAATTATAATATTTCAGTTTAATCATAGAGTTTATGTGTACAAAATGATGCAGTTCAGTTATTAACGAATGCAATTTGCAGCTATTGTTGCAGCGTTTTTATTTGTTACTTTTAGATGTCTACGTTTTTTGTACAGAACGGCGTGTTTGTTTTTTTCATTTCACAAGGACACGTTGATATTTTTTGAACAATAAAGCAAACACTCGTTTTCGAATAAGTAATTCGAATTGCTGATTGTTCGAGTAACAAATGGTATGATTTTTTGTAGTTTTGGTCAACATTAGCCATATTTGTACTTTTTGAATCGTGGCAAATCGAATTCGGGTAAGATGTTGTAACATTCGGCGTCACAAAGTTAATCTTGTAGGACAAAAACGCACCAAATGTACACGCGCAAAATATTATTTAAATACGTGAATTTCTACATGTGCATTGCCAGCTTGTTTGATCAATCAAATTTAGTTTTGATGTAAGTATATGCGTTTGATGTGAGTACCAAAACTGACATCAACGTTCGCAACCGCATCAGCCCAGACACGTCATATAAATATCACCACGTGTGAATCATAAAAATTGAAATTTTCAATAATTCGGATGAATGTTCCGTCAAGCATTTTCCCATGTACGGTGAGGTGCAATGTGTCTATTTGTCAAGTTTGACAGATCTTTGAATTTATTCCACAAAAAAATGATTGTCGATTGAGAATTGGTTGCATTTCATTTGGATACGGCGAGATATGTTTTTATCTTTTCTCAACTAGGGCATGTGTTTGCTGATTTTGTTTCTTCTGTTGGATTAATGTGAATTTACGGAGTCGGTTAACATGCCGGGATAAATTGCGTTGTGGTACCATCATGTCAAAGCAATCGCATCGTGGTTGGTTGGTTGGTTAGTTGGAGAAGGTTTTAAGTTGCTGTTGATTCGCGCTGCTGGCGCTGGGATTGCTTCCTTTTTTTTATTTGTAGAGTGGTTTGCTTTGTTTCATTGAGTGATGCCCACGATGGGTTCATTGTGTCCAATCATTGTGATTGTGATGGTCGTGTTTTAAGTATTCATTCAGAATCTTATTTACTTCCTGTCTGTCTGTGTGTCCAATTCCCAGGCTTTACTATGACACATCATTTTCTCTTCATGTTTGAACAGATCATATTTCTTGCTCAGCGTTTTTTTCAATTCAAATTATATATTCAAATTCATCCCATTTCATCTTTGGTGACAGTTACGAATACCTTTTGTTTTCAGGATATGTGCTGAATGCGGATTGGCATTCTTGCCAATTTGTCTGATTTTGCACTCCCAGCTATCCATTAATTATTTTTTTCTTCTTTCCTTGAATAATTCATTATTTCAATTTTTACAGCAGCAGCCATGTTTGATTTCGCTCATTTGATTTCAGACCATTTCTTTCCTCACCATGATTGCGCCTCTTCCTCTTCTCACGAGCCGTCTCCGGCGGCACATCACATCATCAATTCCCACTCCCACCAAAATCTCACGGCGTTTGTTTTGTCTGATTTCCGCAAATATGTCATGGTGCCGGTGTCCATCGAGAAATCTCCCAGCATCCTCTTTACAGACGCGACCAACGCTCCAAAGTACATTCAATTCCCAAATTTATTCTATCACG
>JACKZZ010014526.1_pt1 | contig 11202 bp, 8 predicted proteins | sample 8027871 | NCBI WGS metagenome assembly JACKZZ01 (sample SAMN15724774, study PRJNA655200) | protist metagenome | isolation source: fluorescence activated cell sorting (FACS) single amplified genomes of... | place: USA: West Boothbay Harbor, Gulf of Maine | collected 2000-07-19
ACTAGTGAAGGCGGATTATACAACTGATTGCGTCAGAATATAGGAGCAGATCTCTGAGCCGAGTTTTTTGTGAGTATCAGTGAGGAAAGAAAAATCTGCCTGTATTCGACCTTGCAGGGCCGTTCCGAAAGACGCGGTCTCTCGGGATTCGTTGCAGACATTTTTCTTCTAGTGAGAAGGGGAGTCGCCCACTACCAGTTTGATCTTCCTCGTTTTGTCGAAATTAGCATATCAGAAAACTGGCATAGGCAAACGTACGAAGACCCATTTCTCAGCCGCACTAGGAGCTTTGCAGCGGGAAAAAATATTTGGGGCTGGTGTTGTAACGACTACTAGTGATGAGGACGTAGGATCCACTTCCTGCGCTCTTTTCGCGGCCATCGAAGATTGCGCTGACTGAGGCATAAAGATACTGGCGAGTCGATGATCACTGGTTTTTTGCTTGGGTCTGAATGAACATCGATCAAAGAGCTCACAGGTAAACTTGATATATCAGCTACATATCGGCTACTAGAGTTAGTACTGAGCAACGACTATACAGCGATACCTGCGCGGTACATAAAGAACGACGCCATACCTCGTCATAGGACACGCGAGATTCCTTACATTGCCTGTCACTACCTTCGCTCGAGGATCGAAAGTGGATTCGGCTAGGCAGAGCCTGGTCGGAGTCTGTGTTGAACACAGTGTTCCCTCTCTTGGACTGGCCCACCGAGGGCGCCTCTTCCTGCTCGAAGGTCACCGTCTCAAATCCTAGTTTCCAATCGGGGTGACGTCGAAAGACAGCCCCCCGCAGCCTCTTCGGCGCCTTTCAGAGGCTGCTTCCCAAGCACCTGCTGTTAAAAGTGAAAGAAAGCTAGTACTGGCTAACGAGGACCAATATTAGGAATTCAGAGGAAATTCCTGGATCTATTCCAGTTTCAGAATTTGAAATTTCCATGGTACCGGGGCTTGCCTAGACTGAGAAAGAATGAGCATGGAATCGCAGGCCAACATCGTGTTTGTGGCTTATGGCCGCGTCCAGGACGGTATGTTGCTGGCCTCATGGGGCCACGACTCCTTCCCCCAGATTGAAGAAACCAAGGAAACCTTTGCGAAAATCCTGCATGCCGCCAAGGTATTTATTGTGTGATGCGACCTCTACTGTCGCGCCACGAGCAAGAGTGCTGACTGACCGTCCACATCGCAAAGTGAAAGTTAGCTACTAGTCAATTTTGAGAAAATAATCCTCCTAATTTCGGGGGCCAAGTTGCAGACATTTGAGCAATGTGATCAGCGATCACTCATTATTCGTCTCTACTTTTCTGGTATTCTGATATGTAAAAAGTTTGGTTGGTTCTGGATTGGTGGGCGAACCCTATACTAGCGCCACTAAGGGAGTGCTCCTACAGTTTTCAAACAACATTTGAAATTGGTCGATGCAGATTCGGCTGGCGCCTGGTCAGCGGCAGCGGCTGATGTGGGAGCGGCAAACGGTCTCCATCGTGCTTAACGAACCTGCGGGAGACCTGCTGTATGGGGTGGTTACGTCTTCTTTCGACTATCCAGAGCGGCTTGTCTACAAGCTCCTCGAAGAGTTGGGCGAGGTCCTCGAAGACCCGAACGATCCGACCGCCTGCGACGAAGCCGGTAAGAGGTGGTGTTTGGTAGTCAGATCCTCTCCTCGGTATGAAAATATAGTCATTTAGTGTTTTAGTGTTATTCTATTCTGTTAGGTTCTTTGTCTAGTGTGACATTGTCCCCTAGCTCTCCCAAACGGTACTACCAAGTTGTAGCTCTCCACTCAAAAAAAATTAAATCCGCCCTGATGCGCAGCCTGGCCGCGCGGTTCGAGGACCCTGCCTCGGTGGACAAGGTCGCGCGACTGAACGAGAAGGCGAGGGACCTGCAGGGCCTGATGCGGCAGAACGTGCGGAAGGCCATCCAGAACAGCGAGGGGCTGGAGGCGCTCGAACAGGAAACGGTCGAGGTTTCGCGCCAGGCGCGCGAGTACAGTTGCGAGGGCAACCAGGTGCGGCGCCACTTCTGGTACAAGGACCTGAAAATAACGTTGGCGCTGGGCGCGCTCATCGTGGTGCTCACGGGCTGCCTGGCTTTGTGGGTTCTGGACAAACTCGGCTTTTTGGACAGTGATTCCGACGGTACTCGGCGGCCCGTCGGGGCGCGACGGCTGGGCACGGAAGGCGGGCACTCGGGCATCGGATCGACGGCACGGACGGATTGGACAGCACCAGGAGACGGGCTGGGTTTTCCTTCGAGCAGCGATACTGTTGTGGGGAGTAGCGGGGCCACGGGGGCGACCAAGAGGACTCATAGTACTGCTAGCGCAGCCGCAGCGGCGGCCGCCAAGGACTCGTACGGAGATGATGCAGTCCAGTTTTTGCGGGATTACGAGGCGCGACGGGTGAGCGCAGGATTGTATGTGGAAGAGGGCTGATTTGAAAAGGCGGCAAAACCAAGACACTTTGTCACGAATTCGCATCCGAAAACCATAAAACTCCGCTGTGTTTTGTCCTTTTGTTCTCTGTGGCCGCTGTCACATCTGTAATACACCTGCAGCAAGGGAGTGATTGCATTTGATTTTCACGATTCGGTGCCGGTGTTCGAGAAGGAACTTCACCTTATCCATTGGTGTGCACGATGTCGGCTGTTGTGTGAAGAGGCGACCCGAGTAGAAAGAGCGAGTCCTCAGGACTTGATGAGGGACTCACCGGATTGTTGAAGCCCGTGGCTTGAATAGCGACCTGGTCCCACCACAAGAATGTCAGTTGGCGCAAAAACGGGTTCCGCCGATGACACGGCGGAACGGCGGGCCGGGCGCGAGATCAAGCAAGCGTTCAAGGAGGAAAAGATGGCAGCTGCGCAGGCGACCCTGCGCAAGAAGAAGCCAAAGACCGTTCTGCAGTTGGCAAAGGAGATAGGGTTCTTTATCCTGATGGTCGCCGCAATATGTCTCTGCATCCTCAAATTTCCGACGGCATCCTTCTTTATCATTATGGCTCTGTTTTTCTTTCTGGGGATTGTCAGCAACAATGTAGTGGTATGAAGTTGAGGACGGCATGTGATTCAAGATTCGCCGCTGCAAGTGAAGGGGGTCGTTTTGCATTCCTCTGCAGCCACCTTGAGGAGAGTGATGTTCGCGCGCGGTTGCCATGCTCGTTGGACCAGCACTGTCGGAGAGACGTTCTGAGGACATCCTAAGAGCGTTTTTCGAGTGAAACCCACGAGTGTCTCGAGCGGAGACCTTTCCGTGGGAGGGAATTACAGCACCTTCAGAACACCAATTTTGTGCATCCGAGCCGCCACATGAAATTCCCGAAACACCCGAAGATTTTTTCTCCTCCCATAACGTGAGCCTGTCTTCGAAAGATCGGAACGATCCGTATTAAATTCTCTCTGTTTTATCGAAATGAAATCGGAAATTCGCCGCGTGGCCTGTTAGAATTTGCATCGGATTCTTCGAAAAGATTCAACGGCGTGTCTTCTTGGTACTATTAATTCTACAACCACTCTGAGAACATTTGAATTATTGACCTGAATTTGCGATTTTGACAGGGCACGAGCAGGGGGCATATTGTATTTCAATTTTCTACTACTAACTTAGCTTGACAAATATGGCTAGCATTCCGGACGGCAACGCCGCGTTTAAGAATATCGCGGGTAAGTTCGACTTCCAGAAGTCGTATGCCCGTAGAAGGCCGGATGAACCGCGTTCCCACTACAACGCGCGGGTGAAGTTCATTCAGGCGCTCCTGCGCGAGGAGGGCGGCAACATTACGGATGAGAAGGTCGAAGTTTTGTCGCATTGCTTCTCGAATGTTAAGTATCTGAACAACAAGTACCCGGCGGATATCATGGCTACGATCGAGAAGTACGACTCCAGCGCGGCGGTTAAGCGTGAGCAGCCGACGGCAGACAAGGAGGAGGGCGCGCCGGCGGCGAAGAAGCAGAAAAAAGAGGACGACGAGAAGAAGGAGGAGTCGCCGCGGTCTCCGCGGGCCAACATCGTGCAGAGCCCGAAGGCAAACATCGTGCAGTCGCCGCGGATGAGCACCAAGAAGTTGCTCTCGCGCGAGAACTCGCCCAAGAACTCCCCCAAGAACTCCCCCAAGAACTCCCCCAAGGTCGAATCCGCGAAGGGGAGCCCGAAGCAGAGTGCTAAGAATAGTCCGAAGGGGAGCCCGAAGCAGAGCGCAAAGGCCGCGGCCGCTCTGCTGGCCGACCAGGACAGCGACTAGTTGATAGGCGGAGCACTCCATCCGGGACGGTCGACTAAATGATATCGTGTCGCGGGAGCCGCGACCTAGGAGGCGCAGCCAGCGCCGTGCTCCTCGCATTCCTCGAGTGTGAATCCAAAAGACTCGGCGGGGAGATCGAAAAAACTAGAAAAAGCTGCGCGCTAAGACCTGCTAAAACCAGACTCCTGTCCGTGAAATGTTCTCACCATGGAATAATCCATGGCATGCGAGGTTAAAGAGCGCTGTAATGCAGAAATTGTTGTGTTCGGTGGCGAGCTGCGTGCGAATTGGACGGAAGAGTTCCTTCACGCCTTAATTCTCTCCGTGTATTCGGGGTGCAACTTTTGTTATCTTATTTCAGCTTGTTTTCAGTCCTTCAGTTCCGCAACTTGTGTGAGCGTGGCATCGGATCGGAGAGAACCGGCATCGGAGTGAAATTGTGAATCGTTCAGCGAAGTTCACGGTAGCAGCGATCAGCGGCCGCTCGTGTTGTCCGATTCTATCCCAAATCCTCGGCGTCCGTGCAGTCCAGGCCAGTATTCGTAGCATTCGGGTGATCTCTGGGTCCATAATTCCATTTGAGCCCGTGTGTAGTTGGCCATAGCGCGTACTAGCAAGGTTACGTCATACTTCAAAGAAATGAGGAAATCCAAATCAGTATTGCAATAAAAGAGAAAAGCGAGAAAGCTCGAGTTAAGTATGTTTTTAGTCGAAAATGTGAAACGAGTGTGCACTTAATGCAGACCTCCAAGGGAGTACTACTAGCTTTCGATTTTGCATCCAACGACGCATTTTTCTGCAGTGAACTTCTTTCAGATTTCAGTGAAATTTGGGTCTTGTACTTCCTCGTCTGACAAACAGGGTACAAAAGTGAATCGTGCAAAAAGTGCCTTGTGCATGACGCTCTACTAGTACCCTACTAGTGGGGAGGTCACGGCGGGTGTGGCAGCCGCTCCCGTGGCTTCGCCTCGGTGATTGCCCCTGCGACCGCCTCAGCGAAGGATGGCCACGGCTGTGCCATCGCGGGACGGCATAGTGCGAGGCGCCATGAGCATGGGGATGAGCATGCTTTCGGCCGTAGACCCTGCGGATGAGAGCGGCGCATCCGTTGTGGACTCCGCAGACGGAGCGCTCGACGCCTCCGCTAGTAGTCGCATGTCGGCCGGGGTGAGTACTACTGGTACCGATGTTGGTACTAGTAACGTAGCCATGGCTGTGACACCACCCTCAGATGAGCCCGTTCTGGGCGCCTTCGAGGTGTTTCGCATTGTAATCGTGTCCCTAAGCATCCTCGCTTGTGGCATCGCGATTTACTACTACAAACGGGACCAGCACGACGCGCAGGAGCGGAGCTCGGAGTTCTTTGGCGACACCGATAAGCAAGTGGGCGCGCAATACAAGACCGACCTGCACTGGACGCGCGTCGAGGAGGTGCCCGCGATGCTCGGCTGCAAGTTCCCCCTGAAAAACAGCGCCGTTGGAGGAGCCGTTGGAGGAGGAGGACAACAGGGAGGAGGACAACAGCCACCAACACCGCCCGACACTTGCGAGATGGACGTGAGCGACGAATTTTCCGTGGCGGGGATAACGCTGTTGGAGCACAGCACGCGGCAGGCGCGCTTCGGGCTGAACAAGATCACGCCGGCCGTTAAGGAGAACAAGTGGATCGCACTGCTACGGATCACGTTTCTGACGGGGTTCAACATCCTCCTGTGGGCCTGCGTGTTCACGGAGGTGGCGTTGACGCTGATGATCAAGCAGAATGTGCGGAGCTGGTCGGACGTGCAGAACCTGGGCCTGAGCATGGATTTGTTCAGCCACATGATCACGCCTTTGATATTGTCGGCTGTGATCGTGGCTTCCAGCCTGCTGCAGTGGTGGAGCGAACAGCGCGCGGAAAGCATGCTGGAAAGTCTCGGCGCCATGCAGACCAAAGAGCGGATCAAAGTGTTGCGGATCAGCACCGATCTGGCGTCGGGGAAGGAGAAGAGGTACTAAAAAATAGGTGACGAACGGGCCCCACTTGGATGCTTGTAAATAGTACTGCGCTGAACGGAATGCCGATTCCAATGGCGATGACTGCTGAATCGTGCCGATACGCCATATCACTAGAACACTATAGGATGGGATGATCTTGCAATGGGCAGCATAGGCACCATGGGCACCAAGCAATACCCTTCTCGCCCCCCCAGACTCGAGACCCGCGTGGACCCTGAGGACCTGGTCCGCGGCGACATTATGGTGCTCGGCGCGGGCGACCGCATCCCCGCGGACGCGCGCGTGCTGTTCTGCACGGATTCCTCCGAGGTCGCCCAGGCCGCGCTGACCGGCGAATCTATCCCGGAGGAGCGCGTGACACAGGCGGCCCCGCGGTCTATGATCAACGCGAGCGAGTCGCACAACCTGGTTTTCTCCGGGACGTTGCTGATGAAGGGCAACGTGTTCGCGGCGGTGTTCGCCACTGGCGACGACACGCTGCTCGGCAAAATCGCGAAGGGCGTAAACAAGCCGCGGCCGCGCAGCACCTTCGAGATCGCCATGGAAAATATTGTGCACTTGATCATGTGGATCGGGTGCGGCGTAGGCCTCCTGACGGCGGTGGCGGAGTACAGCATGAACAAAAGCGCGCCGGAGGTGCTGGAGGCGGCCGCGAGCGCCCTCTTCGCGCAAATCCCCGAAGGACTGCTGCCGACGGCGACGATAGCTTTATTAATTGCTAGTTTCCAGATGGCAGAAGTGAATGTGCTCATTCGCAAGCTGGACGCCGTCGAGACGCTGGGGTGCTGCAGCGTGGTCTGCTCGGATAAGACAGGTTCTACGGATTGCTGTTTTAGTAGTGTCTTCACTCTTCTGTCTTTCCAGCAGCCGCGGTACTAACCATGAGTATTAACTTAAACATTCACTAAGATACCTTATTCGATTTCGCGAGTTGCGCGAGACGGTGTCCTCCGAGGTAATTTACTCTTTCGAAAATTCCTGCCAGGAACCCTGACGACCGGCGAGATGACGGTGACCGACCTGGTGGGCGCCGACGGAACGGCGTACAGAATGAAGCAGTTAGAGCAGAATTTTAAGGACCGTGGCGCGACTGACGCGAGTCTGCGCTCCGTGCACGCGCTCTGTCGCGGCGGCGTGCTGAATACCGGCGTAAGCCTCGAGAAGGTGAACGGTCCGAGCGGGAACAGCAGCCCCGGCGGCGGTTCCGGCTTGTCGCCCAGCAGCGGCGGCAGCTCGCCCTCGAGCATGTTTGCGCAGTACGCGAGCACTGGTTTTGCGAAGAAAGACATAATGGGTAGCCCCACGGAGACCGCGGTGTACTACGCCGGCCGCATACTCACCAGCGGGCACGACACGAGCCAGTGCGTCGCCAACAGCTACCGCAAGGTGTTCGAGATCCCGTTCAACAGCGCGAACAAGTACATGCTCACGCTGCACGAGTCGCACGCGGCTCCGCCAAATCAAAGAGGCCTCTCAAACGGGCACAGCGCGCCAACAACGGGCAACATCTACTTCAACAACCCCGCGACCGCAGCTGCGCCTTCAGCAATGCCGGTGGTTTCCACCGACCTCCTCGGCCTCGACGGGCCGGCGCCGCAGGGTTTCGGCGCGGGTGCCCAGCGGGGAGGTGCGCAGCAACAGCAGCGGGGATTCGGCGCCGCTGGAGGTGGTGCAAGTAGTACCAGCAGCAAGCACCGCGTGCTCGTGGTGAAGGGTGCACCCGACCGTATTTCGGCGTACCTCCAGCGCGGCTCGCTCTGCCGCGAGCTCCAGAACGAGTGGAAGCGATTAATGTCCGAGGGAAAGCGCGTAATCATGGTCGCAGAGGCGATTATTCCCGTGGAAGACCACTACGATCATCAGGGCGCAAACCGCCCAGCCGCGCACCAGATGATAAAGGGCAGTTCTCTGGACGACGTGCAGGGTCTGGACGTGTCTGGGCTGCGGTGCGTGGGGCTGTTTGGCCTCGAGGACCCGCCCAAGGAGGGCGTCCGCGACGCCGTGAGCCGCGCCAAGAAGGCGGGCGTGCGCGTGGTGATGGTGACCGGCGACCACCGCGACACCGCCAAGGCGATCGCGAAGGAGCTCGGCATCATCGAGACGTACGGGGGGCAGAACGCGGATAGTAGTGGTGCCGGGGGAAGTAGGAACACAATGCTGAGCAACACAATGCTCAGCGCTAGTAACAACGCGCGCACGAGCTTCGCGCAGCACGGCGAAAATGCCGGCGAGTTCAACTCCCTGGACGTGATTACGGGGGAGATGCTAGAGCAATACACGCCGATCTCGGGCGACGACTTCGGCGACGACGAGCCGCAGCACATCGTGGACTTCTGGAGCCGCGCGGTGTTCAAGTGCTGCGTGTTCGCGCGCGTGAGCCCGCTGCACAAGCAGATCATAGTGCAAGCCTACCAGCGGTGGGGCGGCGAGGAAATGTACCAGAACCGCTACGACGACGGCAGCCTCGCATCGGCCAAAAACAGTGTCACCAAGGACAGTATGGAGAACAACAAGCTCAATTTTGTGATAGAAAACGCCGTCAAAAATATTTTCCGCAAATTCCGCGAGGCGACACGACGCACCTGCCCCGCTGTAGCGCGCGTGCTGTTTCCGGGGAGCGGTTCCGGTGGCGGCTCTGGGGGCAAGGGACTCAACAAGGGCTACGGCAACATGCACAACTTCCGAGGGCACATCACTTCGGGCAGCGGCACTGGCGAGCGCGAGATGGGCAGCGGCCTCGGCGGGTTCAACTACCTCGGCCGGGGGGGGCGGCGGCGCGTGATGACGGGCGCAATTTGCGCGATGACGGGCGACGGCGTGAACGACGCGCCCGCGTTGAAGCAGGCGGAGGTAGGCATCGCGATGGGCATCCGTGGCACGGAGGTCGCGAAGGATGCCGCGGACATTATCCTCTTGGACGACAACTTCGCGACCATTGTGAAGGGCATCGAGCAGGGGCGGCGCAGCGCTGATAACCTAAGAAAGGCCATCATGTACACGCTCTGCTCCAAGCTCCCGCAATTTTTGCCGACTCTGATCCAGATTCTGCTTGCCACGCCCGGGCTCAAGCAGGTCTTTCGCGTGCTGCTGCCGGAGAGCCTGAGCTACCTCCCGGGCCCGCTCCTGACTGTGCCGCAGGTGCTGGCGATCGACATTCTCACCGACGTCGGCACGTCGATCGCATACGCGCTGCAGGACAGCGAGGACAGTTTAATGCAAAGACTACCCAGGCACCCGAAGATTCAACCTTTGATGGACATGGGTCTGCTTGCCTACAGCTACTGCTACGTCGGCGTACTGCAGTGTTTCGGCTGCTACCTGATGGCCGTAACACTGTTCTGGAGCCCCACGGTGGCGCTGTGGCCGCGCGACAAGGTGGGCGTGCACGTCGCCGACGAGGAGTTGAAGCACGATCTGTATTTGCAGGCGACGACGGTCTACTATTGGGCGCTCGTGGTCGGACAGCTGGCCGCGGCGTACGCGACCACCACGTTCAAGCAGTCTCTGCTCAAATATGGGATCCCGAACCGGGCCCTGAACGTGATTGTTGTGTTTGAAGTAGTGTCCGCTATGTTGGTCATTTTCACGCACGGTGGCAACGTCTTTTTTCAGACCAAGCCCGTGCCGCTCTACGTGATCCTGCTGCCCTTTCTGCTGATATTCCTGCCCATCATCGTGATCGAGGAGGTCCGCAAGGGCGTTTTGAGGCGAAAAGACGTGGAGATCGAGCGCGCGCAGCGCAACTCGGCGCGCTTTAGCCCGCTCGCTAGCCCGGGGTACTACGGCGCGGACCGGGTGCCCTCGGGTTTCGACATGGACCTGGGCGGCGGGGGCGACGACGGCGTTGTGCGCAACCGCTGGGGCGAAGTGGAGCCGGTCGCGGGCGCGGGTGGTACTACGCGCAGTGGCGGCGACGCGCCGAGCTCGCGGGCGAACAGCAAGCGCGGCGTCTCCCTACAAAACGCGAAGAAAAATATGTGGGATCTGAACGTGACCACGGCGCTGCAGCCTGGAGACGACAACAGCGACGACGAACAGGGCGTGTCGCTCATAGACAACGTGTAGCTACGCGTTGCCTAACCACCCTTCTCGCCGTCGAAATGCTTTGATCGCTAGAAAGTGATGTTTTTAGTACAATCATAAGTATGTGGCCATTTTGGAGCATGCAGAATCCGAAAAGCCGCCGAGCGAGGCCGGGACGGTACATTGAAAAGGTGTTCGCACTCAGAAATGATCTTAACGTCGGGATGCCCGCACTGCATGCGCGTACTAACAGGTTTCAAAATCAAATGTCTCTTAGCAAGCATCCTGATGATCTTCTTAAAATCTTCTTCACTTGAACTTCCGCATCTTCGTGATTTCTGTGTGCCGTCCGACATTGAAACATCCAAATTATTTCATCTGTCGGGGTCCCGTGTCCGCTTACAACGCGGCAGCAGTCCAGTTTCGGTTCGACGTCATTGTGCCAATGAAACTCTTGCCGGTAAGGCATTGTGCGAGCAATTTGATGATACTTTGGATTCCCAGGATGTGTCGGTAATGAGTCTAATGACAGATTTGTGACTCGCCCAAGGATATTAACGGTGTGTACAAAGCTTTCATTGTAGTAGTCCGAAAATCATGGGTGATTTCTTCCGCACGCTGTGCGCCGGCACCACGTTCGGCAACACTCGTCATTCCAGCAAGGTCGGATTCCGAGACAAAGCCCGCAGCGCTCCGCAGCCGTCGTCGTCCTCGTCGGCCGTCCTCTCCGGATCTCTGGACTTTTTTGGTACGCAGAGTCGAGATGCTGCTCCCACAAAGAGCACCGCCAGCACCGCGAAGGTCCCCGAGGAGGCAACGGTCCCTCCGAGTCCGGGTAGTGCCAGCGGTGATTCCCAGGCTGCGCGGAGCGCAACGAAAAAAGGGAGTGCCGTCGTTGCTCCAAACGCTGTCGCTTCCAACATGCAGCAACGGCGCAAGAAAA
>JACKZZ010019900.1_pt1 | contig 11196 bp, 6 predicted proteins | sample 8027871 | NCBI WGS metagenome assembly JACKZZ01 (sample SAMN15724774, study PRJNA655200) | protist metagenome | isolation source: fluorescence activated cell sorting (FACS) single amplified genomes of... | place: USA: West Boothbay Harbor, Gulf of Maine | collected 2000-07-19
AAATAATGTAAATTAGTAGTATTTCAATCTAAATCCTGTATTTCAATTTCAATATTTCAATTTCAAATATATAGGTAAAGCAGGAGTGTAGAAAATACATAGTATAATATTAGTTTAATATTTTACACTTAATTATAATATAAATATGGATGATATTTTAATTTTAAACTTGAAATTATTAAGGTTTAATAAAAAATAGACAGTAGACCACTATTTTATAGTTACAAGTGTAAACAATTGTCCCTGTATCGGGTATGAATCGTTTCGCTTGAAATTGGTTGATTTATTTCAATGCACCCAATTCCAACCAAATAGAATCTGTCTTCTTTTTATTTACTAATAGCAATTAGTATACTTAAATATTTTTAGTACAGCAAATATAAATATATACCTATATATTTTAAATCCTATATTGAATATATATCTACATCATCAATTAAGATCTTCTTCGATATTGAATATACATAAATTTTGCCCATTCTTAATTTGAAATCATGATTTGCTCTGAAGGCTCACGTAATTTATGTTCAAATATTTAAAACCCATACGCATTTTACCCATGTAATAATTATTATATCCAATATAATAATTTTCCACAGAGAAAATAAAGTAGGGAGCATTTACAGGTACAAATCTTCTCAAGAGATCTCCAAGTTCGATCCACACGACAACAGGGTAAACGGATTGCAGTATTATTTCCATGGTAATTGTACACTTTGTAATCTGTAAGCAGCTGTGAGCATTTGAAGTAAACCACTACTAAACCTACCCGTCGCCCTATATGTTAGAGTACACAGTTACATTTCGCTATAAAATGATCTAAAGAAAGTTCCACCCACACCGCGCTCTCGCATATGTACAGTATGGAAAACATGTTGTTGCGTGTTGCGTGTTGCTTGTTGCATCTGTTCTAGAAGAAGTAAGTAGCACAATGTAGATAGCAGTACTTCTCGGTACTATCGATAGTAGACACTACTACCATTGTAGACGCTACCATTGTAGACGCTACCATTGTAGACACTACCATTGTAGACGCTACTACCATTGTAGACACTACCATTGTAGACACTACTACCATTGTAGAGACACTACTACTATATACCATCGTTGTATACAGTTAGTTAGATATGGATTACTAGTAATAATTGTTTTGTACGTACACATTCTGTGACGATACTATTATTTATTAATACATGTAATGTAGTGTAGGTACACTATCCAATTCTTCCATACTTATCTACATGCTGTGCACTGCCTATCCTTTGCCTTGGTATCTTGAAAGAATCAACCAGGTACCAAGATAGATTTTAAAAAAAAGTTAAATTTACCTCGTCTTTACCTGCTAAGTCGGTGCTATTGTGCCCATAGTATGATAGCTATATGCTGTAGGTTTAAATTGGACAATTAACTGCACATTGTTTTATACTACTTACTATAGCTACTTTGATTCATTCACAAACATACATACGATGTTGGTATATACGTTGCTACCTGTACGGTTCTACCCGTATATAATACTTGCAAACAATATTCTATAACACAAAACAGATAGATTATACAATTGGCGTATTCTTTCCAAGCCTCTCGGAATATACATTTGAAATACTGTAATAAAAAACGGTAGAATATATATATATATATATATATTTATATATATATACGAAATACTCGAATCAAACGACAAAAGTGTTTCAAGCTCCGTTTAAACTTATTTGCACTGTACTTTTTTTTTTGACTCTTTGTTACGATCGAGTTTTCAAATCGACGATTGATCAGAGGAGTGAATAGCGTGCACATACTACGTACACATATATATCGAAGAGATTTACTTGTTTTATACACATACAAGAATAAAACTTTAAGAAATAATTTTGCAACTGCTTGGGGAAAAAGATAATAGAATTTTTAAAGTCGTTCTAAATTTTTTTGTTTTTGTGAAGTTGCAGTATAGTAATCGCATCAAGCCAACGTTTTTTCTTTGTTTTTTCTCTTTATACATACATTAATATGAGTCGCATGCCTCCTGGTTTTGGTTCAAACGGACAACAGCAGCAGCAGAATACATTCCAGCAACAGGATAACGTACTTTATGCGCAACAAAGTGGCAATAATGGTGACGGCCAACAACAGCAGCAACAACAAGCAATGGGCGTGTCAAATATGTTTAATGATAACTCAGCGAATACATCGTCCTGGGGTGCTTTTGAACCTAATAATTTTTCACATTTAAACGTTAATGATAACAGCACTAATCAACAACAACAAAATCAACAAGGTCAATTAAACAGCAATGAGCAACACAAAGTATCATCTGTACCTTACAATTATGCAGCTGCTGCAAGCGCTAAAGGCGGTAACAAAAAACCAAGTGAAGGTGGCGTTGGTGGTGGATTACCCAATCATATGCAACAGCAAATGCAACAGCAAATGCAACAGCAAATGCAACAGCAAATGCAGCAACAAATGCAGCAACAAATGCAGCAACAGTACATGGGTGGTGGTATATCTGGTTCCTGGAACCAACAACAAGCTTCTCTTAATATGGCAAACTTAAACATTTCTGGCCCAAACCCATTATCGCAACTTGCTGCGCAACAGAAAGAATTGATTAAATTACAAGAGAATTTAATGCAGATGATGCACTCACAAGCTCAAGCGGGTTTTAAAGACCCACAAGTTTTCATGGATTTACAGCGCCAACAAGCGATTGCAACCGCACAACTTCAATCTATGCAAGATGCTTTTCGCGTACAACAAAAAAACGTCCCGTCTTCTTTTTCAAACCAAGCTAATCTTGGTACATGGCCAATGCGTCAATCATCTGCCCCACCTAATTTACAGCCAGGTATGAATAATATCAAAGGTGGCAATGGCGGGAATCAAGGAGGGGGTAATAACATGATGAATCCATATTTGCAGCAGCAGCATCAACAAAATCGTGGAAGAATTAACAGCGGTAGCAGTACGGGAAGTTCATCCAGCGTTGGGTTTGGAAATAATATGGGAAGTAACAATCAACAACACCAAAGAGAACCAATGACATATGGCGCAGTGGTTGCATCAGGTGGCGGTGGGGGAGGAGGAAGTAATAATTCTGGTTTACCACCGCGTATTAACTCAGGGGGCTCAAATCGTGGTTACAATAATTCCAACAACAATCGTTATCATAACGATGGCAACAAAGGTAGACGTGGTGGACCAAGCCCTGGAAAAAATGATCGCCGGTCCGCTCCAGAAATTCCAAATGAAAAAGCGCTGCTTGAAGGGACAGAAAAACGTACCACATTGATGATTCGTAATATTCCAAACAAATATACACAGTCTATGCTTCTGGAAGAATTAAACGAAGTTTTACATCGGAAATTTGATTTTTTTTATTTGCCAATTGATTTTAGAAAGAAAACAAATATGGGTTACGCATTTATTAATATGATTGACCCTGTCGCTACTGTCATTTTGGTGAAGCAATTTCATGGTAAAGGATGGCGTTCAAGCAAAAGCGAAAAGATTTGTCAAATTTCGTATGCGCGTATACAAGGTAAGCATGCATTAGTAGAACAATTTCGCAATTCTACTGTCATGTCTAAAAAAAAGCAGTATCGTCCTATTATTTTTCATAGCTCCGGTCATTCTGTCGGTACGCCGGAGCAGTTTCCACCTGGAAATAACCAAGGTCAAGGCAAGCCATCTGGCGGTCGCGTTTAATTTACTATATGAACAAAGAAATGACAGTTCGGAAACATTTATTTTAATACACATACTGTGTATCAATTACGTAATAAAATGAAATACCATAGGATTAAATATGAATGCAATTTTTTTTATAAATTTCGTATTTAAAGCGCGAGTGAGAAAGTATTTCAACGGGATACACGTCAATGTCCGTTTGTTGCATCACTAAATTCTCTCTTTCGTGATGCAACTGCGTATGTGAATTAGGAAATGCCTACAATCTTTGTTTGCGTTGAACAATGTGCGTAAGCTTACGTTGAATATATATTGTTTATTGAATTTCGTATTTATATTTTTTTCGTTAGAAGTATAACGTTTATCTTGCATATGACGTCATTTTTGCATAAAAAATAATCCATAAAGTTTGCAAGTATCGCAACACGTGTATTATTATTCTCTCTTTAATGACTGATTTTCACATAAGCTAGTAGGAAAATATTAACTTATCTTAAGTTATTTACAATTTACAGAAGTTAAGTTAAACTTTATATTGATATCTCACAAATATGATATGATATAATGTGATATGATACTAAAATTGTAAATGGTGTTTTATATTTTTGTTTGCATTTTTATTGTGGAAAATATCCAAGTTTTAAACGTGGTGTTTAAGTCAAATTAGATACTCGAAGCGTATTACTTTAATTCGTTTGATGTGGAAAGTATTATCAGCATTAAAATTTTTCTCTCTCCCTAAAGTACCTTGGTAGTTTTTAGAAACAGAAAAATGCATGTTTAAATATCATACCCAGTATGATAAGCATATTATAATTAACGATATCATATTATTATTTATAATATTATGTGTTAAAGTGTGTAAAGTTATATAATTTTAGATCCCGTGATGAATATATGATACTATGCTCAATACTCAGTCTCAAGAATATTACTCTATCCTACTATAATGAAGCTCGAATGCACGTCTGCAAACTAATACTCCATAAACACGAGTAGGTTTCTACCCTCCCGTGCGCACTCGTTGAACGCGCTGGACGTCGGGTTCACTCGAGAGCGGTGAGGCTGTCAAAGTGAGAGATCCTGCGGTGAATAGTATGTAACTGGTAGCTAACTTATCGCAAGTTATGTTTCTCTTTTTAATTATTATAACAAGTTAAGTTATGTTTCTCTTTTTTTATCTTATTAAATTTCATATTTATTTTTTACAATTAATTTTTAGGACTTTTTATGGTGTTTTCAGTATATGTGACATGTACACATGTATAAAAAAATTTGGAGAGTATGCATATTCATAAAAGAATTTTACACACAATAAAAATATGATATCAGTATGCATATATAGTTACAATTTTTGACACCTAAGTTACACGCAATTAAATGTACCTCTTTATTTTTACGACGAAGTATGATTTTTTAACGTCTTTTCCCGTGCTTTTGATGGCGTCTTTTCCCGCCTTTATTATTACCATAATCTCCTTTACGTTTTCTTCCATGCCCGCTATTTTTCGATTCTTCTTCTTCACGAATTTGCCGCGCAGCTTGTCGCTGAGCATCACACACACGCTCTAACAATACCATTACAGTCTCACGGTCTGTTGGGTACGCATTAAGTTTTTCATTCAAATGGCTTTCAATGCGTTGATACTTCTCCACATCATATTGTGTAACACATGTAATTGCACGTCCACTTCGGCCTGCTCTTGCCGTACGACCAACACGATGTATATAATCTTTGGCACGATCTGGCACATCAAAATTTATTACTAAATCAACACTTGGTATATCAAGTCCTCTACTTGCAACATCTGTAGCTATCAAAATAGTTTTACTACCTGCTTTAAATTTATTTAATGCACCTAAACGATGTGTTTGTGTCATTCCACCATGTAAACAAGTGACCGAAAATCCTAACATACGTAAAATTAATGTAGTCATTTTAACATGTTTATGCGTCGATGCAAATATAATGGCAGTTTGGCCAGCGAATTCATTCATTAAATATACTAAATAGCAATCTTTGTACTTCGCTGGAATAAATACATATTGTTGAACTAAAGTAGTAACTGTTTGATACTTATCAGAAACTTCTACTTTAACGGGGTCATGTAAAGATGCCCGTTGTAATTTATTAACTTTACTGGTCATTGTGGCACTAAATAATGAAGTACGCCTACCTTCTGTTGGAATTATATCTAAAATTTTATTTATTTCTTCTTCAAAATCCATACTTAACATTCTATCTGCTTCATCTAACACCAATTGTCCCAAATTGCGCAAATTGAAGCCTTTTGTATTTTCTAAATGATCCACCAACCGCCCAGGAGTTGCAACTACAATATGCGGCTTCTTGGCCAAAGCTATTGCTTGTTGCATCATATCAATACCACCTACAAGTACTGTCGACGAAACACCGATACCCCCACCTAATGCATTTATTTGTTCACCAATTTGTATAGCTAACTCACGTGTTGGGGTTAATATAAGCGCATAAAGACGCTGCGGTTTCACTAATAATGCATGTAAAATTGGCAAGCAGAAAGCACCAGTTTTACCAGAACCAGTCTCTGCTAATCCAATCATATCCTTACCTTGTAAAGCGTATGGTATAGATTCGGCTTGAATTTCAGTTGGTTTTGACCATTTTAAAGCTGCTGTCGCCTCACAAAGGACTGGCGCCAAACCTAATTCTCGAAACGTTTGCGGAATTTCCCCCCCCTGAGAATCTGATTCAGAATCATTTTTATCGCCTTCAACTGGGACATGTTTTTTATTTGCAATACTTGCGGCTGTTAATTCATCTTCTTCTTTTTTGTTTCTTTTCTTCTTCTTTTTCTTATGTTTTTTCTTCTCCTTTTTGTTCAATGTTTGAACATCCTTGGAAGATGATTGGTTATGATAATTTACAATACTTGACATGTTTCTCAACTTTGTATAATGATTTCGTATATCAATATGTAAGTTGGTACCAAATCGCACGTAAGTGTGTATGATGATGGCCACAATCATTGTTGCATTTATTGTTGTTATTATTTTAATAATAATAATAAATAATAAATATATATAGTAGTAAGAAGTAATAATAATAAATATATAGTAGTAGTATAAGTAATAGCACAATAATAATAAAAATATTATAATAATAATAATAAATAATAATTAATATAAATAATAATAATAAATTAAAATATTACGAATAGTGCAATAATAATAATAATTGAAATAATCGTGGGACAACTTAATTACGTTATACGAGGTCTTAGCTAAAAATAAGTGACCCCTACATCTTTTATTTAAGGAGGTAATTAAGGTGGCCCGTCCAACTACACACATGATATGCGTGTGTGTATGAAACTGTAAAATAAATACATTAGCACTTAGCATATGCTTTAGGCCCTTCAAAAAAATAGCAAATTTTTCACGTACAGACAAAACCGCTCTGGGAATCTTGCAGATATTTTAACAAACGTTGCAGAACGCAAAATAAGGAGGATTGAACTGGGCGTCATATTCGGGAGAAGTACTAACTTTTGAGCTATGGCATATTCAAAGTCTAAATTTGTCCACAGCCTTTTAAATTGAGTTATCCTATTTCACGGTCAGTCAATAGATGTTGTTACAATGAGAACCCTGACGAAGCAAAGCAATTCGTTGCGTTTCTCTCAGGTGTTGCTGGTGCAGGGAAGAGTTTTGTGTTGGAATTAACGTGCGACATAGTCAAAATGCTAGTGGGTGACAAATATGCAGCACTGAAAATGGCCCCAACAGGTAAAGCTGCAATAGCATGTGGTGGAAATGTTGTTGATGCTGTACTGCGTTTCAATAGAAACGACAGGAAGCATACGAAATTGGCACCAACCGATAGCTTCTTGCAGGAACGGCAACAAATGTTTAAACATACAAAAATGCTTTTGAATGATGAGTTTAGCATGTGGGGCAGTAGAATGTTAGCTAGTTATTCCTGTTGATGCAATGAAATATTCAATGAAGGGAAGTTTGACGATTTTGGAGACAACGCAGATGAATACTTTGGTGGTGTAAACATGGTCATATTTACAGGAGACTTGATGCAGCTGCAGCCGGTGCTTGATCGTGCACCATATAATGTGCCAGAGACAGCACCACCATTTGCAACAATTGGCAGAAATGTTTACAAAGAAATAGAGCATGTTTTCCTATTAGATAAAAGTGTTAGACAAGAAAATGACACTGAATTTATGAAAATATGATGCCTGGACTGTGGTACGTGTTTGCATCACGGGTTATGACTTTGTTAAATTTATGCCTTGATTTTTGTATTGATAAGAAATCGTTAGATGGTATTGGAGGTTCAAAAATATTTAAATTATTGCATGAAGAAACAAGGAATAATAGAATACATGCTCTAAATCGTCGTGAAAGTGATATAAGAAATTGTATTGGGACAAAAGACAATTTTGTTGCATTAGTTTCCAAATTTGTAGAATGTATTAACAACAAGTGGAGTCCTGAAAATAGCTGTGATGATGCTGAAATTCGTTTGAAAATACTGCGTAATATACATCTGTGGCAAAATGCAATTAATTCCAGTGGTTTTCACTGACAAAGAGTATATGTAATTTAAAATTAATTTATTATTTTATATTTTATCTTAGAAAGTACAATTATACTATTCTAAAAACGCGAGTTGTGGAATGTCGGTTTAGGAGTATTTTTTTAACAACAACAATTTTTTTTTCGTGTATTTTTTTTTTGTATTGTTATTAATGTTAATTTTATTTTATCATTTATTGTATTTTCGACTGCATATTAAAAAAAAAGGGTAAATAGGGAACCATGACAGTACCCCAGTTTGTACATATAAAAATGCTTTAATAACAAGACGGGATTTAAATTAGAAGGCATTTTCGATACAAGAAATAAGGACATAAAACAATAATAATACACTTTAGTACAGATGCAACAATGGGAATTATGTTTGCCATATTAATGGAGCAGTACTTAAGATGATTATACGAGGAACACAGCATTAGCGTTGTAGTGTTCGGGTTATACAAGTACATTGTGATAGGAGCGTATACTTGAGCGACGAGAGTCTACAACCAACAGCCCTATTAGAGCGTGACTATGTTGTTGTCATAATTTTTTATTTCTTCGGCAACAATCCTGTTCATTGCACTTTCATACAAGATGCAAGCTATCACACTTTCTCTATCACGATTCGCAATCACTCTCTAAAAGGAATACCATTATCGTTTATTCACTTTTTTTTGCCATGGTATAACCCGATGGTGGAATCATAAGTTCGAAAAAAAAGTGGCGAGGAAAGTGTGTGACGTTTTTAAATTGGAAAATAAAGGGAGAGGAAAGTGCGTGACGTTTTTAATTTACTACCTGCAGAGTTTTTTTCCCCCAGTAAAATAGTATAGTAATCAATTATATTTTAATACTCTTAAATACTTGTCACCCTTTTTAATTTACTACCTGCAGAGTTTTTCCTGCCATAGTAATCAATTATATTTTAATACTCTTAAATACTCGTCACCCTAATGACATTTTTAATTTACTACCACCTGCAGAGTTTTACACCACCAATTTGTATATAGTCTAATGCAAATGTATAAGTACAATCATATTGTAGTGTATACACATAATAAATAACAATAAATTCAATAGTAACACATACTATTTCTTGAATATCTTGAATAAATTATGGTTCCTACCTTAAACATGCATAACGGGAAAGTGAGCCGGGTCCCTAAGCTTTGCTTGGAGTTGTGCCACGCTCCGTATCTTCGATGTATTTTAATTAAATAATAATAAAATAATTATAATAATATATATAATAATAATAAAATATAAATACTATACTACACGGTAATAATAATAATTAATAAATAATACCACCACCAACATTATGGTGTATAACATGAAATAGCGATTGTTGGCTGGCCCAGGCTGGGATTTAGATAATTCTACGACGAGAGAGCATGAAAATTCTGGCACACACTATATAATGGGCAGGTAGTACATGTTACACTACCTTTTCGTTTTTATTACATTGTATCTATTATTATTTATCATCACCTCTATTTATTTACTATTATCATTATTAATCTTACTAAATAACCATCTCCTATAACCTTTAACCTTCACCTGTGGCCGCCGCGTATAAATTAATAACCAACTTACCCCCCAAACCAACCTCCTCTCCTCATGTAGTACCCAGGTGAAATTCTTAGACAGGTCTATCCATCTACCCTGACAAACCATAACCGATCATCGTAGGGCATGTTGCTTAGATAGACAACCAATGTATATATATATGTCTAAACTAAATCACTTCCTTACATTTATCATTATTGTTTGCCTTGTGTTGGTGTCAGCAATAGCAACAGACAACAATAACAATACGACTTATACAAAACGAACTTTCTCTTATACATTCAAACCCGGACAAGGTTTACATCCAAAACAACCACTGGTATTGTGCAACCACACTGCAAAAAATATTGGTCAGCATGCCGTCCTAATATCATGGTTTACGGGCGAGTTATTTTGGGATGATTTTAGTAGCACAATAATTTCATATTACATCGATGGTGAAACGAAACCCTCCATACGCGGCACAATAGATCTGTTGACTGGAAATGCACCTTCACCAAAGTCACAACGAAAAACGATCCCATGGGGAAATGAAGCGTTAGGTAGACTGGGCATTGGTGGAGGTGCATATACATCAACTAGAATACCATTTAAAAACTCAATTGTTGTTACAGCTGAAATGAATGAAGGTAATACGTTTGAAACAATAACAAGTAGCAATATGTTAATAAATCAACAAAATGACTTGCGTAGTGATAAATCTAAAACATTTTATAGTTTAATTCGTGGATTAGAAAATTATGGACCAATCACTTTGCGTTATTCAAATATCCAGTTGGACAATAATGTGAAGTTAAAAAGTTTCTTTTTAAATGAAACTTTAAAGCCTGCACAATGGATTACATTATTGAATGTATCATCTGGAAAGAGTGGATGTTTATTTAGCGTTGTACAGCAAGTGCGAAGCGAAAATGCGTACTGTTTAGAAGGGACACATTGGGCTCGCGTTGGGAATTCATTTGTTGCAAATGCACCCAAAGGCAATACTAGAGAAGTTATTAGTGAAGAGGAATTGCAACTATCGTCTGGCTTTGAAGATTATTATTTATCTGGGCAGTATTTTGATGCTGGAGAATTTTCTACCCCAATATCTGGTATGACTTCTGAAGATCATTGGCTGTACCCACATTCTTTGACAGCTTATCGGTATCATGAGGTTGATCCAATTATGTTTACAAGTGGCATGTCACTAAGATGGCAAAATGGAATGAATAGCAAAGGCAAACTAGCCGCTGGTATAACTCAACAAGTTTCGTTCATTTTAGCTTATGTAGATGATAATGATGATGAAATAATATGATAGCCATTTTAGTATAATATTTAGATATTCTATACTTCCGATTTTCCCTACCAAAACTAAAACCA
>JACKZZ010020491.1_pt1 | contig 11193 bp, 7 predicted proteins | sample 8027871 | NCBI WGS metagenome assembly JACKZZ01 (sample SAMN15724774, study PRJNA655200) | protist metagenome | isolation source: fluorescence activated cell sorting (FACS) single amplified genomes of... | place: USA: West Boothbay Harbor, Gulf of Maine | collected 2000-07-19
AAATATGTTAGTATATTGGCCGTAAATTAATTATTATTGTGAAAGTTGTTATATTATATTATAAATTTATCTGTATCATACATTTATATATACTACTTAGTACTGCTTTAGTATTCGTTTTCCTTCTGCTCATAGTCTCATTTTGATTTTTCTGAGGACCAGCGGCTTGATAAAGTTTGAAAAATCGCCTTCTTTAAATTAAAAAGAAAAACAAACGCGATTAGTATGTCGTTTGGACAATCAAAATTAAGTTTCGGGGAAATTATTTTTTGCTACATTGAAGGCGTGGAGCAAAATTTCTTAGGAAATGGTTTTATCATGCATGTATGTGTCATGAACAGAGGCTATGGAGCTTTTGTTTTCCCAGACGAATGCGTGACGGCTCATCTGATTTTGCTTCATTCGCTTCACGAAACTCTATTCCAGTTTTGATGATTCTTTTGAGTAAGAATATGCCAGAAGATTAGGGATGTGAGAGGTATCTCGAAGATAAACATATCGGCAAAAGGCATGACGTTGCCAACTTTTAAGCCGATGAGCAAACACATAGTTGTACGCAAGTCTCCAAGCGATCCCGCAGACAACACCAAATACAATACCTGCTGTAACCTGCTCCAACGTATGGTAACCGAGGTAAAGGCGAGAGTAACACGTTGTCGCGCTACCTATGGCGATAGCAATAATCATTAGCCATGTATAAATGCGCTCTTGAAAGCGTGGCTCAGACAAAAAATAAAAAATCCAATAGGAGCAAAAGAAAAATATAAATTGCGAATGGTTAGACGGCATCCCTGGGTCCTGTCGGTCTGTGCCTCCTGGTCTTTTCTGAGAAAACATGTGATATTTCAGAATATAATTGACCACTTCGTTCAGCAGCTGGCCTATTAAAGCGAAAACCGTGTGTAGATTGCGTTGACTGCATATTAAAGTCACATACATTACAATCAAAAAATTTGGCAGAAGACTAAATAAGCACAAGAAAAAGCCCAATAGGTCACCTTTTTCGTATTCCACATAAGTTAAAGAAAAAGGCTGTTTCATGCTGGCTGCGTCAAATTTACGCCGTTCGTGAGACTACGTTGGGGCAAGATCGCGAAAATGTTGGTTCTAGCTTCAACTGCTATTCAGACGTCAAGGCGAGAAAAGTGGTTTTCCATCGGTGTTTGGAAGTTCGTAACTTTTGACACTTTTTACAGGAAATCTTTTGCTTCCGATCGATTGAAATCGGCCATCGAAAATCGTGTTTTCTTGTTCGCCTACGAAGATTCAATACAGTAATATGGGAAATTGGAAATTACATGATTGATGATTGAAATAAGAAATAAGTGTTTTTCGATCCGTGTTTACCTCGTACGTGTGGTAAATTCCTTAAATTTAAGTTTTTGCTCCACAGACTAATGTACACAACACATGCTGTGTAGCCCTATTTACAAGTAGGGATAGATAATGGTGTCTCGCTGGACTAAGAGTTAGAATTAGGGGTTCGTACAGGGGGCCTGTCTTCCTTCATAGGGCTGAATACAATTTCGCGAGTGATACCACCCTCAAAGCACGAATCCGTAGCGGGTGCTATTCAGAGGTATTGTAAATTACAGCGTAATAACAGGCAGTACGAAGGAGGGCAACGGTGAACGATACTGTTGTCTTTCTGCTTTATTATTGCAGCAGGACGCACAGTCGCTGTAATCCGATCGTGTGCGCATTCTTCTCATCGCGGTCTTGTTTATTGACTGTGAATAAATACGAGGATAGGTGATGTAGTTTATGTAAATAAATCTGTTGTTTTTTGTCATCGGACAAAAACATCAAAAATTCGGTTATCACGTTATCACGTCGGAAGAAAGAATAAATAAACTGTGCAACTCGTTGACCCCTATCATGATCATCTGATTCAAGTACTGTACAACATATTAGTAAAATGAGTATTCCCAACCAGTAAAGCATGTGCAAATAATAAATGAAGTTTGCCCGTTGAGAGAGTAGCAGTTTAGTAGAAGTACGTACCATGCAACCAAGAAAGAAATGAACGTTTCATTGTTTTCCTTGCAATCATATGATGGTGGTAGTCTTACCCTACTTACTGTGGTAATCGAAACACGGATATTCGTGATTAGCCATTTGCATAGATTCGGTCATCATTATTTTCCTTGTTATCATATGTAGTATCCGAAACACGGATATTACTAATTAGCACAGGTACGATCTACAATTTCCCGTTGCATTCCCTCGACGGAACATCTTGGCATTGCTGGATAGAATGAAAAGGACGGGATGATTTCGTAAGCTTCCTGGAATGTTCAAGGACTAGACTTACCTGTTGTGACGATTTTACAGTTTCAAATAGAAAAAATTGTTGGGCGACAATGACATCAATAAATACAAGCCGACGAGCACGTTGTTTCCTCCTTTTTTTTATAGGAGTAACCTTCCTTCAATTTGTACAAGGAGATACCTCGTGCAAATTGGGAAAACCAGAGGCTGAACAAATAGAAGCTGCGATTGAGGGAAAGCAAACAACGAAAGCAGACTTACTAAATGTTGCCAAGTGCACAAACGCACCCAATCGAACTTGTTGTGGCCCAATAAAGGTACTCGAGACAACTGAGGGTGTTATCATTCAGGCGTTCAATCCCAGCGCGCGCCGTTGTGGAGAAGACACGATCATGACTCATTGGTTTCCTACTGAAGCAATTTGGTCCCCGGGTGGCCGTATATTTGTGTATGGGCTTGCGATGGTATACTGTTTTCTGGGAATTGCAATTATTGCAGATAAATTTATGGTCGCCATTGAAGTCATAACATCTAAAGAGAAAGTCACTTCTATGATGGCAGCAGACGGGACCACACAAGAAGTTAAAGTACTTGTGTGGAATGAAACGGTAGCGAATTTAACATTGATGGCTTTGGGGTCATCGGCACCAGAAATTCTGCTTGCTGTTGGCGAGACAGTAACAAAGCTAGGGAAACCACCGGAAGACGGGCTCGGTCCAGCTTGCATTGTTGGATCAGCAGCGTTTAACTTATTGGCGATAACAGCCATTTGCATGGTTGCGCTTGATGGTGATGAAACCAGAGGAATCGATGACATTGGTGTTTTCAATGTGACGGCATTTTTCTCTGTATTTGCATACGTTTGGATGTATTTTGTTCTTTCGGACAATGAAGTGCACGTATGGGAGGCATTCCTTACGGTATTTTTCCTCTTTCTTTTATGTGGCTTGAGTTATGGCCAGGACAGAAGTTGGAAATGGTGCCGGAAAGTCAAAGTAAAGAATCGCGAACACTTACAAAAGATTCATGGAGAGAACGACGAGATGTCATCATCTGCGTACGTTGAAAAGGTTGGCGCTGCTCGTGAAGCTGTTGATCTGCGAAAACAGTTGGCCGATATGATCGCTTCAAACCCAGGAAGTGGGCGCACTAAAAAAATTGGAGATCCCGAGGAACTCGCCAAAGAACTTGCGCGTCGAGAGGCCGCCGAGAAACCGAAGTCAAATATGTACTATCGGATTAATGCAAGGCGTGGGCTTGTAGGAGGAAAGCGTCTCGCTAAGGCATTACCCATAGAAGATATGGACAGGGAGACTTTGCTCAAGACATTGCATATTCCAGACGAAGAAATCGCCGAAAAAGAAGGTCGCTCGATTTTCGAGTGGGCTGCTCCTCATTACAATGTGTTTGAAAATGAGGAAAGAGTAAAACTAAGAATTCTCAGGGTTGGGGACAAAACCAAGAAGGCAAGTATATGTTATGAAACAAGCAATGGAAGTGCCCTTGCTGGTGTTGACTACGAATATTCAAGTGGAGTTCTCAAGTTTGAAGCCGGTGAAGAACAAAAGGTAATAGAAATAGTTGTTGTCGATGACAACGAGTATGAACCGGATGAAAACTTTTTCGTCCGATTGTATGTTAGAGAGGAAGATTCAACGGTTACTGTTGGGTCAGTTGGTATAACAGAAGTCACGATTATTAATGATGACGACCCAGGAGAAGTAGGGTTTGAAGATGGAAAAATAATTGTCGACGAAGCTGTTGAAGCTTTAAAATTAATTGTCAAACGCAAAAATGGGAGCGACGGATCCATCGTCGTTCACTATAAAATTACGGAAAATACTGCCAAGGCCGGTGGAGTTGATTTCGACTGTCCACTTACGGGCGATTTAGTGTTCGATCACATGGAAATGGCAAAACTGATTCCTGTAAAGATTGTTAATTATTACGGTGCAAAAGAAAACAGAAATTTCAAGGTTGATATCGAAATAGATAATTTTCCTGACTGTGGCGCGCGCTATAGTTCTTTCAAGTCAACAATAATTCAAATTTCACCGGATTTGAAGTTGGCCGTGGCCGTCGACAATGCAGCAGCAAAGTTGCAAATGCACCTTGAATCGCTCTTAATTGGGAGTGCGTCATGGACAGCACAGTTTTCCGAAGCAGTTACTTTGCATGGCGAGGAAGGCGAAAGTCCCAGTCGACTCGATTATTTTATGCACTTTCTGACGTTTATATGGAAGGTTATATTTGCGTTGGTTCCGCCAACGACTTACGCTGGCGGTTGGGCTTGCTTTTGTTCGTGCTTGATGATGATCGGTGCACTCACCGTATTCGTCGGCGATATAGCTGGAACGTTTGGTTGCCTGCTTGGTGTTAGCCCTACAGTGACGGCAATCACATTTGTTGCATTAGGAACTTCTCTTCCAGATACCTTCGCCAGCTATGTAGCGGCAAAAGAAGCCAGCAATGCAGATGCTTGCATCGGCAACGTAACTGGAAGCAATTCTGTGAATGTCTTCTTAGGGCAAGGGCTCCCATGGATGATAGCCACTCTTTATTATTCTTCGAGGGGCGAAGTATACCAAGTGTCTTCTGGCAGTTTAGGATTTAGTGTAGCGGTTTTCTTGCCTTGTGCCATAGTTTGTCTTACAATCCTATATATTCGACGTTTTACAGTCGGTTTCGAGTTAGGCGGGAAAGGAAAGTATCCATCGGCAATTGCTATGCTTTCGCTTTGGTTTGTGTACATATTGATGTCATACCTTCAAAGTGAAGGGATTATCGCGGGGTTCTAACAGAAAAAATTAATTTTATTGTATTTATTATGACCGCTGTTCGATTGTCGGAATTAACGGGAAGATCGATCCTCTAAGTGAATATGATGAGGTTGATGAAGAAGTGATCTACTCACAGGAGTCTCCAAATATGGTGGAATTTTACAGAGATTTTGAGTGGGAGTTGGATCGATTTGTTGAGTTCAGATTACCAATTAAAAAAACACTTTAGTTTTTTGGATTGGAACTGAAATTGTATTTGATTTAAAATGAGAGTCTTAAAGCATACTACTATATATTTTGTTTTAATACACTCCAGGTAACATTACCTCAATAGTCTTTTGCTCGATTAGCTCAGTGGGTTAGAGCATGCGACTGTTAATCGCGAAGTCGTATTTTAACTTATGATATTAGAGCAGATTACACCAATTGAAAAATCAATATCCTGTTGATAAATTTAATTCGTTTTGTTGCTCGATTAAGACCAGCATACTTGTTTTTAATAAGTTATATGATAGAAGTCACTAAAATTTGATATTTGAGACAGGAAGTGTTTAATTAAATACAGCCTTATACTATTTATTTTTATGTTATTACCCCAAGATATCTACGTTTGGGATGTGTCTCAGCGGAGCTTTTTCAAAAGGAGCCATGGAAATTCTCACTCACCTTGCGAAAGAAAAATTTCCGGACCCACCAACTCCTGACAACCCTCCTGGTACATACAGCTATCGAGTTGCTCGTCATAATGGTTTTTCAGACTGGTGGATGCGAATTTGCCAACAACGCACCAACAGCTCTACCAATGGATCATACTGCGGAAATACATCAAACAGAACCCACTTGGAACTATTCACATTTGGCATACGTTGATCCCCCAAGAATGGTGGATTTACATCCGTCCAATCTTAACCCTAACACCAATGACACAATGGGTACAATGATATCCACAACTTTAAATACAGACCCGCTGAACTATTCCGATGTCAGACCCAGGCTAACTTCAAACAACTCAAGCCGCTGCTCGGAACTTAACTCAGGACCCCGTCTGCAGGATACTTTTGCGCCACGGAAATCATCAAGGAATGTTAGAAGACAAAACATGATGATCAATATTGATGGATACAAAAAATTTGTCAGGAAATGTCGTAGACAACAAACATATTGTGAAAATTTACAGATTTTACTTCAAGGTAGACGGGACAATCCTATACATGAAGTTGCCTTTAATGAACTAATTGAGAATCTGAAGGAAAGAAATACAATATGGAGTAATATGATTGAGAATAGTGATAGAAATCACTAAATTTTGATATTTGAAACAGGAAGTATTTAATTAAATACCGCCTTACTATTTATTTTAGTTTTATGTTATTACTACGGATCTGACGCCCGAACACCAACAACGGACGCCCGATGACCAACGGCTACAATAGGTTAACATGAAATATGGCTACCGATATGAACTTTACATTTACTATGAGACACCGGTGACAATGCCTAGCGTACTCGGCTTTGCATGTGCTTTCATACGAACACCAGTCAATAAACTTTCAACGTCTTCTATATTGATTGGTGCTTGCCCTTTCGGGGGAGTTAAAGTTTTTTTGATATTTGTCGATAGGCAAATGGGGACAGATAATTCTGCTACCTCGACGATACTACGAAAGTCTTCTTTTGACGCTGTTTTATTCGTTGTAGCACTTTCTATACAAGGCATGACACTGATGTCAAAAATTTCGCTTTTGACTCTGCCCGAAGGCGGCAGGTAAGTACTTTGCGCCCCATTATCATAAACTTGTGATTTTTTGTCGTCTTTATGTGCCTGTCTTTGCTTTCTTAAATCCCGCAAAGTTTCAATCAACTTAATCCGCTCTGCCTCTATAATCTGCCGACGTTTCTTTTCGGCAACTCTTCGAGAAATAACTTTGTTTGTTTGCTGGGAGGAACTGCCAGCGCTCGATCGAGCAGGCTTTAGGACGCGAATTATTTTCCTTTTAGCTCGATTACCTGCAATTTTGTTCTTCTTTTTCTGTTTGTCCACAATAAAAACGGCATGATCCCAGTCGTCAAGGTCTATATGATCTACAATTGACACTGTTTTCCACCATCGCTCTGGCTCGTCTTCACCGAGGGCTTCCTTTGCGGAGGAGTCGTCTTTCCACCCACGTAAGGGAGAAATAGGGCGGGGAACTCCTGCTACTTTAATTGTTGAAGGTCTATGAGTTAAAGATTTAAATTTTCGATTCGATCGGTTAAAGGCTTTACTTTGATGCGGCGGCGGAGCAGTAGGCCTCTGAGGACTGACAGGAAAATTTACGAGCTCGTTTATTACGTCGTCAACTACTCTAGCAGAAGTTATGCAAACGTTAGAATTTATCTGAAGCTCTCGTGGGGATGCTGTCAACGAACGCAACACACGAGACTGCACCTTGTTGGGCGATTGCTTGTAACCAAACCTAGCAGGAAGTTGCCCGTTCGTTTCACTCGCACTACAAGGAGTTCTTGGCAAAGTTGCAGCTCCAATGTCAATTAAAGAAACAGGGTGCGAGCCGCCAGGGTCGACCATAGCGAAAGCTATATGGACTCCTGAATGTAGCTGTCCTCCGTGAGGAATCAATACAATATATATGATCGCCAAACACCAGAACTGCACCCGATTCCGACCGCTCGCAAGAACTCACTTGTGGGCCAAAAACCGACAAATAATCGCAAATTTAGTACTCATCCTCGTCGTATATTAATAGTAATAATTGGTGTGCACAGAAAGAAGGGCAGAGTCTCTCAGTAAGCACGCTCGCAAGTCTTAAGTATCAGAGATGTTCGCACCTCGGAGAGAGAAGGTTTGCCCGAATAATACCTTACCACAGCATTGGGAAAGTAGGGGTGGTGTTAGGGGTAATCCGCACCATCGCGTGTAAAATCGACGTTTCCAGTCCTGTGTATACTATGATTATACACCGAATAATAAGATACTTAAAATGCGTATACATTTTCCTATCACGTCTTCGAACCCGACAACTCTGGAAAATAACTTTTGTAAGAAATTCCTTAATTTTAAAAGCGATCTATAATCAGGGTCAATCGTGCGCACAGCTTTGCCATCAGGTTGGGGCGTCGCCCAACCAGCCACGGGCCGAGTGTCGCCTGAGGGCTTGCGTCTTTTAATTGGCTCAAATACAGCGCAAAAAAACACTGCCAAACGATGAGAAGAAGGGATTCTTCGACGGGGAAGCAGAGGTCGGCCCAAGCAAAAACAGCCAACGTCTCGTCCCCCGCGGACTCGAAGTAGGCCGTGCCGCCTATCTTGTTCCACAGGGTCTTGTCTGCCTCTTCGCCGCCTACCAACACGCGCCGCTCGACATCCGCGTAGAAAGGATCCCCGGGACTGCACTTGTCTTTCGCGTGGTCGTCGAAATAGCGTGACATGCAGGCCAGCAATTCGCTTTGCTTCCAGGTGCTCAGCACAAGCGTGAAAAAGGAAATGTTTGGATGGGATGGGCCACCATTACCGAAGAGGCTCAAGAGGCCCACGCCAACTTTTCCCCACCCGATAAATGTCTCTAGCAACTGCCCACTTATACCCGAAGAAGTTTGGCCCTGCGCCTGGTCGTTCTCGGTCCCCTGGTTTTTTAGCAACGCCGACTCCATGCACGCCACGGCACTGTCCAGGGGCGCCAAGTGCCATTCAGTGGCACCGCGGACGCCCGCGTCGAGCAACGCCTCCATAACAAACAGGTCGCCGTACTCACCAAGGATGCCGGCACCACTTGCGCCGAGCCACATGTGCCCGTATTCCGATTGCGACGCGACCATACTGGCAAAGACGCGGACGCCGTGCGGGACGGTGGTAAACCCTGCAAAAGACAAGGACATCGTACTTTCATGCCAACGTTTTCAGCGCGCAATGGGCTGATACTATTTTTCAAACTCTTCTGGCTTCGATGGCTTAATGTCGATGTCAGGTCTAGGACCCTCTGGTGGAAAAACTATGTACTTACGACTTCTTAAAATACCCTGAAAAACTTTTGGTTGTTCAAAATATAGTACCGTTAGTGCGGGAACGATCAGGTAAATCCCAAACTTTAAAGCTTCAAGACGATACCCTCCCATCACACCAGTTACGAACAGTTCGAGAAACTTGAGGCCTCCCCCTTGACTGCAAGTGCAACACTAGAAGAGATATACTCACACGGCGCAAGGGCGTCGCTCTTCAGCGCACTTCGCATGTACGCCATGTAAACGCATCGAGTTGTCATAGCATTTGCGAATGCCTAACCCGAATATGAAATGAATATGTTACGTTCCGATCCATAAAAAATAAATAAATAATAAAAATAAAAAATAAACATAAAAACACTATGCGACCGCCGCCGCCGGCGTAGCGTCATCATATAATAGAATCGAATAGAATAATGAGAACAAAACTCCTTCCCATGCTTGCACAACAAACACACTATTACAATATTATTTTTGTGGTTACATACAGTGCTCCAAGCTAGACAGCTTGACCAATATAATAATATTGAACATTGAACGCACGGATACATTCATGATTGAAGATAGATGTTTGTCAAGCCAAATATGCCTATCTGCGTACTTCCTGGCCGGCTCTCTCTTGGTTGCATTGCGATAGGGTGCATATATTGTGGCTAGTGCTCGATCACATATTTCGACATGAAGCCGTCCTTTTCAGACTATCACGTCGTGACAGAAAGGAACGAGCAACCTGTTCCAGTGACGCACGCGGGAGCCCGGCTTCCAGGGAGATGGTACGTGCTTTTCCTTTGCAGCTTCCTTGCGTTTCAACAAGGCTGGATCTGGAATACATACGGGCCCATCGCTATCGTTGTGGAGAGAGATAACGTCTTTGGCTGGAATGATTCCGATGTTGCCTGGATGGGAAACTGGGGCCCTATTGCTTACATGTTTTGTTTTTATCCAACAGCCTTATTTTTAGACACGTACGGCTTGCGACAACCTGCACGAAGCTGCGCTTTTCTTCTTGCCGCTTCTTGTGGAATTCGCCTGCTTTCTACGGGGCCATCGAAGACCTGCCTGATTTTACAACACATTGGACAGATGCTAAATGGAATGGCAGGGCCATTTGCAATGTCTGCGGGGACTGTCTTGTCGTCAGCCTGGTTTTCGCCAGAACAGCGGACGACGTCTACGTCCATTTTTGTTGTTGCTAATCTGGCAGGAGTTTCTGCATCCTATTTAATTGGTCCGATCATGGTTCCAAATCATAACGGGTCCATTGAGGATGTTCGTCGATATTTATGGCTCTCGTTTTTTATTTCAGTAGTTTCTCTTTTACTGGTAGTTCTATACTTCCCAATACCGCCAGCTGATATAGAATTTGCACCCTCTATCTCTAGCACAGTCCAGCGGACTGGAAATATGGATGGTTTGAAAAAATTGTTCAAACACAAACAATTTTGGTTGTTGGCGACGAGCTATGGAGCAATGACTGGTATCTACTCTGGTTGGGGGCCAACATATGCCTTGATTATGAAGCAGCTTGGGAGTGATCTTGTACCAGACCCACAGACTGCCGGAGAATGGGTTGGATTCTTCAGTGGAATTTCGGGCAATGTCTGCGGCCTCTTACTGTCTCTCTATTGTGACGCACGATTTGGGAGGGGTGGAAATGTAAAACGAAATGCCCTTCTTGTTGTCTCATTTTTGGCATCTGTTTTATATGGTTTCTTTACGTACGTTTCGGCATTCCCAGAATTAATGAGTGGACTCGGTATCACTGGGATATATTGCATTTGCATCATTGGGGGAACTTTAATAAATTGTACACCCCCTCTGTTTTTTGAGCTTTCGGTTGATGTTGTGTTTCCTGTCGCCGAGGGGCTAACAACAAATGTATTGACTGTGATGAATAATTTTGGTGGCTTGGTGTTTTTATTGATTCCTTCGGTTGGGATTGCTATGGGACCGTGGGTTATGACAGCAACATGCATCTGCTGTGTTGTGGCGTTTATATGCTTGGTATTCACTGATTCGCAGAATTTAGAACGAACCAAAATAGACCGTTCAGTTTAAGCACATCCTGACTACAGAAGTACACGAAGTAACATTTTTCCTACCACCCGTATATTTTTTATACGACGACGAAGAATGATGATACTAA
>JACKZZ010023862.1_pt1 | contig 11193 bp, 12 predicted proteins | sample 8027871 | NCBI WGS metagenome assembly JACKZZ01 (sample SAMN15724774, study PRJNA655200) | protist metagenome | isolation source: fluorescence activated cell sorting (FACS) single amplified genomes of... | place: USA: West Boothbay Harbor, Gulf of Maine | collected 2000-07-19
GCCAGTAGTCCTCTCCGAAGGAGAGGGACAACGACGTCCACGGGTACAACATCCTCATGCGGCGCTCCTGAACTACAAGCGCAAAAGCTGCAGCAGACCACAGCTGCGGGAACTACAATAAAGCGCAGAAGGAGTAGAATTTCGACCGGTTGTTCCGCAACACGCGTACTAGATTTCGCGACTGTCCAGCTGGCGATCATCTCTGCGACTGATACTTCCACGGCTGTCACCAGGACCTGCTGCATCTGCTTCGAGAAATCCGCTAAGCGCTGCTCGATTTCCTCGTCGCGAAAGCGAAAAAATTCTTCTTTGAATGTTCTCATCCGCGCATCGTGTTGCAAAGCGGCCCTGCCCCTATCCGAATTCTATGTACTTAGTTATCCATCTAAATTTTTAGTAGCACCAAACATGAAATACGTACAACTGTGTCCTCGCTGGCAGGCCGTGCAGGAGAAATTCGAGCACGCCTTGTCACCACGTAAATATCAGAAGGGCTGCTTGACGCGCCTAGAACTTGAATTACAAAGCGTCGCGGTTATTTTCATCCATTCGGACATTTCACAACGTAGACATTTGGAACAAAACTTTTTTCCGGGATGAATCAAGAAGATCAAAGGGGCGCTTTATCACGATTTATTTCCTGTTGATACCGCGCTTCCAGCTGACTTATCTGCTCTGCCGCACGCTGTTTCGTCTCGTCCGCAGCGGCAGAGTCAGCTGCTTGATCCTCTACTACAACCGGCCTTTTGCACGAGAGCAGCGCTGCATGCTGCTCCTGCTTCAGCTGCTCGAGCGCGGCCGCGAACCCGCTCTCCGTCCGTTGCGAGCAGTCCTGGATTCGCTGCTCGCAGTGCGACAGCAGATTTGCGGTTACGTCGTCCATCTTTAGACTGATATTCTCGTGGAAATCGTGCATCATCGTTTCAAACTCCGATCGGTTTTCCTCCAGCTCTGGGCGAAGAAGGCGCAGCTTTATCTTCTGGAAAAGCAGTTCTTCGTCTACCCCGCCGCCCGGGTCGCCTCCGGGGGGCGTGGAGGTTGTTGCACCACGAGAGGATGAGGAAGTACCCGTACTACAACTGGGCTGCTGCTGCACCTGCGCACCGTCGACCGCTTGTTGATTTGATGTTCTCTCTTCAATCGCAATTCGGTCGTGTTCCCGCAAGCGCTCCTCCAGGAGCGTTTGCAGTTGCAGTTGCGCCGCTTCTTGCTGTCGCTGGAGAAAAGCCGCCAGCTTGACCTCCTGGACGCGATAGAAATCGGCGCCTCGCTCCTCGTCCTCCAGCACTTGTGCCGCGGCACCCTGCTGCTGCGCCGCGGTTGCGGCGTCGCACAGGCGCTTGGCTTCGCCAAGTACCTCAGTCCGCACCTCCACGATTGCCGCTTCCAGCCGGGCGTCGGATACCTTCTCCCTCTCCAGTACGCGACGACCCCACTCTTCCACCAGCTCCACCCGTCCCTTTTCCGTTTCCAGCCTGTGCAGATTCAGCTCCCATCCCGACGAAAACAGCTGTCAAACCACGTCTTCAACATTGCACTTGTATAAATACAAAAAAAAACCACGGCGTCCTCGTAGTCACGGCAAGTGAATCCTGTGAAACGTCGACGCAGTTTCTCAAGATCTTGTTCTGACAATTTATTTACATTACGCCAGGAATCTTCTAGACTTTTTGTACTTACTTTCATACCCGCCCACGTGGTGTTTACTCGACGATTATAAACACGACAAAAAAAGCGCTCGCGGATGCGTTTCGTCTCTTTTCGGGAAATCAACCCGCTTTTGAAGCAACAGAAAAAAATTGGACTGTGGCATATTGATATCATTTCTTCCACTTACAAAAACAGAGAAATTTATTCGCCTGCGAAGATAGATGTTTTCATCAGATCCATTTGATACTTCTGACTTGGTGGCCACCTTGTCCAGCAAGGTCTCACACCGCGCGTTGTTCGCTTCCTCGCTGATGCGGAGCCGCTGCGACGTATACAGTGCACCAAAATCTTTTATTGTGCTAGTAGTAATTGCAGCACCACATATTTTTCTTCTTGTTCAAATTTTTATTCACTGCACTAGAACGTAGTGGCAGTTTGGGTAAGAAGACAGCAGCTCTGTCTCGATGCATCATAAACTGCAAGAACTGGTACGAGCACAATACTTTATTTGCACTGGATACGACGTCGTCTCCAGCAACTTCTCCAGTTCCTCATGCCGCTGCTACAGTATCCTTCAGAATATGGGCGGGCATAGTTGTACTTACATGCGAAAACAAATTAGCCAAAAAGTCCGTCATGGGCGAGCCCAAAGCATGCTGTTTGAGACACACGGTTCATTTAATTTTTCGTGTGTCTAAGTATCTTGCATCAACACAAATATGCCCTGCCAACTTTTTTCGGTATGATATCCAGAAAGGCCACCCGAGTGTCGAACGCCTAATAAATTATGTCAGCACAATGCTTTCAGTTGAGTCGCACAATCGTTCTTGTTCTAGTTTGTACGTTTGATATCCAGGAAGTAGTAGAACTACCTGCATGCAATCGTATGCGGAAAAGCAACTATGTAAGCGGAAGTCAGTGCCCCGAGTGCAAAAAAACCACGGTGGTTTCTCCTTTTCGCCTCATTAGCGGAGAAACAAATAAAGTGTTGAACACTTTATTTGTTTCTCTGTTCCCGTACATTGACATTGGAGATGATGATCCATGACGAAAAGCCTCATCTTCGTTAACATATACAACTAATCTCAGATCTTCATCTTCTCCAGCCAGCATTGCTCTTGTGTTCCTAGCCAGAGGAAAGAAGCATGCTCCACCTGATCTATGGTGATGGACCCCAGGCTGTAGACTAGAAGTATACAAAAAGTAGTACCTTGACCCCTTCGTCGTCCTTTAAAGCCAAGCTTTCGACGCAGTCTTTGCGCAAATTTTCTAGCCGGTTGGCCAACTCCGCACGCAGCGCCGCGTCGGACGCGAGAATTTCGTCTCGGTGCTCCGTCACCTCGCGTTTCAAGTGCGTCAGATTGCCCTGGAGCGCTTCGGTGACCTCGTGAAAAGCGGCCTCCTGCTGCTGCACGTTTTCGGAGATGGAGGCCTGTAAAAACAGCAGGTGGGTGGCTGCGATTCGGCTTGTGATGATGGAAACAAGAGCTGTGTAGCAGACTGCAAATAGTACGGACGAAGCTTCTTCTACATATCTTCGACGGTTTGGAGCGCAAGACATATCACGCAAACCAGGAACTGCGTACTGTCTTCTCAACGTTAACGTTAATTGCCAGCACAAGCACCGGGGTGGCCACAGTGAATCACGGCAGGCAGTGCAAATTGATCAAAGTACTATCTCCTGTCTTCAATCAAAAACATGATCAAAGCATCCAGGAATAAGGAACCCCGAGATGCGCTCCCGGAAAAAAATTGCACCTTTCATGCCGCATGCTTTCTTTTTTAATTATGCCATTGTGTGAAGCCGCTACTTCCTATACCGATCGAAAATCGAATAAGTGCGAAGAAGTAGGTACAATTCTATTATTTCACTATACCGCTGTTTGTTCGTATCTCGCCTGGTCTTGTGCAAGCAACTCGGTTCTCTGGATGTCCATCAGCTTTTGCATTTTCTCCACCACGCGGGTCTCGAGGGCGGCTGCTGCAGCGGGCCAAGGGATAGAAGTCTCACCCTCCTCTCCGTGTCTTCCCCGCCCGGCAGACGGTGAGGAGGAACTTGCGGAGCCGCCTCCGCCCGAAAGAGCACCGGTTCCCGCTGTTGCTGCAGGAACAGCAACGTCTATCCGCTGTAAAAGACTTGCCCCACTACACCCGCGAAGGGACCCGCAAGCAGCTTTGCTTGTTGATATGATGACGCTAGCAGCTCTACTTCTGGACGAACAAGTTATTGCGAATAAGAGCACCAGACGACTCTCGGCTGCAGCCGACAGTCGTGCACAGCTTGCCGCAAAGCGGCGAATCTATCACCCAGCCCGACCTCCTACTTCAGTAGGAAAACAAGACGAAGAGGTATTCTGGTGAGTACAACGTTAGCGCTGCAGCACAATCTTTCTGCCCGAGAATTTTCGTTTGTTTGTATTCTGTCACTGGAAGCCTAAGCCTCGAGTAGCCGGGAGCGATACATGCCACGAGTTCTTGACTGCTGCTGACGCTCATGCAAAAATTGCAAGATTTGCATATGAATAAAACAAGTTCACGTACGGGGAGCAGGAAAGGGCATTTTTACAGCGCAGGATAGCTGCGGGGGCAACCAGACTTTTCGTGTAGTTATCCGATAAGGTTCGCAACTCCCCGAACATTTTCTCCATTTGCGCCTGCTATCAGAGAGAAAATCTAAATCACTAGCATGGCCGAAGTGATTAGTGAAAAAAATAGTACGCGCTACATTTATTTTGATGCAAAAAAAACCAGAAAAAGTTCCTGTGACGCCGGTGCGCTGGCTCCTACAACGCTCTGCCCCGCCTCCCGGGCTACATGCAACGAAATGAAGATTGGCAGCAAGAATTTCGAGATTCTTCATCTCCCGACCTTCGGTTCGTGCTTGACAGGAAACTAACACGGCGGTATGCTAGTACTTAGTTTTGCACACGATACCTCCAGCTCCGCCTTCGACTCCAGCATTTCCGTCCGCACGTGCAATTCCGCGTCGCGACTATCCACTAAAAATTTAATACCGTAGTTCACGTCCTTGAAAAGACACATGCCCCAAGCATACTATTCTGCGTCTTACTTTTTGTTCACAGACCCGGTTACTATATAGTCAGCTATCCAACGCAACCGCAAGAAAACTGGCTGAAGGTAATTTGTCATGCATTTTTCCGGGAATAAACTGTGCTTGTCGTGTCGTGAACGGTTGTAATTTTTGATCGCATAACGACTTCGCCGGTCGCAAAGCTGCAGTTTGAACTGCACGTTCCGATGCACGTCGTCGAACTCGTCCGCGATTCTCTTTATGCAACAGAAATACTACCCTTTCCCTCCCTGCCCCTGGTTAGATTTTTCTCTCATGCCCACATTGCAGCGGTCGTTCGACCTGTTCTGTAACTACACTTGCAGGCAGCTTAATATCAAAGTCAGACCGCAGCGAAATCAATGATTGCTGCAAGTCGGTCCTCTATAACGCAAAAATTTGTCTTGCCATCAGTCCGGCGCTTGCCTCTCTTGTCGAGTACCTCGCTATTCAACATCCTCGATCCAGCAACGCAAAAATTATTCTTTCATACATATTCCGAGCCGCGGGGAAAGAAAGCGGAAGTATTTGGCATTGCATACGGTCCACAAGGGAGTTGAACGCCACCTTCATATCCTCTTCCAGGTGCTGGCTCTGGTTGCTCTTCGTTGACGCGGCGGTCGGTGGTGTATTCGGTGGATGAGAGTGCGTGCGGATCTGTTTTCAGAAATCAAAAATCGGATAAGGAGCTGTATTGATTCTCCTCATCCTCTCAGAAAGGAGAAAAAAAGGAAGAAAACTTCGCACTCCTGCAGGTAACACTCACACTGTATCGGCGTCATCGCAGAATACAACTCGTCGTTGCTCTTCGTGGACGGAAGTGGTGACATCTTCATGCCAGAAGAAACTCGTCTATCAAAAAAAAAGTAAATAGATAAGTACTGAGCGCATTTCCTCTTTTAGCGCAAACAACTCCTGACGCAGCGCCGTCACTGTGGTGCCCCCTCCGCTTGCGCTGCCAGTACTACTGTGGTGCCGACCGCCAGACCGTACCGCCGAAGTGCCCCCAATCGCGGTGTAGGTGATGCAAGCGACAGCGCGGTCCGTGATGCTGATACCGTCAATTCATAATTCTCACAAGCACTACAGGCGGCATTTGCAAACCTGGCGCAAGGTGCGTGTTGAAAAACCATGACAACAGTGTTGTATCTTCTACAAATAGCAACTAGGTGAATAACCGGACTGAGACTGCAACCTTCGTCCCGTGGAAAATACTGGAACCGTGCAGATCATCTTCATCATGCGTCGCGGTATTTACATCGGGTTCCTTGTCGTGCAGCATAGCTGCTATAATCGTGGTGCAGTATCTACCAACCTAAGGTTCAGCAATCAGAGTGGCAAGGAACAACAGCGTCAAGAAACAACGACCTCCCACATGCAGACAACACAGCAAGCGAGACCGCGCCTTTTCGCTTTCGTACTGTGGCCCCCGGTGGACGTCGCACTACTGCTACTACTGCTGCTCCCCCCACCGGCAGCCGCGGCAGCGTTCAAGTAGCCGTGTTCGTCCTGCATGCGCGCCGCAGCGGCCGTGGACGAGGAGCTGCTACCACCAGCAAAAGACCCATACGAGGCTTTATTCTCGTGGGGAGGCGTATACGGCTGCTTGGAGCTGCTACTCGCACTTCCGCCGACAGCTCCGTGGTCCGTGTGATGATGCGGGTGGCTCGAGTGATGGAATCCTCGCGCAAAATATCCTGTGTAAACAAAACCTACCCACTCTTCTACGGTTGTATCGCATTTGTTGTATGTGCAGAAGGTCGTGCCCTCTTATTTGATCGAATTCCGTTTATTATACAACGGATTCTGGTGAATCTCTGAAACGGGTTGCAATCAAGAACTACATGAGTACTACGCACGCTGCGTGGATCGCAGCCTTGTCATGCGTGCTTCATAATCCAAGAGCGTCTAGAAGATTTGTGGTCTACCAGAAGTCGCATCTTGACTCGGGGTTGGGAGGTTTTTGCTGAGGATAGTGCTCGAGTCGCTCCACGAGAATGATGTCCGTGACCGTGACCCTGCTGCGGGTGCACCTCATTGGGGTGCGACGACATCGGAGTCGGACGCATCTTCATTTTCATGAAGTACTTAAATCAGTAAGACTCTAAGAAAAGGAAAACTTTTTTGACCTTACAAATATAAACTTCAGCAGCGCTTGGGAAATGCATGTAAGAAGTGTTGTAGTTATACAACTAAGTTCTTCACGATACTACAAAATACTCCACAAGAGCAAGCATAAAGACACGACAACTTCAGGCATTCGTGGCACCGCACACTAGAGACCAAAACGCGCCGGCTTGTAAATGTGAGCTGGCCAATTCCGCCACGGCTTCTTGGCCGATCAACGTCAGGAGAGATGAAGATGCTCTGCTTCTACTGTCTCGACCTGCAGCGTACACTGCAACATGGTGCAGATAACGAAACACAGACAGCCAAGTCGCTCGCTCGTTTGCAGACAAAATGATTTACACCGAAACTTCTAGATACGGAGCTGTCACTCTAGTGGTGTACAACTTCACCTCCGATGAAAATCGCGTTCATCGGTGCGTTTACTTTCCTGCAAAAATCCTCTATACTCACCTCCCCGAACTACTTCGTCGATATATTACGCGAACAAGGAGAAGAGATGAGAAAATTCATTTGCATTATGCGGGTGTTCTTTTCAAAAATGAGGCAGATACGAGAACGAGAAATGCGGTTCAGGATGACAGAGGCTCCTAGAAGAAAGCACCCCGCCAGATACCTTGTCTGGTCCTATTTTCCGAGACCGATCAAAGACATTCAAATTCAAGAGATCTATGGACTTTGAGCGTGCGTCGCACAGAGGACGAGCGCGCAAAACTTCCGGCCTGGTCCAAGATGCGCGAGGATGTCAAGCACTTCTACTACTTCTGAATCCACACAATCTCGTACTCCCTTGCGCCGGCCTCGAGTTCTCAACCTGAAAATTGGCACAACCTCACACCCCCGGAGCACGATTGTCGACCGGACCTGCGGTCGCGCAGGAACGATGCAACGAGTCATTCTTTCATGTAGCTACCCCGACTGAGATACGGTCGGCCTCCAGGTCCTCTACGTACTTATGAATGCGTATTGCAAATGAAGAACCTTCGCGAGAAACAATAACATGTCTCGCTACTACAAAAATCTCTGAGCTTTGCGGGTTTTCCTTTTCGTGTTTGCAACAGCTGAATGGAGACAGGACGGAGCCATGAAAGAACATGATGCGTTTGCTGTGGGAGTACTACTTAGCAAGTAGCAAAGACGCGGTATGGACAATCATCAATGTCGTGCCGTCCTCGGGGGTGTCAGTGGTTTTTTTCGCAAGGGATACCACCAGGGTTTTTTTCACGCGCTTCAGCTTGAATTTGCTGTCAGCTACCGCAGCGCCCGCGAATTCCACCATCTGCCATCCGACTTGAATGCCCAGCTGCTCCGCTTGCCCGCCGGGCTCGACGCTTCTGACCGTGAACTCTTTGGTGAACTCCAGCCCAATGGTATCCTGTGCAAAAACGTGAAACCATTTACCCCACCCATACTTGTCATGCGTAACCTGCTAGTGAGAGCCCGGGAAAAGGAGGAATGTGGTATCAGTGTGTACAGAAAGTTTTTTTCTGGGGGAAGAGGACGACGAAGATCGATATAAATGCGGTTCACGAAGACCGTAATCGTAGTCGTACTATGCGCTTCCAATGCACAGAGCACAACATCACTTAGGGCGAGTGGGGACGTAGTTTTTACACGAAATACGCAGACCGCGGCTCGCCGCTCTCCGTGAATATTTGCAGCTTCGTGCGCGCCGTCGCGGGCTCCTCAGTCGGCTCGCTCTCAATGTGCGATCGCTTTTCCGCCATAGCGTCGCCCGTCGATGTAGCGCCATCTGAAGCACCAGCCTTCGGTGTGCTGGTGGCGGGCGCGCCGTCATCTCCCATCCTGGGCGCGGTCTCCTTCTCCGCATTTTCCTCCGCTTCCCCTGCTTCGGCCGCCGCCTTTCGCGCTGCTGCCCTTTCGGCCTTAGCCAGTGCCCTTTCGTCCACGGCTGCCGCCTCGGCAGCGGCCTGTTGCCCCTTGAGGGCGCGTTCTGCTTTGGCCCTCGTTTTTTCCACCGCTGCCAAAACTGCTGACGCTCTTTCTTCTTGTTCGGCTGTTTGAGTGACGCTCGCACTCGTCATCCCGCTCTCCTCGTCCTGTACTTTTGGGGGTAAAGGTGCTGAAACAAGTTCCCCTTGCTGCGCCCCTTCCACAGCAAGATCGGTCACCTTAGGAGCTGGGATCTCCACCGCTGCAGAAGCCGCTGCTCCGCTACCAACCGGATCATCTGAGCGCAGCAATACAACGCGCTGCTCGCCCTCTTCGTCGTCCTGTGCCGCAACCACCACCGGCGCTTGCTCTCCCTCCACAAGAGCAACTTTTACGGTGTCTACTTCCCGGGAATGCGCCGCAGATGGTGCGGGCGCTCCAAGATCGTGTTCCTCCTTCCCTCTCGTCCCCGAAAGCAGTGGCTCGCGTACTGCGTCGAGTTCCCCTCCGTCCTCGTGTAGTTTCCGCGGTGCAAGAACTTCCTCGTCACCCAAGCCGACGGCTGGACCAGCGGTCCGCTGCCCCTCCTCGCTTGGTTCACGGCCTCTTTCGCCGACCGAGTAGGCGGGTTTCGCGTACTGGACCACGTACAGGAAAATTCCCGCGGCCGCAAAAAAGCCCGCGAGCAGGCCGTAGAAAACACGTTCGGCATCCAGGCCGTGGCCGGTGCCGTCGCCGGCAGCCGCCGCGTTTGTGTTTGTCGATGTCGTCGCAGCAGGAGAATCCAAATTTTTATCTTGCTTTTCATTCACCACGCCAGCGACAGTGTCCGTCGTGGGACTAGGTGTGGTAACTTTCGTGGCGGCGGCTTCGTCGCTAGCCGCGGACCCGCTTCCCGGCTGCTGCGGTTCCTGACCACCGCTAGCGTGATGGTCCACCGCAGTACTACCACTAGCCTGACCACCCGTTGCGCTCGATGCAGCGAGCACGCTAGCACTATTCACCACTGTCAAGGAGGCCGACAGTGCGGGGATGGCCGCGACTTCCTGCTCCACGTGGTCCACAAGTTCCAGCAGCATGCCCTTGCTGCTGTCCAGCGTGGCGCTCTCGTTTCGCGAGGACCAAATGTCGTTCAGAAACCCGCTCTTTGCGCGAATGCCCCGCGTCGAGTTGGACCGAATCCAGGGCTTGATCACGAACTGCACGTGCACGACCTCCCTGCTCTCTGTCGACGTTGCGACAAAATTACCTAGCAAGCGGCTGCCGCCGTCACTCCTGTTCGATGACGCGGCATGACGAGGCGAGTAGAACTGCAGGTTCTTCTCCCGCTTATTCCCTTCCTTCCCCAGCGGCTCTGCTTCAGCTTCCTTGCGCAGCAGGAGGCCTTGACTATGAGAACGCGCTCCGTTCTGATCATAATGCTCCGCCCGCGCTGGCCCATCTTCCGGTCCTTCCTCTCGCTGTGGACGAGGGACTCGTCCGCCCCCTTTCGAAAAAGAAGAATGCCATTCTTCTTGAAGATAATTGCTCGCTTCTTTATTTTCCGTCCCGTCATCCCGAAGAGACGCAGTGACCGACTCCAACTGTTGCGGGTCCAGATCGACAGCACCGTGGCGCGCGAAGAGCTTGAGCAAGCTCTGCGTGATCGCAGCCTTGAACTCCGCGCGGTTCATATCCTATTTAAAAACGTCCCCACCCCATAGTTGTAATGCAAATCTGCATGCTGAAAATGTGTCTCATGCGGAGCCCCATGCGAGCCATTTTCTAGTCGTGTTTCGCAATTTGTCATGCTCCAATCAGCATGGTATGCTAGATCTGTGATGCTGCTGAGCTAGCTCAAACAGCACTACACTACGAGTCCAGATTTGTCATGCAAAACAGCCAAAACTTGTGGATTTGTCTAGCCGATTCCCCATCCTGACTCTGGTGTGGGTACGTTTTTACTCAGGATAGTTCAAGACCTGTCGCAAGTCCGCCCTACTCTGCGTACTCTTCCTTTCCACCTCGAAATCGAAGGCCCGCGTTTGCATGTTCTTCACCAAGTGGATGTCCCGATGCTTGCTCGACGCACTGCTGTTGGAGGTGCTGGTGCTGTTCTTGTCGTAGAAGTTCGAGGCATAATCAGCGCTTCTTGTTGTACCTCTAGTACGGCTGGTGGCCAACCACGTGCCGCGACTCGAAGATCCAGCTGCAGGAGCTGCCGAAGAAATAAACGCAGAAGCCACTGGACTTCTCCCAAACTGCGTGGTCGGAACATCTCCCTGACGACTTATCGTCGACGCAGCAGTCGGGCGGTTTTTTCGATCCCGATCAAGAAAATCGTCAATAGTCATCTGCACGATCCAGGGACTGATTCTCTTTCCAGGTCCTTCGTCATCGTGAAGTATTCTTGATGGCGACCACGGCGTTGCTACTTTCTTCACAGCAGTGGTCAAAAGTGTTTTTTCCTCCTC
>JACKZZ010008549.1_pt1 | contig 11192 bp, 6 predicted proteins | sample 8027871 | NCBI WGS metagenome assembly JACKZZ01 (sample SAMN15724774, study PRJNA655200) | protist metagenome | isolation source: fluorescence activated cell sorting (FACS) single amplified genomes of... | place: USA: West Boothbay Harbor, Gulf of Maine | collected 2000-07-19
ACATCTGATGCTGGCACCGGCACCGGCACCGGCACCGGCAGCGACAGTAACAGCGACAGCGGGACGTGCACAGATGCAGGCGCGGGCGAAGGTACAGAATCAGGTGCATCTTGCAATGCTGCAGACGCAGACGATGGCAATCCCTTGGGTGAGCAGCGACAGGCAAAGGCAAAGGCACAGGGGCAGGGGCAGCGCTTCAGCGCTCCAAACCCTGATATTCTGCAGAGCTTGCGTGCGGCGGGCAAGAGGTAGGTTGTGTGGGGTAATGTACTGTCGCGTTGGATATCTCCCTCTCCGGCCTGCTGGTGTTGCATACCCTGCTGATCGTTCTCTCTAATATTGTGTTCTGTGTCGGCTGTTCTCTGCCCTGATTTGTGCTGTTTTACAATGCAGTGTACTGTTCCTTGGTGATGACACTTGGTCTGCACTGTATGGTGACCATGCCCACTCACCTTCGCCATTCACTTCGGCGCACTTCTTGCCATCATTCAATACCAGGGATCTGCACTCCGTGGACAGCGCCATTGTTGCTCGGCTGCGTGCATTATTTCCAGGCTTGCAATTGGACTATGACAGCAGTGAAGTTCAACAAAACAATGACGGGCAGTATCAGAGTGCGACGGACATATTTGGAGACGGACAGATTCCTGATGTCACTTTACTTCACTTCCTAGGTGTGGATCACATTGGTCATACTCATAGCAGTGAACATCACAGTATGCGCGCCAAATTGCGCCAAATGGATACAGTTGCAATTTCACTGGTGGAGTTGTTACAACAACGTCATCAAGAGTCAGTTACTGTAGCAAGCGCTGCAGAGGAAGTGGAAAATTCACTGTTCCTTCTTATGGGTGACCACGGTAAGTTTTACTGTAGTGGGTATATTTTTGCTGAAATCAATAACTTACAGTATGTACCAATTTGTGCTGTCTTCGAACTGGTGTAGGAATGACGGATGGCGGCGAGCATGGGGGAGCTTCTCCGGAGGAAGTGCTCTCAGCATTGTACATGTACTCCACAGCACCAATATTTCCCACTGCAGTCAATTATGATACTGGTGCTACTGCTACTGCTACTGCTACTGCTGCGCACATAGACACTGAAACACTCTCATGGGATCCCACTGCAGCTCAGTTTTCCGCTCGACGTGTGGTTGAATTGGCAGCACAACCTCGAGTTGTGCCTCAGGTGGATCTGGTTCCTTCGTTGGCAGCATTGATGGGTGTCGCTGTGCCTTCACAGAGCGTTGGTAAAATCATTCCAGAGCTGTTTATGACTGTAGATTCCACTGCTGTTGAAGAGTTTGGGGCTGGAACTGGGACTGGGGCTGGGGTTGGGACGCCCCAGTTGTTGTGGGCGCTCCACATGAATGCGGTGCAGCTGTGGAACTATGTTCTGTCCTATCACGGTTACGCCAACCGGTATAGGTGTGAGACCTATCGGAATGATCAAGCTAACATTGGTTCTGGTGATGCTGGGAAGCAGAAGCAGAGGGAGCAGAGTGAGGAGGCAGAGGTGAAGTTGGGAGGTGATGGCCTTTCAGCCAAACTGCGGCGCGAAGCACCCGAGCTTGCTAAGCTACACCGCCTGTTCTTGCAGAGTCGAAAGTTGCTGCTGAGGGGTATGCAAGGTACACTGGAACAGAGGGCTGAGGCAGTCAAGAATCACTTTCAATTTCTTCAGGAAGCACAAAACTTTGCTATGTAAGTATACTACGGTGTGTGGTTTGCATTGTATTGCATTGTATTGTATTGCATTGCAATCACTGTATGTTTATCGATATCGGGCCCGTCCACGTAGAGTCAAGTTTGGGGGTTACAGCTATGTGCGTATGGGAGCAGGCCTACTGCTGCTGTTGTTAGCTACTCTAGGTGCTGCACACTTGTTGTGGCAGGAGATTGGCGGCGTGTTTACTTATTTTGAGGTGCCGAGGCAGGAGTCACAGTCACAGCAGCCACAGGTACAGGTGGAGGTACAGACCCAGACACAGAGGGAGCTGACTGAGATGTCGGCTAGAATTGTGGCGGATCAGTTGCAGTGCCTGGCAGTTGCGGTGGCTGTGGCTGTGGCCTTAGTGTTGTTTCACGGCCTGAGCCTGTTTTCAAATTCCTTCATTGCGAATGTAAGCGATGCTGGTGTGCTGCTGTATGGTGTGGCGTGCTGCTGTTCTCTGTGCTTGTGCTTGGGGTTGCGTATTGGTGTTTTAGCTGCCCTGTTACGCCAATAACCGTCACACTGTGTTACCGTCCGTCCGGTGTTGTAGGAGTCCAAAATTTGCCTGGCTATCACACTGACGTTACTTGCAATGGCAATGCTCCTCTCAGTGCGGTGCACTGGTCGCATCACCAACACCAACACCAGCACCAGCACCGGCCATTTGAAAATAGATTGGATTGAATTAGCATTGACAATAATATCGTACTCATCGATAATACTCTTACTTCCCTACATGGTTAAGACATTAACCAACCTTCGGGTTGATGTTGACCCAAACAAGGAAGTTTTTATAGTATATCTATTTTTCGGAATAACGATGTTTAAAAGAATGGATAAGAAGACCAAACGAGCTGGTGTTGCTATCATATGTTTGGTAATTACTGCTATTGTGCTATTGTGGGTTCACTCTGTAATAGTAGTGGAAAACCAAAGTGGGAAAGCAATCCCTAAATTCTTGAGTAATATGGGTGTGAATATTGGAAAGAAGAACTTAATTGCAACTTCAGTGGTGGTGACGGTTCTGCTCACACTTCCTTTTTTCGAACGATTCCGCCAAGAGAAGATGGAATCTGTTGGTATTTTGTGGTCAAATCGTAGAGAAATGGAGGCACAAGCTATTGAGACTGGTATTATTGCCCCTTTGGTGGTACTCTGTGGGTTGGTGGTTCCACCTGGGATGAGTGGGCTTACGTTGCAATGCTTAATGATCGGTCATTTGGCCGGGTCATCGATGATGAAAAGCGCATCACCAGTCGATGGAGGGAGTGCCCCGCAGAAAGCTTGGATGTGGATGGGGGCTTTGACGACTTGGTACAGCTTGGGCCATGTAATGTTTTTTCTGACAGGACACGAATTTGGCTTTGCAAGCCTGCAACTTTCTTCAGGTTTTCTGTTCGGTGATTCTTTTAACTTTTGGTTGGCTGGAAGTCTGGTAGCCTTTAATACATTTGCATGTGAATGTGTGTGCATTATGGCGGTGTATACCGGGGCCCTGGCATTGTGCAGACATAACGACGAGCCTGTGTTTGCTCGAGGTGTTGGATTGTGGGCCGTGTTTGCAGGTGTGGTGACTCCTCGATTGGTGCATGCATTGAGCTGTGTGGTCTGCGTGACATTGCACCGTGAGCATCTAATGTTATGGGCTGTGTTCGCACCAAGAGCAGTATTTAGTGCTGCCTTTTTATTAGCTGATGTGGGTTTATATTTACTGCTGTCTGCAGCGGTATACGGACCATGGGCTGAAACACAGGCTGAGAGAAAGGGTGATGAAGATGAACGTAAGTTAAAGGAGTTCCAGCGCGCTCGTAAGACAATCAAAGAGCTTGAGCGTGAGCGTGAGGGTTTGAGGAACCAGCTCCAGCGCGCTCGTAAGATAACCCAAGAGCTTGAGCGTGAGCGTGAGGGTTTGAGGAACCAATTGCTTCGGTCAGAGGTAGCATGAGTCATGTGTCTCAGTCTCAGAGCATGGTATTCTTGATGTGGTTGAGCTTGATGTGGGGTGAGATGGTAGTTTGTTGTGTTGTCCTGTGTTGTGTTGTGCTGCTGCACTGCGGTCTCAGATGAATGGGGTTGATACTATCAATAATTAATACAGGTAGTAGAGTTTATAACATGGTAAAAATCCCAGCAGTGGGGTCAAACTTACAAAGCTTCTTCTACAGTACAGTACAGTACACTGCACACGAACAGAACGGAACAGCAGATACAAATCCATAAAACAAACCGACCATGATGAAACCCAGGAAATTACAGGACAAGCTCCTGCACCAAGCGGTCACAGTCGTCCGTGTTCGCCAAAGTCGAGTACATTTGGTGTACTGCTTCCATATCTGGTCCCAGAAAATTCTTATTAATATATTCAACATGTAATCTCCCTTGCCAGAAAAACGAAATTTCTCTGGTGAGTGATGTATTCACTGCTGGCATGGAGTCGTAAGCTGGGAGATATTCCATCAGTGGGATCTTTGGGTATCCCAGCAAAACTCCTTGATTTAAAGTGAAAACATACCGATGGTGGCCATAGCCACGATAAGGTGTCGATTCTGCATCAGCAGAGCGAGACATCTCAATATACTTGCTCGGGACAGCTACAAACCCCCCATGTGAAATCTTACTCAATTGTTCCGCGACATAAACAGGGTTTATGATATCTTCCAGGGTATGACTACAGATGCTAAAATCAAATTTCCCATGCTCTGCAACGTAACGATGGATTTCTGACCATCCATCTGGGTGTGTGATGTCTCCTTGAAAGAAACGAATAGTTGTGGTTGATGACTGGTGTGGATTAATATCCGCTATTGCATCCACTACCTCAGCTGACCATCCACCAAAACTACCACCGACATCAATTACAGTGAATTTGCGCTGTTGTTTTTCGCGTCGAATATAATTAATCACTCGTTCATAAGTAAAATAAATAGCACCTACACGGAAGTTGTAATGAATCCATGGCTCAGGTTTTTGAAGTGACACTTCATTTCCTAGTATATTCACTTCGATTTCATTCTCAGCAGCAGCAGCAGCAGCAGCAGCAGCAGCAGCAGCAGCAGCAGCCTCTGCCGCTTTTCCAAGCACAGTGATGATCTTGTGTGACACGTATCCATGCATTTCAAGATCACATTCGAGTAGATCACATAACAACAAAGTGTAGTGCTCAGTGATATAACCAGTTCGGAAATGAACAGATGACCCGTCCCGTAACTCCGAAAAATCAATAGTTGCAAGGATTTCATAAGGCGATGTGTTACCATTCGCTCCACAAGCTTTAAACATACCTGGACCAGTTAATTCACTCTGAAGCAAAATATTGCATACAAGCTGCAAAACATTCTGGTAATTATATTCTGAATGCGTGAGTACGAGATCATGTACAGCATCCTCCGGTCGTTGCTCATTATATAAAATGAAACTATCTGTGCCATGAAGCGGTACAGTGATATGAAAAAAGGCATTGGCAGTGTGTAGACATATCATAATGGCAAGAAATATAACCAATGGTAACAACAACATGATAGTGTAAATAAATACTTTAGTCAGTCAACTTATGTAATCGACTTGACTGGTGGAACCGACCGTGGGGTTGATTGTAGTTAGGTTCACGTTTTAATTGATAACGCTACTTCTAATTTTACCTGAGTGGTTCAAGTGTATCTCAATCACGTTTACCCGAATTTGTACTGCTTCTATAACGATTATTAGCTGCTAGTCCCATGTGCTCGTACTTGTGCTGGTGACATGTTATCACATACATGTAGTTGTTACACCAAATTTATATTCCACACCATGTCCTCAGTGGATGTCTGGATTTTATGGATGTTATGGATGTCAAGATGTCCAGATGTCCATCATTGGATGTCTGCTAAGTTGACCTCAGTGCTGGTTCAATAACAGTCTGTGGTGCACGTTTACTCAGACTGTAAAACTATTGCAGGGAGGTGAGCACACCCACTGAGGTGTGCAGCGAATTATTAGCTAATGTCAGTGAATGATACTGCATAACTTTTGAAGTTATGCAGCAGTCGGAATCTCGCTACCGGTAAAGACGGACTGACGGACAGCAGCAGTGTGATCGGGTCAAGTTCCGCAGATTATTGATAGTTTCAATATGTTCGTATGATGGCTGAGAGCATACTTTTTGCCACCCACAAACGTACGACATTATAATTACCTTCCTTTGAATTGGGTTGATTTATTTTTCTGAAATAAGATGGCTGATAACGCTACGAGAATTGCTTCCCTGGAGGCGGAGCAAAAACTTTCTGCTCCCCATGCCGCAGTTGTGTTTCTTCATGGGTCTGGCGACACTGGTGAGGGGTTTCAGGAGTGGATTGCTTCGGTTCACCAGTCATTTTTCGATGAACTCACTGATCTAAACTTTGAATTTGCATTTCCCACAGCGGAATTAATTAGGTACACGCTATGTGGAGGGCAACCCATGTCAGTATGGCATGACAGGGCAGATCTCCACATCACTGCGAAAGAGGATCTGGTCGGAATAAAGAAATCTGTTGCCCGTATTGATAACATAATTGACTCATTTCTCGCTCGTGGGATCCCCCTGAAGCGTATTTTCTTGTTCGGACTTTCAATGGGAGGACATTTGGCACTTCAGATGCTTGGTTTCTCAAAGCATCGCATAGGACTGGCGGGTGTTGTCGCCCTCAGCTGCTTTTTGAGCCGCTCGTCACAGATATGGGAAGAATTGGCCATTTGCACTGCTGCAGGAACTCTGCAGAAACTACCCCCTGTGTTAATGTCCCATGGAGATGCTGACGATTTAGTGTTGTTTGAGTGGGGGCAAGTAACGAGCGACCGACTGCGACAGACCGGGCTGCAGGTATCTTTCAGTAAAATTCACGGCCTTGGTCATGAGCTATCTCGGGCTGAGCTGCATGATCTGTTGGTGGCGATCAAACAAAGTGTTGCCACTGAGTAAGGCACAGGTTTTTGAATAGCTTAAGATATCTTTTGCCTCTAATTTATGTTTTTACAATGGAATGATCTGTAGCATAACAGTTAGCCACAAATTAGCACAATTTTAAGGAGATTCATTTCCCAAGCCACGAATATGTAAGGTGCGCATGTTTTTACCAGGGATTTTTGAATATACTGGATTTGATTTTCGTCCATTTCATTTTTTCCCAACGATTTTATTGATTTCCAGGATTGCAAAATCGAGGATTTCCATTGGATTTCCGTGTTCTCGTGCACCTGCTGGTGCAGGTAACTTTTTTGAAACATGAAGCAGTGCAGTAGGAGCACTATTAAAGGATACCAGGATACTGCACCATACCTGGCATACTCTAATGCATACACTCTGGTTCATGCTTATTGTATATTTTATTCTCAATTGGAAGTGTTATAGCATATTTCTCTTATTTACTCATCAGCTCTGTTCATTGTTGCATAAATTCTGTTATAGCTTGAGTTGACAACAGGATTCACTAAGTTGAAGCTTTAACCCTGATCTAGATACCTAGCTCTATCAGCAGTCCTGAGCCGTACACACACCTGCTGGTACCCGTACACTAAGGTATAAACAGGCATACCAGTTACCACTCCACTAATCTGATTTGGATTTTCTCTAAATTTATTCTATCATGGAAGATATTTTTGGTCCTACTGTAGACTCTGTATGGAAAAAAGAACAAAAGAAAAAAGTTCCACGTAAAAATAATTCTGTATACAGTTTAGGTCGTGTAGTACCACGTCCAATTGTTTCATTATTAAGCAATGCTCAAGATTGTTATATTCGTGGTGAATATGCTGAAGCTGAAGAGCTGTTAGCAGAATGTATTACACTTTCACCGAATGCATCAGCACCTTATTACACTTTAGGATTAATTCATGAAGAACAATCAAAGTTTATAGCAGCACTTCAATTCTATGTTTTAGGTGCTAATTATGCTCCTAAACGAGTGCATTTGTGGTTAAAAGTGCTTAAAATCGGTATACAGTGTAACCACTACAGTGAGGCACAGCTTGCAATAGCTTCGATTATTCGATTGCGGCGACATGTCGTATCTAAGTCTGATTTGCTTGATATGCATCTTCTTCGCTATCATTTATTACTGCGTGAGAGGAATTCGAAAGGTGCTGAGAAGTGCCTTCGTGGGATACTCAAGAAGGTGGTACCACCGCCACCAGTGGGCCCACATATTGACACTGACAATGGCACTGCTGAGAGTGGTACGGACTGTCGTCATAATCATGGCCGTCACAGTGACAGTGATCAACGATGTCCTCCATCTCCATCTCCACTGCCTTCATTGGCAGATATTTCCCATTGGTATTTAATAGCAAACAGCTGCTTCGATGCCTGCTCGATTGGCAGCGGCTCACCAGGTAGTCTGTGGGACCAATACCCGGACCGCTCTGTACGGTGTTATGTTCACTACATCTATAGTGTGGTGTGCATCATTGGCGGTAGGTACCGGGAAGCATGTCGGGCGGACGCGAAAGTAGAGGGAGAAGCAGAAGCAGAAGCAGAAGCAGAAGCAGGCGGGGGCACAGGTGTTGCTATGGAGTGTAACAATGATGGCGGCAACGGCGGTGCTGGTGCTGGTGCTGGTGCTGGTGTCGGTGAAGCAGTGGTTGAGGCTGATGCCCCCCCTGCTGTGCCGCAACACCACCTGAATTACTTCGATATGCAGCAGCACTTTTCCGTGGTAAGTGGTGTGCTCCAATTTGCACCCAAGGTGATTACCTTTGAGGGGGAGGAGGACGAGGTAGAGGGTGTAGAGGAGGTAGTTTCTAGTGTGAATACTGCGGATAAAAGAGAAAGCGACAGTGAGGCTGAAGACACGACAACAGGTCTAGGGGGCGATGAGGCCGTGACAGAGGCAGAGTCAGAGGCAGAGGCAGAGACCACACCGTTCGGCTTGTCTGAGCTAGACTTTCGGCGACTCTACGACGCTGTCATGCGGGTGGCGGACGCGCTGTTGGACCGAGTGTCACGGGCACGCACAGTGCCTGTAGCAGTAGTACACACTGTAGGTGTACGCGACGATTTGGGTGGTGTGAGGCATGCGCCCACTCATACCAACCCTTCTGCTCCTGCTCCTGCTCCTGCTCCTGCTCCTGCTCCTGCTCCTGCTCCTGCTCCTGTCGCTGCTGACAGCTCTATCCCCGAGACTGCTGCAGGGGCGGCATCTACCCGCTTATGGACAGTAGATCACGACTTGGAGCTGATATTTGCTTGTGTGATGCATGCCATCATTCAGTACTCCAAATTGGTAGTGCGTAGTCACAGCCACAGCCGCAACGTCAGCAGTCGGGTCTCGACGGCACCCCTTCCACTTCCAATGGCCCCACAGGTGGAGTTCCCGCAGGAGCTGGTGTTATTGTATAACATTAGTCAGTTGCGAGTGGCTGCCACCACACAGCGTCTTGCGGCGATGGAGACAACTGGCCCGAAGAATGGCCACAGTGGCCTCCCTGCTACTTCGGCCCCATCTTCGTCTCCTGCGGCGGCTCTGGCGTTTACGTATCGATCTGTATTACCGCAACTCTACGGGGGAGCAGGATCTGCAGTGAGCGTCCCGTTCTTCCATGGGCTTCTCAGGGCCCAAGAAATGCGTGCTGCGTCCGCTTTGACTGTGGCTACTACTGTGACTGCGGTTACTGCTGCAGCTGCCACGGCGACTCATACTTCGCGTGTGGGCGAAGATGTGGATGAAGAAGAGTTGAGCATGGGCATGGACATGGACATGGACATGGGTGCCGAGGACGCGGTGGATGTGGATGTGGGAGTGGCTGCGGTTGGGGCATTATTGGGCCGGAAACGTCGCCGTGGCGACTTTTTGAGCGGTGTGTCGGTCAATCCAGATGACGATGAGGACGATGATGACAGCGAGGAAGAGGAAGAAGAGGGTGAAGTGGATGTGGCTGCTGAGGTTGACGAGAGTCAAGACGTCTATGACTCTGGGCTGGCGGAAGCAGGACAATACGACGATGCCGGCATGGGTGATATTTGCAAGTCTCTTTGCAGAGTGGACTACAGTGGTGCCTGTTATTCTGCCAGTATGTTTTTCACATTACGACAGTGGATTCGTCTTGCAGAAGAATTGGCTTGTCTTGGACTGACTGCAGTGGCATCGAAATTGATCGACAAAATCTGTACTGTTCATAAGCTTGCAGATGGCACAGTGACTGACCCTGCGCACCAGACAGTGATCGGTATGTTGACAAAAGCAGAGCTAGTTCAACTGCATTTTTATGCTGCAAATGTATTAGATCAAATTGGCAATACTGCGTCACAAGGAAATGCGTTGCAATTGCATCTACAGGTTTTGAGTGCACTCCCTGAAGTTGATGCGGAAGCTGCTGCTGATGAGTGTCTTCTGGGGTTCAATGCAGACACTGGTACTGCTAGGGAAGCTACTGCCGCGATGAAGCGTGCCTATATTGTACAGGCTGTGCAAGTGAAGTCACAACAGTCTCTTGCTCTTCTACAGACTGTTTGTCTGTGGCGATTCTCAGTGCTCTGCAGTGACCCACAGGTCGGATCGGCTGTGCTGGCCGGGATCGCATTCGACATGCTTCGAGTGCACGTGTTTAAGCTGCATTGTTGCTTTACCCACGCGGCAGTGACTGCCCACATGCACCTATATGCTGCGAGTGCAGGTGCAGGTGTTGGTACAGATAACACTGCTGATGTGGTCACTGGTATCGTTAGCAGCAGCAGCAGTAGCAACAGGAGTGAAGGCGAAGACGTGATGTCCCATAGCCTTCGTACTGGTATTGGCGGGGTATTTGATGGTGCGTCCGTGTCTGTGGCGGAGGACGATGCGGTGCGACTGATGGCCAGTGTCACCCCACTGCTGTGCTACCGCAGTATACAGTGTCTTGCACAGTACGCACTTCTGTGTCTTGAGCGCAGCAACTTGTGTGTTTCTGAACATTCCAGCAGTGGCACAGTACATACCGGTAAAGTGCCCACTGCTGTCGCTGCCGCGCCACTGTTTGGACCACAGCACCACGACCTGCTGAGCTATTGCAGCGTCTTGTTGCCATTAATAGACTGCTGGATGCGTAATGCCGGGTCAGAATCATTCACAACTGCAATACGAGGGCGAGGAGCCGATTGCGAATCTGATCTAATCAATACTGTGTTATTCAAAAGTGAAGCTAAAGCTGAAGCTGAAACTGTTCCACAGCAGCAGATAAGCGTAACAAAACTGCATGTGTGTGGGGAAATTGGATCTTGTGCGGGGAAGGGAGTTTTCACTGCTGTGGGTGATATCTACCAGTCACCTGTGACCCTGACTGCGTTCTTCAGGTATTACCGAGCACTGGTGTCATTTCCGGACAACACGGTGCTGGTACCTGTAGCTGATGCCGAGCTGGGCCCAGATTTATTTGTCGAGGGGCAGGAAGAAGAGATCTTCCCTGCGTCTGCGTCTGCATCTACTCCCACCCCTTCCCGAACTACAGTCACCACTCCCCCAGCAGTGGAGCGGTTAATGACTGGT
>JACKZZ010020861.1_pt1 | contig 11187 bp, 11 predicted proteins | sample 8027871 | NCBI WGS metagenome assembly JACKZZ01 (sample SAMN15724774, study PRJNA655200) | protist metagenome | isolation source: fluorescence activated cell sorting (FACS) single amplified genomes of... | place: USA: West Boothbay Harbor, Gulf of Maine | collected 2000-07-19
ACGCAATCGATGGAGAATCAGCGCTGTGGGTGTGCAACTATTATTAGTTGTTATTTCATTGTTATTATTGTTGTTACCTATTATTATTGTTTGTTGCCACCAGTGTTCTTGTTGTAACAGTATTATTATTTTTTTATTATTATTATTATTTATTATTATTATTTATTATATTATTTTATTATTTTGGGCTACTAGATAATTAAGGTATCTTGAGACGACAGAATGAAACCGCCATTGTATTTACATGTTAAATTTGATTACTTAATACACAGCATTGCATACATTTCACTTCGTGCACATACCATTGTATTTATACATAATACATGACTCCAGCATTGTTTTGGGAACTTCTTGGACAAACCAAATTTAATTTCACTCCCATATGTTTCACTTCTTTGTATTTTGCATGTACAACAACAGTTTAAGTTCGCGTAAAAGTTTCCAGCTTAAATTTCCAGCTTTCCAATAATCCAGCTTTCCAGACGAGTGTGACTAGTGTTGTACAATTTGTACACGTAAAACTATAGGTAAAATCGCATATGATCCACTTTTTTGTATAATAAACAACAAACAAGTTCGTGCAAATTTGTACAATACTGATTTCACAATAATCCTACATTTTTACACATTGCCAGATGGTACACCACAGTACATACTTGAGTTAAAACCCCTTCCTTTCTTCTATCGTAGTTGGTTGTTGAAACTGATCTTCAGCCCAACATAAATATGTTGTTACTTAAATGATTGATTATTATACTCATCATTATTAGTTACTACGTTACTATTTATAATAATTATAATTATTATTATTATTAATAAAAAAAAATAAAAAGTAGTAGCATATAGTAGTTGTTGTTGTTATTAGGACAATTATTATTGTATATTATTATAACAAGTCTCCAGTTTCAGCAACAGGTGGACACCAGCTTTCATTTACACGTCGTCTTCTGTACTCATGGAAACAATACAAACTGTTGTTGTAGTTGAAGTAAAACTTGCTTGAAGAAAACACAAACACGATGGATTCAGTAGCACCAATTGGAGCAACAATAGCGAATGATATCGATAATAAGAGCGACAAGCCACAGGACAAAAGTAACAGTGCTACGAGCACTGGAAATGACGTTGATACAAAACCATCTAGGGTGAAAACATATGTAGTTGAAGATGAACATATTGTCCCATTTCTATTACGGGTGTTGTTATTAACGGTCTTAAGTATATTGCCGGCATTAGTATTCGGTGTTCTTTTCACCTACATTGGTTGGGGAGCTACCGTTCACAAATTTTTAGTGCAACAAATAATGTATGCACGTATGCTAGGAGCTTTTGGTGCATTTATTTTTATATGGTTATACGTATTGGATTTTTCATATTGGAACGGTATATTTTTCATATGTTTAAAAAATATTTTGCTACTAACTTCTGGGTTGTCTATTTACGGCAGCGGAATATTTTTTGCTAAAGAATACCCATCGATGCCATTATTATTGTTTTTGTTGTCTTGCCCATCGTATTATGCCTTATTGCGCGTAGCACTATTTCGTAAAGTTGTTTTGCCACATTTTTTAATTGCATTAGCGTATGCATTATTTATTGGTGGTTCAATGGGTTTAGGTATATGGGTATGGTGGGTACAAACGACAGGCTGGTTTTGGCCTGGGAAAAGTGACCATGTAAAAATACAATTTTATGAATTCATGGATTGCGAGCTACCGCCACATGTCAATTCAACAGTAATTTTGCCAAGTGCACCAAAATTAAAATCATGCCAATCAGCCTTTTTATTATGGTCCGGCTTAATGATTGCATCCTTTTCTGTAATATCGTTTTCATTTGTATCGTATTTCCTAGGCAAATCATTGCAAGCAAAAAGCGCCAAGAAAGCAGGGACCATGGCCCGAGTCTTTAGTGTACTAATGATGATTGGATTTGCTGGTATGTGGACCGCTGGTTCCATTGCAGGGTCATCGTTGTCAATGTCAAACATGGTAATGACATTTTCATTTGGGTTTTTAGTATGCGCAGTGGCATCGGTTGCAGGCACGGTTGGGGTTAAAAATGCACATGGTGAATTCATTAATTCTAAATTGGCCAAGCGTTTATCAGGCGCAATGAAAAGCGATTGGGCAAAAGCAATGTTATTTTTCACATCGCCATTGTACATCATGTTTTTATTGTTATCTATGTTAAATCAATTTTTCCGCGTGTATTTAACACCATGTACAAACAGACTGTTGAATGATAACGATAAGCTAGTTGGCTGGAAAAAAAGTTGGACCACGATGGCAGTTCATCGGCAAATAGATGGCCTTATGAAATGGGAATGGACCAGTGTGTTGAAGAAAGTACAATTTATTGGCATATTGTATTTCTCATTTAGTGTCATTATTGGCAAAATAACGTATATCATATTAAGTGAATTAAATGTCATGCTGCAATCCTACCCATTATGGATGGTAACAATAATTTTTTTCAGTGTTGGTTTAACAATGTTTTTAAACCCAGCAATACCCGGCGTTCCCGTCTACCTTGTCGGTGGCGTATTGTTGGTTGGTAGCGCAGAGGTAACGTTTGGTTTTTGGATTGGCGCAGTATACACATGTTTTGTGTGCTTTTTCATTAAACTAACTGCTGTTGCCATGCAGCAAAAGTGTTTTGGCGAAAAATTAGGATCTAAAGTGTGGGTACGACAAATTGTTGGCGTAAATTCCATATCCATACGCGCAATTAAATTAATATTAGAAAAGCCAGGTTTAAACATGGCAAAAGTTAGCATTCTTTGTGGTGGACCCGATTGGCCCACATCTGTACTGACAGGCATACTAAGGTTATCGGTAGTTCAAATGCAAATTGGCACACTCCCGATCATGGGATTAATTGCACCATGTGTATTTGCCGGCGCATTCCAATTAAAAGCGGGTACCAATGTGTTGTACACATCTTTGTCCACAGTTGCATTGGGTGCTGCATCTGGCTCGCAATCACTAGCGTTGTTAGCAGCAATGTTTTACATCGATAAAACAGTAAGTGCACGGCGCGAGGAATTGGAGAAGATACCAGATGACGTGGAGGTAAAATTAGCTGATGAACGGTCTGCAGAGAAAGCGAAGAGAGTACGGGAAATAACACAATGGAAATCTGCTGCACCGCATGCAAGGTTTTTACTTATTATAGGTGCTGTAGCTTCAAATATATATTGCTTAGTCTTTGGTTTTGCCTCGTCACGTTGTTTCGAAAATTATGCTATAACAGATACGGTTAAAGATAAATTAAATGGCAGCACCTTTAACATTGTACGCGGGATGTTTGGCTGGAGCATAATAGGCTTAGTTGGATTTAGCATATTGACATACTATTTAATTGGCATGTGGGCAAATAAGTTATTGCAAAAGCATTCGCACGATGATGACGAAGTGCCACACCCATTCGTTGCCAAAGAAGTCGTGACACAGAGCAAAACAAAAATTGCACCACGTTGGCATGATACAAATGAAGAGCATAACCGCCGAATTGAAAAAATGGACGGCGCTACAAGCAATTACAACCAAAACGACAGCAATGTTGCAGATGGTAGCAATAATAATGAGAGCGTTAAGTTTATAAACGAAAAAAAAATAATCACAAATACAACAATAAATGAGGAAACGTCAAACAGTAATTCCACCAACGCAAAAACACTAGTGCATTTATAAATATGTTGGAACAAAACATGTAACACTAAAATAATAGCAAAACACGTAGGTGCGGACGATACTTGAAAAAGAAAGCAATGCATTTCAGGCATAGTTGGGTAGAAGCGGAAGGATATTCAATTGGAGAATAAAAAAATAAATTGTCATCACCTTCTCTACTAGTTACCATAATGTGCTGTTATAAACGAAGTGACCAGTAAAATCAAACACTATCCAAAACTATTCATTGTAATACGTTATAATAAATCTTAGCTTTACCACTTTTTTCATGGCACAGTATGGTAAAATCAAACACTATCCAAAACTATTCATTGTAATACGTTATAAATCTTAGCTTTACCACTTTTTTCATGGCACAGTATGGTACAATCAAACACTATCCAAAACTATTCATTGTAATACGTTATAAATCTTAGCTTTACCACTTTTTTGCATTGTCAAACGTGTTGTTTCGGTGAAAAAAGTGAAATGACATAGTAAATGGTTGAAATAACAATAATAGTAATAAAATAACCCGAGTAACAATGGTGAAACGTAAAATAAAAATAATAACAGGGAAGGAGACACGTACAGATATCTTTGTGTAACATCGGGTACTACTCCAACTTTTATTAAAAAATAAAAATTAGTTTTAACCAAATTATACGTATTTACAACACAACACACTATTGATTTAGGTTGTAAAAAAATCGATTTGTTTTGTGCACAATTATGAGTAGTTGTAAATAATTTCAATTTTAATAAAATGATTTTATTTTTCTTGTTATAAATAGTTACAGCGCCCCACATTAGTTAATAATTTCTGTACCGCATGTGATCCTAATTTTAATATTAAAACTGATAACAATTAAAAATAGATACATAAAAAATATAACAGTAATCATTATGGACAATACTAATATTATATATTATAAATAATTATAAATGAATGAATGAATCAAACAACAACGAAAGTTTCACCACTCCACTGTCAATGCTGCGGACACTGGGCGGAGGGAAGTCAAGAGAACGCGATCATTGCACAAAAGGACACGCGCAACGAAAGAACAAACAACGACAAAAAAAAGGAAGACAAGCGAACGATGAGTTCCAATGAAGTAAAAAAAAACAAGCCTAGTAACTCTGCGTTTAAACAACAAAGGTTAAAAGCATGGCAGCCAATATTAACACCTGCGGTATGTAGTTTTGATATATATCAAATATAAAAAAGTGTGACTACACCTCATTTCCCCTTTGCATGCATACATGTACATGAGGATACACACATATGGATATATATATATATATATATATATATGACACACACACATGTACACATCACGTATATATATAATGTATATATATATATATATATACATACATATACATATATATACATATAACACAACACCATAGACGTTTTTACTAACAACAACGAAATACTATTTGTACACCAAATGTGGATAATATTTATATAGTGGGTTATTGGTACATTCATTGCAATAGGTGTAGTATTCATTCCATTAGGCATTGTATTACAAACTGCTGCCGATAGTGTTGTCGAGTACCAAGCAGTATACGAGTAAGTTATTGCTTTTTTCTTTCTACGTAAAACATGCATAAACTTTATTGCATCTTACTACAAACAACGTTGCGTAATACTAACACTTTATCACTCGCTTTGTACGTCCATATATATATACATACATATATACAGTGGTGCCCTATTGACTGATGAGAATTATAAGGCAAACAAATTCCATCATGCACATCCTATAGCTGTCGGCGAACAAGGCACCATTGAATTTGATATCAAAGAAGATATGCCTGGAACAGTATATGTTTATTATGAACTTGATAACTTCTACCAAAATCATAGACGATATGTTAAAAGTAGAATGGATGCACAGTTACGTAATGCACTGGGTGAAGCCTCTGGTTTAAGCGATGAAGATGGAAAAGGTATCACAAAAGCGTTAGAAAAATTTGGCAAAGACGATACCATTGAAAACTGGGCAAAGGTATTTGGTCGATGCGAGCCAATGCAATTACCTGCAGGTGTACCAACCACTTGCAAATATGGCACCAACGTTACTGGGAAACCGTGTAAGATTTTATGGCCATGCGGTTTAATTGCTAGTTCTTTTTTCAATGATGTGTTTAACTCCACCGTTAAATCATGGACGGAAACAGGAATATCGTGGGATAGTGATCGTGAAAAGAAGTTTATAAATCCAAAAGAGTGGAAGAATGCAGATTTCAAAAAAGGAGCAGATTCAGTTTATCAATATTTGCATCAACGTTATCCAAAATTTAATGAATTAACTGGTGGAAGTTTGGAAGCGGAAGGTGTTGAAAATGAACATTTCATTGTTTGGATGCGGACAGCTGGTTTGCCAACATTCCGTAAATTGTATGCCAGAATCCCTGATGGTGTTAAAAAAGGACCTTTGAGAATCACTGTTCACAGTCATTTTGAAGTCAACGCATTCAAAGGAAACAAAAAACTAGTCATATCAACGGTTAGTTGGTTGGGTGGCAAAAATTACTTTTTAGGAGTTGCATATTTAATTGTTGGTATTATCTCTATCTTACTAGCAGTTGCATTCTTTGTGAAACATAAGACGAATCCAAGAAAATTAGGCGATTCGGAATATTTAGTATGGAACGATAAAGACAAACAAAATTAAAATTTTTCAAAAGAAATAATAAATAATACGACTATTGCATCGTCCACCTTTGCAATATTAAACTTTTGGCTTTTGGCTAGGAGAGGAGAATCATGTGATGTATTAGTGTTGAGTTGATAACACAAAAAAAAACAAGCGTGTAATAAAATAAAAAATGTGAAAAAATGACACCCACACTCTACTACACTTTTTATTTTTTATATATAAAAATATAAAGTACACACTCTCGTATATATTATTTATATATACCAGTATGTGTAAATTAAGATTGTGAAAACGCATAAAATTTTTAATTTTAATCTCCGCATCATAATTCCCATTACTCCACGAAAATTTCTTCTGCGTTGTAAAACATTTAAACTTTTAAATAATAAATTTAAATAACTTAGCTTAATTTTTGTGTTAAAGTGTATAAATGTGCGTATTTTTAAAACATGCTGAACGCTAAACATTCACCACGTCAGCTTTTTATGTGTGTTCTCTCTCTGCGTGATAAAAAACATTTTGTTTACCTCTCTTTGGTGTAGACATGTTTGTTTTTTAGTTTAAAAAGATTATTATGTGTGTGGTTCTCTCTCTTTCTTCCTTGAAAATGTGTGTGTACGAAGTGTAATACGTACGTACACTTAAAATATATCCTTCTCTCTACATTTCCAAGCATACATATGGGTATATATTACCATCTTCGCCATCGCCATTATCATCATCACCACCAAACATCCCACCATCATCATCTGCTAATAAATCTTTATACAATGTACTAAGTTCTTTACGTATATCTACCCCACAACCATCCTTTGGTTCAATCAGCACACAATCAAAATCAGGTGGCAAACCATAACGAAGCACACTCTCAATAAACACACGTATAGCTTTTACATGTGCCCATGCTATCATTGTTTCGCCAAAGTGTACTTTACACCATTCTAACGTTTTACCTTCATATAAATTGTAATCGGAATCCAATTGTGCTTGATAATGCATGGCTTTTTTCGTCGCTTCCAAGTCCAGTTTAAATGTATCCCGTAAGACATATCGTTTTTTACGGCATGCTGTACGAAAACTATCAGCGATTTCCCATTCTTGTATATCGCCCAATGGTGTAACCTTACGCTGTGATTTTAACACAACAATCGTGTACAGCACACATTCTTTGTCTGACGTTACACGGACCAGCGAGTTTGGCACGACTGGCGATACGCCTAAGTTATTTTCATTCCTCTTGTCCAAATCAGGTAAAAGGGAAATAGAAGAACCACTATTACTATTGTTATTGCTATCATCGCTACTGCCAATGCTATTGTTAGTGCCATCGTCTAATGTATGGTATGTTTCCTCGAATTCTTTTACTTGATTCAATGGGACAACAATAACGACTGTTTTTAAAAAATTAGTCTCTTGAAAATTTTGTGCTGTCAATTCCTTGTTTGTTGCTTCAACAATCAGTGGTTTAATTGGTGTCCCGTCGTAACTAAAACCTTTAATCCTCAATACAGTATTTAAATCAATTGCCATTAAATTAACTATCAATAAGTAGTGTATAACAATTTGTTTTGTTAGTTATGTGTACCCTTGGTAGCGTTGCCCTGTTGAACACACAACGTGTTCCAATTTACTTACCCTTCGCACCACGTTCGGCACTCATTTTCAATTGTTTTTTCTCTGAATACGATGCTTGAAACTTACGCAGTTCCTCTTCCATTTTACCAACATTCATTTGCAATAATTTTGTTAAATCTTCCAAACTTCTACTTGTTGGATACTTTACTTCTTTCCAATCAAATGTTTTCACAAAGTCCACTTTGTCTTTTCCGTCAATGTCACTCCAATCATCTGCTGAAGAGTTAAAACGTTGCAAGTGTATCTCACGCCCTAATTTTTCAACTTGAGCAACTACTGACTGGCATGACATGTCTAATTTTGACAAAGAATCAGATAGTGATATCAGTACATTTAACGTCCCAACACGTAGTTGTGGAATGTTAAACTCTCTAATATCCATGGTATATTTTGATATAGCTTGGTTCAACTTTGCAGCAGAATATGTGCTGTGCGGTACAGTAATAAGTGTAAATCCAAGACCCGGCATTTTAACTATTTGTCGTGGCTGCTTACTTGTACGTTTTCAATATTGTATACACAAAATATGTAAATTTATGAATAAATAAGATTTCTTAAAGTAATAATATTTGACTTTGTATATCTATTTATCTATATCTATGTATATATATATATATATATATATACTGTTCCAATGTTGTCAGGAGGATTATAATCAACAACGTAATAGAAACCTTCTTTGTCGTTGCTGGTGCGCGGTGTGTATGTTTAAAAGATTTAAAGTTGTCCTCTGCAAGATGAATACGATCGTGAACGACAACTTCGTGTGTGTTTGTGTTCATTCATTTTAATATTTTATTATTATTTTATATTATTATAGTAAAATAACACCACACACTATTGTATATTAAAAACATCCATTGATCGTAGTCTAAGATACCATTTAAGTACAAAAATACAGAGCTGTCCATTTTTTCCATGTTCCTAAAATAGATGCTATGTACATGCTATTTGAACGCAACAAAAAAGTGATAGTTGATAGGCATGGATTAGAATTTTGTACTTCATAAAAAAATTGAACAATCATCACCTTCTTTAAAATAAAACAATACACTATGGCAATTAAGCAATCTCAAATCGGCTCCTTCTGTAAAATAACACCACACACTATGGTATATTAAAAACATCCATGGATCGTAGTCTAAGATAACGATTAAGTACAAATATACACAGGTGTCCATTTTTTTCACGTACCTAAACCACCTGCTATTTGTATGCTATTTGATTGTAAAAAAAAGTGATAGTTGATAGGCGTGGATTAGAATTTTGTACTTAGTAAAAAAAAATACAACAACCACCACCATGTTTCGTACACACACTTTGATGCATCTCATTGGCAAAAATGAATCGAGGAGATGTGTTTGGTACGACCCAAAACCAATGCCAGCTGCTGAGGATTGCCATTTGTTGCGGTGCTTTCCTGTATGAGCATACACCTACAAAGCAAACAACCCAAAAACAACCCAATTGGTCTTCACATTATATTATACATACGCCATACACATACAAACATTCATCATGGCAAAATCACCACTTGCTGGTGATAATAATAATAATAATGAAAATAGTAATGAAAACAACGTCCCCGTTGGTACATACATTTTTCGACAAATAACTAATTTTTTAACCTCTACCTATATATTGTCAGCCACTGCATCATGCATTGCAGAATCGGTTACGTATCCATTTGATATTACGAAAACACGTTTACAAATAGCAAACAACAACAATATACACAATGCTGCTCGGCGTGGCTTAGTTTCAACGATGGTTGGCATTGTCAAAGAGGAAGGCTTTGTACAGTTATATCGTGGGTTAGCACCTGCATGCCTTCGTCACTTAGTATATTCCGGAACACGCGTAACAACGTACGAGGTATTACGGGAGAATGTTTTTAAAAAAAATTCAGATGGCTCATTTTCGTTGTATAAAGGTATAGCAGCTGGCATGTTGTCTGGTGGGTTTGGCCAGTTCATTGCAACGCCAACAGATCTTGTAAAAGTTCAAATGCAAATTGAAGGCAAACGCCTTGCAAAGGGGGAGCCACCACGATACCCAGGTGGTTTTCCAGATGCATTTCGTAGTATATACAAAGCAGGTGGAATTCGTGGTTTATATACTGGCTGGGGCCCAGCAGTTCAACGTGCAATGTTGGTGCAAATAGGGGATTTAACAACATACGATCAAGCAAAACAAATGTTTCGACGGAAACCATTTGAGGTAGAAGAAGGCCCAATCTTGCATGGGTTAAGTAGTGGAATGGCAGGGTTAGTTGCTGCGACATTAGGTACACCCGCTGACGTTGTGAAAACACGAATTATGAACCAACCACTTGACCCGTACGTTATATATGTATATATCCGTGGAACTTATTTACATACCCATGTAGTACCCGTATAACTAACATATCTATTTTGTAAATCGAACATAAAATATAATACTAACAACTAAATGAAAAAAACGTTTGAATCCGTTGCAACAATATATATTATCTTGTGAATATGCCACTGCCAATTATAGTAACACTGGGCGTGGAACATTATACAGTGGCACGATAGATTGTTTGACAAAAACGGTAAAACATGAAGGGTTTAGCGCATTGTACAAAGGTTGGTTGCCAACATGGATGCGGATGGCACCATGGAGTTTAACATTTTTCCTATCGTTTGAACAATTAAGACGCGTTGCTGGTTTGGATAGTTTTTAACAACACAACAACACAGAGACGCAAAAGACAAAACACCCACCCAGACATACACAGCAAATTTTAGAGGGGTGCATATATAACATTATATATATATATTTTAATATCAATTGTGGTAAACTTAGCCGTTCACCACACTGAGAATTCTTTAACAATTGAAAATTTCTATATGAAGACTGAAACTTTTTTAAATAAAAAATGCACGTGTGTGTTTAAATTTCTCAAACATTTTTATTTTTCTCTAACCATCTCCCAACTATGGTGGGACAATGTTTCCCTCGGATGTAGTAGTCACAAGATGAAAACAAAATATATGGTTTTAAGTTTACCAGACACCCTCTCTAATATTCTACTCGTATTTTCTACGAACCATTCCGTCAACTCGCGTGGTGGCGTTGGAGATGCTCGAGCATAAGGTTATTAGTATTTAAGGGAAAGATATTACAAAAATATTAAACCCGATACTATTTAATTTATACATTCCTTAAATTAGTTGCAA
>JACKZZ010009155.1_pt1 | contig 11186 bp, 8 predicted proteins | sample 8027871 | NCBI WGS metagenome assembly JACKZZ01 (sample SAMN15724774, study PRJNA655200) | protist metagenome | isolation source: fluorescence activated cell sorting (FACS) single amplified genomes of... | place: USA: West Boothbay Harbor, Gulf of Maine | collected 2000-07-19
GTCGCGAAGTAAGACAAATAATTCAAAGGAAAAGTATAAAGTATTTTATTATACACATCAAATTCACTTTAGTTTTAAATAGGAAAATACCATACTCTTCGCTTAAAAAGAGTAATAATCTTTACTGTATTAATAATATTCATGTCTTCTCTTCTCTACTCTTCACTCACGCCTTGCAGTCCAATATCAATTCCAATACTAATGTCGGAAGATGCGGTAGCAGGAGCACCACTAAGGTCACTTCTCCCATCATCATCATCAGCAGCAGTAGTAGTACCAGAAGAAGTAGTACCTCTAATGAAATCATCTCCATCACCTTCTACTATTGTTTCTCTCTCCCCATTTCCATTTCTATTCCCTTCGCTGTTCAATTTAGGTACAACAACCGCCAAGGCGTGGCCAATAGTCCACTCTACCTCTAAACCATCGAGGTCAACAGCATAGGTAATGGTGTTGATATTCGAATCGAAGCCGAAGGCTTCATTGAGTAGAGTTACAATAAATAATCCTTCTAAACATCGATACGGAAATTGGTCATCAGAAGTGAAGCGATGTTGACCTAGATAGGACAGTTCTGCATGTTCCCATTCTACCGAACAAAAGGAACGAACAGAAGTGAGTATTTGATTAGTTGACGGCCGTGGCCATTCTTCAATAGTAGTAGGCGCAAAAGATCTAATACAATCTAATGCATAATAGTAAACACTCATTGCAAAGTATTCACGCACTCGAGGTTCATCGTCACTGATTTTAGTGACGTGGGGGTGGCTCATTCCATCAATAGCACAGGCTTCTGTATCCCAATTCTGAGGAATACAGGAAGGCTTTTCTTTGTCTTTTTCATTTTCTTCTTCAGGTGAAGAAGAAGAAGAAGAAGAAGTAGAAGCAGTATTAGGCCACATTACCTTACGAATCACACGAAGACATTCTTCTACATCTCCAATACCCCTCATAACTACTCCAGTAACAGCGCCATTGTAGTCATCATAACTTTCCTCATGACCAGGGTTTCCGCAAGGATTTGAAACGTAAGTAATTTTTTTCACACCGAAAATTTTAGTCCAATCTCGTACTTTTTGAGCGACTTTCCTACTACTTCCAACTAAAGTTGTACGAAGAGATCTTATTAAATTCATGGCACATCTACTGAATCCTTTCTTTTTATTAATAGAAGTAGTTTCTGAATTAATTTCTGCATCTGCATCTGATGATGATGAAGATGGATGCGAGAGATCATTCCCATATTGTTCCATATATAATCGATCCCATACCTTCTGACGGAGCGTATTGACACCAAAACCTAGATAAGAATGCGACCAGAAGTCATTAGAGTTCACAGCAGCATTACCAGATACTGAACCAGTATGAAAGACTAGCTGAGTACTGCTCCCACCTAGGTCTAGTGCACCAACCATAACTTCACCTTCTTTAGGTTTAAGGGACGATCCCATTCGTTTCGCTATGAAGTTGGATGCTAGTACAGCATAGTATGCTTCCTCATGACCATCAATAGTTCCCATATTTTCCAATCTTATTCCTTCTCGAAATGGAACTTCTTCAACATTTTGTAATTCATCGACAACATTGACCCACAAAGTAGTTTGCATTTCATCAGAAAGCAACCTCATACCAGCTGTACCTTGGATATAGATCTGTGTTGTGTTATGGTAGTTATCAGGTACAATACCCGCCGCATGTGTAAGCATAGGAAGGAAATAACCAGCTAAATACCCTCCATGTAATTCATATGCAGGGGAAGAAATGTCATAAAAAGAAGAAAAATCATTCAATCCAGGCTCTTTACGGAGACCCCTAAAGGATTCTACACGTATATCTTCATCATCTTGATCAATGTTAATATTATCGAGTTTGTAGATAAAAGAACGTGAGCCAGTCGATCCAGCATCAATAATTATCGCATATTGCACTAAACTATCAGCGAAAGACACTTTAGCTATCAAAATTAATATAGAAAGTATCAATAGAGATAACGACATCTCCCAATGCTTTGTGACGGCCAGAAATGCTTATAATATAAAAAAAAATGGCAACTACGACCCGACAAACTTTTGATTTTTCGATTTCTTTGCGTTCATGATTTAGTTTTTCCATGTTTGAATGGGTATTTTCCCGATATTAAACAAAAACTCCCGGCTAAAGCCTCAAGCTCATTTACTATAGTATAGAAAAAATAATTTAATACCTTTCGGCTAAAGCCTTAAGCTCATTTACTATAGTATAGCATAAATCCTTTAATAGCTTTCAAGCTCATACTATATAACATAGATAGCATTGGGCTTTAGCCCGATACTATAGGCAGATAAGTATTTTGTAGATACCAAATCTGCGATAAATGGATTTCCAGTAAAACCTCGGCTAAAGCCTCGGTTAGTCAATTGATACCTAATTAAACATGATTGTAGTCTATATATATGTCATATGATCTAATTTCACAATTTTCGTACCATTTGAAAGGGAGTGCATTGATTTCTCTTCCAGCATCGACTATAGCCCCTCCATTGAAAAGATTCTTCAAATACGCTGAATGCGTAACAATAATGATCTCCTTCTCAGGCCTATTTGTAAGCCACTCTAGGAAGAGCTTTCCCCTAGCGATAGCATTAGGATTAGGCTCTCGCGCTGGGTGTGGGTATAAATCATAAAGTGGATCTTTGTCATATTTGGGATCTTCTAGTGTTGTTTTTGACAACGTATGAGTGACATCTAGCGTACCGTCTTTCTCATTAACTGTGGTATGGACATCCACCGCAGTTCCTTCACCAGCAAAGCTAATATGCTCTCCAAACTGTTTCTTTAACTCAGTCACAGACAGTCGATTATCACAAGGATGGCTACCTGTTTGCTCTCGAAGCAATTCATGGGCTAACCATTGAATCTTCCCAAGATGATGGGGGAATGAATGAATCGCGGTCTGGAGACATCTACGCATTGGGGATACTACTAGTAATTCAGGATTAGATGCTATTTTATTCTCAACACATTCTTTAGCCAAAGCAGCACATTGCTCTTTGCCAAACTCTGTCAACTCGCTATCTATAAATTCCTCTTTTAAGTAATTATCATGATCTGCTTCTCCAGCTACATTATGATGGCCTTGCGCATGTCGCACTAAATGGATCCTTTTAATACTCGAACCATCACCAGTTCGAGGACATCTTATACCGAATACACGCACTCTCTTTTCCGAATCTGCATCAGATCCAGGAAGGCGATCATCCTCCTCCTCTTCTTTTCTTGTCGCAGTAGTCCATAAATAGTAACATCCAACCCCAAGTGCAACACCCAAACCAAAACCAGTCGCCACACACTTCATTTGGCCAGATTTGTATTGTTATTTGTAGGATCCCGCATTCCATGGCCAGGATGCCAGATGATTCATTTCATTCCATGGCATTCGTATCTAAGCAGCAATTCCAGAGTGGAAAACAATGTTCAGGCTGAAAAATGGTAGGAATGGCTGCTCTTCAGATCTTCTTCAGCGGCCCAGGTCAGACGTACAGCATTTCCAATTTGAAATCTTCATATACAGCTGAGTTTGGCTGGACTCAGCAATATATTCGTCTTTATATGCTCTAGCTACTACGATAAGTGCATGTACAATGCCATTTGTAGGACGCGCTGCTGATAAGTACGGACATCGTCATATCAGTTTGATAGTAAGTATCGGTCTTGTATGTGAGGGACACGAACATGTCAAACAAAAGGCAATTGAAGCGAAAATTAGAGTGCCCGGATTTACAGCTACGAATGCCCCAAAAGAAAAAGATAAGGGTTTAAATGATGATAACGAGGAGGTAGTAGTAGTAGAAAAAGAAGTTTTGTTGAAACCGGAAAAAAACAATATACTTTACCAGAAATATTGCGGACAGTTCCTTTTTGGGCTTTGATGCATTCGAATTTAGAACGTGCTGCTATTAATACTGCTATCACTTTCTTTATTAGGGATATAGGTACAGAGAGAGGTCTTGAAGAATTCGAAGCAGCATCTCTCCTTAGTATTCAAGCTATGATCGGCTTTCCTTTTACTATTGGTGTAGGCTTTTTATTGGAAAGAATTGCAGTTCATCATGCTTTGGCATTCACCTTTTTCATCCAAGCGGTAGCTCTATTGATACTTATTCATGCTAAAACCTTAAACACATGTGTGTTATTTGCAGTCGTATGGGGGATAGGGTCAGGGTTTGAACATATTTCTCTTCAAATAGTCTGGCCACAATACTACGGAAAAGAATGCTTACTGTAGATGCAGCAAATGGCGCATCGACGGCTAGTGCTTGCTCGGATCAGCCTTGGCCCTCTTACTTGGGGATACCTTATAGATCAGAATGGAGTCACACGGAACGATGTACTGCTTTGGGCAATTCTTTGACTACTTGTGGTTTGACTAGGTTTCTGGCAAGAAATCCTAATATTAATATTAATTCAGATGATAAAGGGGGAGATTAACCAGAGAAGAAGAAGATGAATATGAATATGAATATGAAGATTATCATGGTGATACATCTGTGGATATAGAAATGAAAAAAGTCAATAAGTTAGTTAAAAATCGCATACCTACATATATGCGATTAATAAAAAAAGAAAATGTTTTTGTATTTTGTAATTTTATAAACTTATTTATTTTATATAACTAATCGTTTTTTAAATATATATATATCTATGGTCGGTGGTGGTAGTTCTGCTCATCGTAATTGGCATTGCCCCACACGAAAACAGCAATACCGGCAGCTAGGCCAGGTCCAGCCTCGATAAGACGTTCCATGACAGTCTTCATTACCTTAGCACCTGCATCCTTGAACATAGGAGAAACAATCTTCTGCTCGAAGGGGGACAATGTCTGAGTGATCTGTCCATCAATCTTATAATGCTTTTTCCAAAGCTAATAGGAAGAAAAGAAAAGAAAATAATGAGGAATATAAATTATACATGTGAGTATCAAATGCTATTGCAAAAAAAGGGATATCAATCACAATATTCAAAAATGTTATGGGTGGGTTACCTTCTTCAAAGCAGGCTGGATATCATTTCGCTCCACGAAGCGGACGAAAGATCGTTGAAACGCTGGCATTGCCTCGTTTTTGGTACCTTATGACACACATTTCCCCTATTGCGCGACCCTTTTTAAAATGCTCCAGAAACTTAACAATTTTAATGAACAGTGTAAATGTTATCTTTATCTTTGAAGTGCAACATAAGCAATTATTTTGTGTGAATTATTAGTTAAAACTTTTTTAAAATTATTTGTAACTTTTTAAATTTATATTTATCGATATGAAGAGGATATTTTCCTGAGAATATCTCATCTTTGATTGATTTGAAATGGTATGATTTTGTGAGTTATATATATATAAGGGGTGCAAAACTCTAGAGGAAACAAAAGAATGCCTCTCTAGGTTATAAAATGCAGGATTCTAAACTAAATCTCTATTCGCTCGCTACCAACAAAACGTGACTTTAAACGCTAGAGGTGATGAGTTTTTCCTTCAAACCGCGCTCCTTGGGTAAGAGAGTATCACCTTCACCACTAGCACGATCAGAACCATTCTCATCATCTTCGTCATCAACATCATTCATTGTATCATTAATACCGAAAGCGTTATACTTCTCAAGTGCAGCATAAGTCATAACTTTCATTAGATCCTGAATAAACCAACAGAAAATGCAGTAAACCCAAATCCAGAAAGCAAGAGATTTGGGGTCCCTATTCGCAAGTCCATTTGCTTCGATTCCATCAGGAGTTGAGTCAGGCCATGCACATGCAAGAATAGTAGAAAGCATCAAAGCAAAGCAAGCAGCACCGAGTAAGATTGGAGATGGCTTTGATGACCAAAAGAAACCATCATGGGTACGTGCTGAGAAAAGAGTCAAGAAATCAGAAATTGAAACCTTCAAGTAAATAGTAGTTGTGATCTGTCCGTAAGACAGGCCGTTAAGACCACACTCTTGGAAGAAAGAACCTTCATTCCAAGAATCCAAAGCAGCCCATAGAAGAACTAAAGATGAGATCAATGCGACACCTGCAAGGACAGAGGAGACAACAAATAGGACCGGTAGATTCCACTTATTAGGTGTTTTGGAAGGAATGACATTATCGTAACCAATAGAAATAAGAGTACCATCATTCAATAGTGTGATAAGCATAAGCATAAGCACAGGCATCTTGAAGAAATCAGGCCAGTCAGAACCGAAATCCTCAGGCTTAGGGTCAGGTTGGAAGTTGGTGGGTTTAAGTGTGAGGACAGCGATAAAAAAGAAACAAAGGAGTTGAAGAGTAGCTGCAATACGATACGTGATGAAATTTCTCATACGCTGGAAAATGCATCTAGCAATTACAATACCATCAACAATAGTGGAAAGACCTTCTTCAGTGAGTACAATATCAGCAGCAGCACGGGCAGCATCAGTAGCACCAGCTACAGCGATACCAACATCACCCTTCTTCAATGCAGGTGCATCATTCACACCATCACCAGTCATACCAGTCTTAAAACCCATTTCACGTAGGCATTGGACAATTAAAAACTTATGTTCAGGATAAACCTGGGCGAATCCATGTCCATCGCGAATGTAAGCACCAAAGTTAGCAGTCATGTTTTTAGGGGCCTTCTGTGTTTCAACGTCGAGCATTGGTAAGCCTTCAGCACCACGGATGATAGGGACCACTTGTGCCTGTCCAGGTACGCGGTCACCAAGGTCAAGGGCACGGCAGGTCTCCATAGCAATGAGCAAATGATCACCAGTGATCATCTTAACCTCCACCCCGTACTGCACAGCGCGACGGATAGTCTCCTTAGTATCGTGACGAGGAGGATCAAGGAAAGTTAACATACCAAGAAGTACCCATTCACCCTTTTCATTAGTCTTAGCAACAGCAAGACATCTGATACCACGCTCACCAAGAACGCGTTCATCTTCTTCAGCACGTTCAATTGTCTTCTTGTCGGAAATCATCTTCAGCAGCACGCGAGGAGCACCTTTAGTAGTCTTGTATGTCTTTCCAAGCTTGTTATCCTTAATAGTACCTTCAGTGCGTTTTACAACAGGGTCAAATGGCATATAATCCAACTGTTCAACAGTATCAAGAGAGGCAAGATCAGCTTGGTTCAAAGTCATGGTATCAAGAGCATCACGGGGAGGCTCATGCCACTTGGCAGCCATAGCAGCATAGCGTAGCATAGTGTATTGAGTCTCACCCTCAACATAAATCTTAGGATCATCTTGGATAACCATCTTATTCATAGTAAGAGTACCAGTCTTATCACTACAGAGCATATTCATACCAGCCATATCTTCAATAGCAGCAAGACGCTTGACAATGGCACCGCGTTTGGCAAGTTCTTTTGAACCAAGGGCAAGAGTGGTAGTACAGACGATTTCAATGGCAATAGGAATGGAAGCAACAAGAAGGACAACAGTGAAACTAATAGAATCTTGAACATCTTCACCTTCATTCAACAAGTAACCGAAGACAATACCACATAGGATGAAAGAAAGAATGACAAGGACAACCATAATCTTTAATAAAACCTTTTGAAGATTACCAATTTCACCATCATCTTGAAGCATACTCGCAGTTTTACCAAAGAAAGTAAGTGCACCAGTAAATTCGACAGTACCTTCAACTTCACCACGTGTCACGTTGGAACCCATCTTGCAAGACTGTCCCTTATATCTAGTTACAGGAAGGGACTCGCCAGTCAGGGCTGATTGATCGACTTCGATCTGACCAACATTAACGAGACAGTCGGCTGGCACCGCGGAGCCAGCAGCGAGAAGAACAAGATCACCAGGAACTAGGAGAGTCGCATCAGTTGTAGCCCATTTGCCATCACGCTTGACAGTGGCAAGAGGCTTGAGACTCTTTTTCAATGCTTCTACAGCATCACCAGCTTTCATAATTTCGTAATAACCGAGCGACGCATTGATCATTTGAATTCCAAAAAGGATACCCATATCAGGGAAATTCAAAATAGCAGCTTCAATAACGATAGCAATCCAAATCATAATAGGCATAGGCTGATATAATTGCTGAAGAAAGACGAACCATCTTGGGATTTTAACATCCTTGAGCTCATTACGACCCCATTTCTCAATCAAAGTATTTGCTTCAGTTGTAGTAAGACCTTTTGATGGTTGGAAGTCAGATAAAGCACCATCTTCAGTAGACATACGGAACTTGCGCTCTTTAGCCTCTTGCATACTAGGTTTACGGAACATACCACCACCTTGACTCAATCTAGGATTGATGGCCTCATCATCATCAGCTTCCCAATCACGATCATCAGAAACAGTTCGCATTTTATAACAAACTCTTTATTATTCGATTGACAAATACAAAAGTATGGACGAGGAAAATACAGAGCCGAAAAGACTACTTTAAGGTGAGTTATAAAAGGGATTCATTGGGGAAATTCTAGAGTCGCGCAAAAGGAGGGACCCCCTCAAAAGATGAAGAAAAAATGTTGTTTGAAAGCAATCACGCACTCTCTTTTCTTACAATCTAGCTCGATAGTACAGGAGTTTGGTGATAACAGCTGACTAATAAAGTTCTATACATAGTTCTTTGTTACTAGTTCCATTGTTTGATTCGATTTCCCTAGTTTTGTTAGAATAAAGGCCGGTATTGTTTAATAAGTCCATTAAGTAGAAGATAGAATGGACGGAACAGATATTGAGGACTTTCAGAATGCATTTCTGGACAACATCTTGCGTAGTGAGGATATTTACGAGCCTAGTACAGGTACCAATGGCCATAAATACGGTGATAGGTTGAAGGAAGCCTTAAGTGATGGGGGTAGAAATAGACTCATTGTCAGCATGAATGATCTAAGAGCACATATACCCGAGTATATCGATCGTTTGATGCGCCAACCTCGCCCATACTTGCTTAGTATGCAAGATAGTGTGAGGGAGTACTATAAAGAACTGGATCCTACTTTTGAGAAAATCAATCGTCTTGATAATTTACAAGTAGGTTTTGAAGATTCGTTAGGAGAAAATGCCTGCTCTCCACGCCTATTATTATCTTCTAAGCTTCATAACCTTGTAGTAGTAGAAGGCATTGTCACGAAGTGTGGAGCCGTTACCCCCCGTCTTGTGAAATCCGTTCATCTGTGCCCTAAGACAGGCGAATACACAACACGACAGCACCGTGATGCTTCTGCACTTGATATTGGTATGCCAATCGATGCGAATGGCCGTATTCGTAAACTCCCTACTGAAGCTGCTCTACCTCAAGCTGATCCTGATGGCAACCCTTTAGAGACTGAACATGGCCTATGCACTTTTAAGGATTATCAAACAATAGTGCTTCAGGACATGCCGGAGCGATCCAAGGTGGGCCAACTGCCGAGATCAATTGATGTCATTCTTGAGAATGATCTTGTGGATAGAGTAAAGCCAGGTGATCGTGTACAGGCCGTAGGCATCTATCGTCCTCTACCATCAGATCAATCTTCTGGTATCTTTCCTGCTAAGCTCCTGTGCAATAACATATCTGTACTTGGAAAGGAAATTGGGGCTGTAACCCTCAGTGGAACGGATGTTGTCAACATTCATAACATTTCAAAAAGAGATGATATACTTGAGGTAGCATCTCGTTCATTGTGTCCTTCTATCTTTGGCCATAATGAGATCAAGAAAGGGCTTGTACTTATGCTGCTCGGCGGGTGTGAGCGCAACTTAGCAAATAAGACTCATTTACGTGGCGATATCAATGTTTTGATTATTGGCGATCCTTCTACTGCAAAATCTCAACTTTTACGAGCAGTTATGGACATTGCACCACTTGCCATTAGTACTACAGGCCGTGGATCATCAGGTGTTGGTCTCACTGCTGCTGTAGGCACTGATGCAGATTCTGGAGAGCGCATTCTTGAAGCAGGCGCAACAGTGTTAGCAGACCGTGGTGTAGTTTGCATTGATGAATTTGATAAAATGAGTGAAAGTGATCGAGTTGCTATCCATGAGGTGATGGAGCAGCAATCAGTTACTATCGCCAAGGCTGGTATTCATGCGACTTTAAATGCGAGATGTTCTGTCGTTGCTGCTGCGAATCCTGTCTATGGCCAGTATGACCGTACACGTCGCCCTCAGGACAATATTGGACTCCCTGACTCTCTTCTGTCTCGTTTCGATCTGTTATTTGTTGTATTAGATGAGATGGATCCTACTCTTGACCGCCGTCTTTCAGAGCATGTGATTAAATCTCATCAATATCGCCGTCCGGGCACTACTATGGAACCTGAATCATTAAATCAACTATCAAATACTCTAAATCTTGAGGATCCTTCACAAAACTCTTCTAGATCTTCTTCAGTATGGCAGCCTGGCCGTGGGCATTCATCTAGTAGGGGAGATAGGGATAGCAGTGGTACACATTCTAGTGAGGTTTTGACTAAAGACTTTATGCGTAAATATATGCATTATTCAAAGACAAGAGTAGCACCAGAGCTTTCTGATATTGCAATGACTATGATATCTGAAGCTTACGCCCAAATGCGCTCCAAACAGACCCAGCGCACTTTGCCTGTCACCGCTCGTTCACTTGAGACTCTTATTCGTCTTTCCAGTGCACACGCAAAGCTCCGTCTGAGCGCTTCTGTAGACGAACAAGACGTCGATGTAGCCGTTTCTTTACTAAACTTTGTTATGTATGGTGAAACTACTGAGGATTTAGGTGCAGCTGCTGCAGAGGCTGCGGCCCAGGCTGCTTCAAATGCAAAGGCCGCATTGCCTGTTCGAAGAAGCCGTGCTACTGCTGAGGCCGCTTCACCTGATTCTGCTGATGCGACTTCTAATGATAGTTACATGAGTGGTGATGAAGGAGGTGATGATTCACCTGGCAAGAGGGCACGAGTAGGCGATAGTGGTGGTGGTCTTGTATCACCCAGCCAAGAAGTTGATATGGGCATCCTTGCTAACTTCACCCAGAGCCAGTCTCAGTCTCAGTCTCAAGGCTTTGTTCTTGCTACCCAGGACGTCTATACTGGACTAATTAACCCTGATTCTGCTTCATACCTACATGTTGTGACTGTCCTTCAGAAAGCACGTGATATGCCAATTGCTTTAAATGGCTTTATTGAATTACAGGAACTGTTGGAACTTCTTGAAGCATCGTTAGATGGATCATTCCGAGCTGGTGGCGAGGTCGTCTCGTTGTCACA
>JACKZZ010009301.1_pt1 | contig 11186 bp, 10 predicted proteins | sample 8027871 | NCBI WGS metagenome assembly JACKZZ01 (sample SAMN15724774, study PRJNA655200) | protist metagenome | isolation source: fluorescence activated cell sorting (FACS) single amplified genomes of... | place: USA: West Boothbay Harbor, Gulf of Maine | collected 2000-07-19
AACGTATAAACCTGATTTATGTATTCAAAAAATGTTCTGTAACTCTCTTATGTTCTTCAAATTTATTCCAATACAAAGAGTAAATTTTAATTTGATATAATAAAAATGTGTTAACAATCTATCGTAAAAATTTAAGTTTTGATTTAATAAAATTTCATTTCGTAAAATTTCTCATGCACCCCATCCTGATTTGACAACTGCATCTTAATATTTAGTTTCTTCACAAGAAGCTTTTGGAAATCTTTCATTATGTACTTCTTCATCATGCCACCCTATAGCTTAAGATGTTGTCATAGGTTATTTATAAATTTCCATTGGACCATATTTTGCTCGTGCATGTTTACGTTAATCAGTCATCATATCGGAATATGATTCATAACTGAGAGGGAAATAAAATTTTAAGAAATTAATATAATTTACTCCATGAATTTAATTTATAAACTGTCAACAGTCACTGTTCAGTGTGTTAAAACTTCAAAAAAAAAAAAATAAATTTTAATATATTATCCATAAATTATATTAATATACTGTTTAGCTTTTTCTCCTATTTTCACAACTTTATCCCTTATTATATCGATTCCTTCTAAAAATTCACTCCAAAGAATTGGTTCATGTTCATTCTCATTAAGCTTCATTGTTTATACAAACAAATTTAATTCTTCAGGCATAGGTTCGAATCCATAACATCGTGTTAAAACTTCATAAACATGAATTTTAGGAATACTAACCTAAAAACATAAATAATAATTACTTAATTATAGCAAGTTAAAACTGTGTCACAATGATTCTACATAAAAAAAAAACATTTATCAAATCTAAAACTTTCAAATTATATCAATACAATAATATATAATATCACTTGTAATAAATCATAATATACCTTTTCTTCTGAACTTGTAGCACCTCCACTTTGATTTACTAAGGGTATTTTTTACCTCCCCAGCCGGGGAGAGTATGAATTTTTATAGGAAAAAAAAAAGGGTATTTTTTACCTCCAGCAACTTCTTAAAAAGCTTATTTAAAATCATCATTGGAAAAGGATGTTATACCAAGTGTTCGTAATAAATTACTACCAATAGGATTAACAGGTCCTAAGGCAGTAACACCAAAGAAACCGGACATAATTTTTTGTTGTTGGGTTAAAACTTGTTAAAATTTTTAACAGTTGCAGTTTCAATAGACTGTTCAACTTCGATGTATAAAAAAAAAATAATCTGATAGTTTTCAGTAATAAAAGAAGTTTATGAGATCAGAGACTAAGTATATTAATATAAATTGAATAAATTTCTTGTCGAGTCGGACAGTGTCATACAATCATAGTAATCCTATGTATAACAAAATCTTAGCTTTATATCAAAATCAAATCTCTTTTTTATTGTTTGGGTATTTTATAATCTCTAGTGCTTAAAAAAAATAATCCTTATGTGATTCTTATGTAAACCTAGAACAACAATGATTTGTCAAAAACTTAATCATAAATTGTACCTTAAGAAGTTAACTGTTACAAAAACATGAAACATAAATTTAAATTTTAGCATAAATAGTGTTTGAATTATAGACAAAAATATATCATTAACTCTGCTTCAATTTCAAATTCCGAAACATTTTTTATTTTTATTCTAGTTCTGTTTATAGCTCTGAGTCTGACTCTGAGTCTGACTCTGAGTCTGAATCTGATTCTGAACATGACTCTTAGTTTTTATCACACAACCATCTCGGTATTCTCACGTCATCTTTTTAAACTTAATCGTACATTGGTATGTAAGGTTTTATGTCGACCACTAAGCTATCATCAAGCAAATCTATACTATCACCCAATTTATTAGGACCTGAAATAAAAAGTTCAATCTTTAAATCATCAATGACATCTGAATCTGATTCTGAATCTGATTCTGAATTATAATGTGTACTACTTTTTATTTCCTTTATCTCATCTAGCCTGACTAAACTTAATCCTAAAGGTCCACATGGTCTATGTGGTGACCGAGACGCTAAAACACCTACTTTTAACTTTTTATTAGGTAATTATACTAATCCTGATTTGGCACATTTATTATTTTAATTTAAATGTAAATGTGATATTATCCAAATATGCGAATATTTTTACAATTCATAAATTAGATTTCGTAAATACTATTTTTTTGTTTGTTCATAATTTTGTTAAGATACCAAAGATATACCTTATACATAGCTAGATATAGATTAAGCTTTAACAACTTCTGAATCATTCGATTCAGTAAAAGTATCTGGCTATGCATAAGGTATATCTTTGGAAGATAAAACGATTTTACCAGTACTAGGAACAGGTCTAAGGTTTAAATCTGATTATTGATATACATTGCTATCTTTGATACAATCTTTAAAATCAGTCTTTTCAACTGTTTACTTTAGACCACTCTATTTAGGACATTAACTTCTTGTAACATAAGGTGATACTATGCGACCTATAGGTAAAAATTAAACATCAGCTGTACCTGAATCAAAATGGTTACTTTTATATTTATTTTTTCTGTTCTATTTTATAAACTTAAAATTTTTTTCAAGTTCAACCGCATTTCTTTTTATTTATCTATGCTCTTATCTCATAGCACGATTTGGTGGTCCTCTAGGTGGTCCAACCTTTGGTTTTTCTAATCTAGTCTCAGATTTCGGAGAGATACATAAATTTATAGCATTTTAAATTTACGAAAAAATAAAATGCTTTTTATATGATCGATTTATCATTAGTTATTCAAATTCTATCAGTGACTGTCAATGTGTTACATAGCTGAGACTATCCAATAATCAAGTTCAACTATAAAATCAATTATTACTTGCAGTTTAGTATTGACTTTAAGAATTAATAAATTATAAAGTATTAAAGTAAGTCTTAATAGTCTTAAATATAATTATCAAATTTCTAAATGGGAGCGCATAAGAAATTATAAAATGTAAAATTAAATCATAATCATTTCAATTACTTATTTTTTGTTTAATATGCCGAAGCTACAAATAACTATACAGTTGATTTTTTAATCAACCTACATCAACGGATTTCAATAGTCACAACATAGTACACAATGTCAAATTCTCGAAATAAATTTATAGGTAAGACTAAGAAATCGAACAACATACTAATGGAAAACATTCTAAGTCTTAGTCTCCAAACAACTAGTTAACTACTTGAAGGTAGGTGAAATAAATCCAACATATTGTCAGACTCAGAGTCTAGTTCATAGTTTCGACTTTCAAATTTACAGTCTACAGCTGCTATCTACATATAACTGATAGTTTAAATTATACAAAATTATTTTCAAATTTACTGAAATGCAACAATACACAGTTTCAATAAATTTGAAAAATACTCTTTAATCTCAAAAATTATAAAATGCTTAGTAAAAATTCTATCTTAAAAAAATTAGGAAAGTTACTATTGACATTATAAGTTACTAGGTTGTTATCAACAGTATTTCAAAAAATTTATGACATTTACACTAATATAATTTGTCATTGTCATGATGCTTAAATTACTTTGAAAAAAATTTATAGAGAATCATAAAAAATTAAAATTTAAATATTATACTAATACAATTTAAAAATTGAATTCGTAATGTACGAATAATTGGACTAATAATTACTAACAATACCTATCTAAATCCATATTACTAGCACTCTTGTAACTCATTTCTTTTAAAAAAATGATTCGTCTTCTACTGCTTAAGATTTTTCAGCAGTCTCAGTTGAACTAGTAGGAACACCTGCAACTTATGTTTACTTTGCGACAGCATCTGTTTCTACATCAACACCAGCACTTCTTTACTACTCAGTAGATTTTGAACCACAACATAAACCACACTTTGAAAACAAAGCCATCAAACCTCCTGATAATTTAGTTTTTTTCTAATTGATACCATAAACATCCAAATTTCCACCAAATAAATCTTTGTCATTAAACTTTTCCCACATATTTTGTTTTATCTCAAAGTCATAAGTGTCACGATCTGTTAAGTCTGTTGTTGAGTCACTATCAATAGTAATAATATTCTAGCTATCTTTTTCTTTCACTGTAACCAATTATTCTATTGTTCCTCTTATCTAAGGATGCTTAGCCCAGTTTTACCACATAATTGAATATTTACATTTTGGATTGGAAAATGTGAGATCCTTTACGATCCACTTAACTAAAGGAACGAAGAGTTTTTTTAGAGAATAAATGCAATCAGAACGAGCTTCGGTGTTACCAGCGTAGTTTTCACAAGGTAGATGATCTTTATTTCTAAATATTTATCCTGGACCTTATGTTATCTTGTTCTATGTTGGTATAAAATGCGTAAAACTCAAATGCTTGTTTACCGATGGTTTAGGTGGATCTAGATTTCCTTCATTTGATTCTGGTTATAATTTGGTTGGTATCCTTAATACTTCTTATAACACCGTAACTGAGTAAAATGCTTTGTTATGGAAACTCGTTTAATCGATGTTACCCTAGGAATCATCATATACATACTCTCTAAGTTTTCGTATTTTCTAGTCTCTTTCCATAAGTTCAGCACCAATAACCTTATCAGGAACACCAAACCACCTTGCTAGTATAGATTGAGATGAAATATAATCATAGTTTAACCACGTTGGTATACACAATCCGAGCGTATATTTCCAAAGATATCTGTCATGGAATCTCTTCCATTTTGTACTAAAAAAATCCGAAACTGTGTTTGATATTTTAGACAGCTAGGAGATAAATTTCGTTAAGCAATCTAATCTCACACCTTCAGTTGCATCTTTTGTCATATCAATGCGCCACTCCACTCCGTACTTGGTTAAAATCTAACCACCCATGGATGTTTAACTTTTTCCTTGCACAGAACCAGTTTCATCTTCTTCCCCATCATCTACAGTTGCTGCTTCAGCAGCTGCAGCACCATCTTAAATCTTTTCTGGAGCTTCTCTCTTTTTCTTTGGTTTTACTTTCTTGTTGTCTTCATCCCAAAAATCTACACTACTACTCATCTTAACCCATGTCCTCTAAATCGGTCCAGGTCTTTTAACAGGCAACCTACTCGCTAACATTTTCGGACCAACCTCGATCATAAACACAAATCCTCCTAATATAGAACAAGTCATACCTATCCCAAGAATCATAAAACCTAAAATTAAAAAAATTGTTTTCGATTTGAAAATCATATCGCGTTCTCTTGTACCAAGGATAGCAGTATCGTCGAAATCGTCTGGATCATCAGGGTTACCAGGTCTGCCTGGCCCTCCGCCTCCAGAACCATCACCTTCAGGATCGTTATCGTAGTCATCGGAATTGAGGTCGGAGAAATTAGAATTATTATCTTAATTCACGATATCATCCTCACCTGTTAGCGGGTTCACTTTGTTGTTACGATTTGATCTAGAGCTCGATGATGCTTAAACTCTCTTGCTCGTTATAGTGTTACAGTTTGGATCGTAAGTTACTATAGTATTGTTAGCTGCTGTTAGTAAAGTAGTTGTGCTATTATGTTATAACTAATTCTACTAGGAAAAAGTTTTTTTATTCTTGTGTTAATCGTCCTCCGATAAATTTGATTAAGTGTCAGTAACACTAGCGGTGGTAGATACAGCAGATACTTCTTAATCAATCATGTCGACAGTAATATAGGCCAAATTATGTTTCTTTGACAAACTACCATAATCACTAAAGTTCTTTTGTAAAACTGATTGATTCGAATTTGGCCTATCTTTTTAATTCCTCTAATTATCCAATAGTCTTGCTGACTCGTATACTATATCCTTACTGTTATTTTTCTACTACCTCTATGCTTTATTTAAATATGGATTTGTAAAATTGACTTTATCGTTAGAGCCTGAGTTCTTTTAATCAGCCTACTTATCAAGATCTGGCACTGCACCTAGATTTAGTACTTCATCATCGGAATCATTTGCTCGATTTTACTAACTGTCATGTGGATCTTCGTCAGAATCATCAGCTTTGTTTTAATTATGACTACCTTCTTTTTTAAGAGAATTAGTATCTGAAAAATCATCTTGTTAGTCTTCGAGCTTAAGTTACCTAGTGCCACTATCTCCACCATTACCTCCACCTCCGCCTTCACCAGGGAAGTCCTAGCCACTCCATTTAAAAACTCTTCCAAGTAACATCAAACCTGGAAACATTCCACACAACCATACTGTAGTTGAGAAACCTTTGAGACTACCTAACATTCCAATACTGTTCAATCCAATTCCAAGTACTGTACAAAAAATCACAAAGCCCATAGTAAATCCAACAAAAGCAGGTCTTTTGCATTTCTTGATATCACTGCCCCAGAAACCGCAGCGATCACGGAGAATAGAGGGTGAGAAGTATTCGAAGCACTCAAACCAGGCGAGCCTACAAGAGTTGAAAGCGAGAGGGAAGGAGAAAATAACTGAGAACGATACTCCAACCCAAGCAGATAAAATCACCGGCTTGATAGACTTGATCGGGGAGACAATTGAGCTTTAACCAAGAAGCATATCATCTGGCCGGATGATAGAGTCCGAATCGACTAAAACATTATCGGAGAGGAAAGGACCAAAACGTGAATAACCTGACCAAGCAACAGCAGCGAAAATGAGTATGCAGATAATGAAGGAAACTATTGCAATGAATGCAAAGTCACGTGGTGTTCGGACGGAGGCGTCAAGTTCAGCATACCTGGAGACATGTCGAAATATTTTAAGAATCATTAAATTCACTCTGATTCAGGTCCGACCAGCTAATTTAAATAAGAAAATTAAAAAAACAAAATTTGAATACCATTTTGGTGCATTATAATGACATGCATATGCACTACTATACAACGCAACTATCTATAACATTTTCAAAGTTTCCAATTCCATCTCTCCCTCAAGTTCTTATCCATTTCTTGCAGTTAACTTTTCTACCCAGTTGGACATACCATTCATATCCCCTCCTTCATCAGCTCTCTTATATCCCTACTAATTTTCGAAATAACTCGACCAAGCTTCTGGTTCACTCTTTGCTAGCTTATCCTCCATCAGAAAATTACCGAAAAAGCCGAATTAAAAGCTATCTAAAATAACAATCACAAGTGCGATTGCTGTTGCCGCCAGCCCCGCAAACGATGGATATTTCAACGGAGCGAGATCGGTGAGTAAGGTTAGTGGAAAGACTATGGTACTCATAAATGCAATAACAACCGGTATTTTACGAACACTTTCAATTTCGGGAAAAGAGATTAGATTGAAGCCGGGTGAAAGAGATTTCGCGAGCATATTTCCAGCACCAACTGCATAAGAGACACAAGTGATGGTGCCGTTTATTGCAACTGCTAGAGTAGGAATAATTCGAGTTGATCGACCAATGGTAATTTCCCAAACTTGAGAATAAGATGAACATTTACCTTCAGATAGAACACCAATTATCCAAAAGCAGAGACAATTAGTTCCAGCAAGAAGAATCATTACCTAGGAGATAGAAAAAAAAATTGTACTAGTAACAAGTTATGTTTGTTATAATGGTATTTGTAATGATAACTCAAGACTACAAATCAATTTAAAATTGAATACCGTGAATCCTCCCATTGGTGTACCAGTATATAATGTTTGTGGTAATGGTAACAATCCAGCACCAACAACGTTTTTCACTATAGCGATAATTGTGGGAATAGCTCCCGCTCCGGAACCTGAGAGATATTTTTCATAGTATAACATCCATTACCAGTAACTGTAAATATCAATCATTAATAATTATCAAATAGAAAATTAAAAATTTTCAAATCGTAATAATTATTCATACCTCTCTCCACCACTTTATCTTTCTCTCCGTCCTCGGGTGCATCTGCAAGAATCGTGTTCTCTAACTTTTCTTGTAAACTCAAACCCCTCTTTAATGATAATCTTTAACTACCACTTATCTAACTACCTATACTATTTCTTCTATTCAAATTTTTACCACTGCCCGGAGTACTCGGTGAAAGTTATAAACTCTAAGTTGATTTTGGTACCTCATTGTTATCATTACTTTTATTTGAAATTGTACTACTCTTTAAGTTATTAAGTAATTTTTCATTATATTCATTTTTGAAATTTTCAATTTCATCATGATCATCTTCTTCAAGTATTGGAAGTGTAGCAGAATTAGGTTCGTTCGTTGACATTTTGGTTTGGAAAATATGATAGATCCGAAAAAAACAATAATTAAATTTCAAAATTATCACACTAATATAAAATCTTAGACTAGTAAATCAATTATATAATCTTATAGTAACTATGGGTTATTATACCTGCTAATACAAGTAATAAAAAAATTGTTTAATTTTATACTTAAGTTAATAATAAATGGGGAATTATTCTTATGACTATTACTTAAATTATACAGTTTATGAAATCAAGTAAGATTCTTGGGGGTTAAGCTTATGACTGATTCAAAAACTAAATCTGGTAAGGTTGAAAAAATCAATGACAAAATAATTTTAAAAGTTAAAGTTCTTCATATATTAAAATTACTGTGTAAAAATGTAGTAACAAACTTTTATTCATGTATAAAGAAAAACGATTTATTTACTGAAATTATTCGGAAAGGTAGTAGTACACACTAAAGTACTTATTAATCGTAACGGACATAATTCATTTACTTGAACAGATCTAATTTTTTTCGATTAATATTTTTGACAGAAAAGTTTTAATAATATATACTGACACCATAAATTTGATATCTTTTCAATATAATTATTTTGTTAAAGCAAATACAGACAAGTATCTTTACAACAATATAACATATTATATCATCATGTCTTTAAAAGACATTGTATTTTGAAACATTAATACATAGTAAAAAATTTCAAGTTTATACACATACTATAATTTTATCGTATTGAAACATATCTTCATCGGCTACCACCTAATAAACTTGATAATAGTCTATTTTTTGCAGCTTGTGTTGCTTGTTAAAATACTTGTGATTATGACTCTTCTCCAGGGACACCTAAAAAAAGTTAAAAATTAATAATCAATTTAAAATTATTGAAATTTAGAAATTAAATAAAATATTAATTAAAAAAAATGTTCTGACGCATTCTGACAATGAATTTATATCAAATTTTTTAAAAAATTAGCATGATCATATACCACTTCCTGGTCCGTCACCACCTCCACCTTATTAACTTCCATCAACCATTCTTAATCGTTTTAATATAGTTTTTTCATCAGTTTCTAAAAAAAAAAAGGAATTGTTTACCTCCCCAGCCGGGGAGAGTATTATTTTTTAAAGGAAAAAGAGAAGGGTATTTTTCACCTAATACTATACCATCTTCTACACATTCATCTAAAACTAATAAAACTTGATCTAAAGATTCGATGATACCTAATGTAGAAAATGGTATAGTATTGGAAACGGATGAGAAATTGTCTAAGTTTATTATAATTATAATTATTAAAAAAAAATTTAATTATACCTTATTTCGTTAGTGTCTAACTACCTGCACTAGCTGCGGCTATTGTACTACTTAAACTCATATTGCCTTCTTAAGTTACACTACATAATGCTCCATATACACCTTCTAATAAAGCTCCCATTATTAATTCATTTTCACTGAAAGAACAAATTACACATACAAAAACTTCTCCACTACACCTATATACACAAAGTGTATTTTCTAACATACATACTTCCATTTCTGTTGGACTGCCTCGAGCTCGAGGTAATTTTCGCATAAGAAGTTTTTCAAATTTTTTTTAATCTTAAACGGTTGGATAAAGGCGTTTTCCCATTGGACAATATTTTACAGCTAGTCGGGAGGAATCTTAGTCAAGAACTAGAAGAGCTATAACCTATGGAGTTGTAGCTAGTACTTATGAAGATGATGATGAGGCCATATTGATTTATTGACTAAATTTATGAACTCAAATAAATTATACAAATAAAAACTAGTTGTAACAATAATTCTTGAAACAGCAAACTCCGCGACCTGAAATAAGTTATAAATCTAATCATAATTTTAAAAATAATTTCATATGAATCGATCCTAAATTAAATAAAACCTTACCAAAATTCTTGAACTTCATTTGTAACTTATTATAAGTTTAAAATAACTTTTTTTCAAAATATAATAAAAATTTGATAAAGTCTAGACAGTGTTAGCGAATATATTATAATTACTTTGAACATGTATAATAAGTTACAAATTAAGTTTAAGTTACTGTTTTATAAAAAGAATTTCAATGTTTAAATTTTAAAATTATGGATACTAATTCTAAAAATTATCATTAGATTTGTGATAAATTATAATCATACTTGTATAAAATTATAAAATCATTATATCAACATGATTCTAATTATGAAATCATGTTAATTTTAGTTTCAGATACAGATCACCAAACTTATTAATTTCCAACCACAGCTAATTCACTTATCATCCATGGAAATTCTAAATGTGTTTCATCAAGATTTGTATATTCATCTTATATATCAGCATCTGTATCTTCTTATCCAGCACTTGTAGTACCACCAGCACCATCTCTACCTTAACTTGAACCACCTGCATGTTATTTTTTCATCTATGCATCAAAATCACGTGTTTTACGTAAAGTTTTGATAAAATCACCACGAGATTCTTCATCACAAAGAGGATGTCTAGAGAAAAATAATCATTATTAAATATATAAATATTAAATTTTGACTGAGCGTCATCTTAAAAGTTAAATAATATACTAATAGATTTAGAAAATTAAATAAATTATTTCTACCTTGTCAATGCTATTGCATAATGCACATTCCTTATATCATCTATACTTCCTTCAACAACCTCACCCTCTTAATCTGTTAAACAATTAATCTATTAACAGTGAAATGTAAAAACGAAGACTGGACTATTGTATCCTGCACCTGTGTCTATAGCTTTTGCACCAGCTAACGTTATTTCAGATGGAGGAACACGTAAATCTTAGTCTAACTATAACTTTTATTTTTCTCTTTCCTCTATCGAACTATTCACAGCTCTATAAGCTGCCTCACCACAATGCATTTTGAGAAAATCTGAATTTCCTTCAAGATAAGCTTTCACTATTGCCGGTGCGACAACCTCTTCAACCTCTTCTTGAAGATTAACCATGCGAAAAGTTGGTAGTTATTCCTTCATCTCTCTTATTGACTATGCGATTTCAGTTTCTTAAAAGAGTCGGTCGAACAGTGGATTTTCAAGAACACTCCCTAATAA
>JACKZZ010004168.1_pt1 | contig 11183 bp, 2 predicted proteins | sample 8027871 | NCBI WGS metagenome assembly JACKZZ01 (sample SAMN15724774, study PRJNA655200) | protist metagenome | isolation source: fluorescence activated cell sorting (FACS) single amplified genomes of... | place: USA: West Boothbay Harbor, Gulf of Maine | collected 2000-07-19
GATACAACCGCCTACCACACCGTTTACAATATCATGCTTACCTCTATATTTCTCAACGGCACATTCTATACCCGCAAATACGATTGTTACACCTCCAAAGTTACGACTCCATTTTCTGCCACGACGTGCAGTTGATAAAAACGACTCTCGTAACTGCCATTTCATGGGTATTTTTGGCGGATCTGGAACGCCAGGAATCGACACAGGTGGGGCTATTGACCCATATCCCCCAAGAACAATGCCCATTGCTCCTCCCATAGCCCCTCCAACGAGACCTCCTCCGATCGCTTTTGCTACACAAGCTTCTGTAAAAATCCACGGGTTCGGCCCACCATTCGCGCCGTGAATCATATATCCAGGTAAAACAATTGGGGCACCGGGTAAACCGCTATTTATCGGCACCTCTAAATTTGGACTACCTTGCATTTTCTTCTTCTACTTTTTTATGTCAACCAACACCAACCAAGCTTCCTTCGTTCGGTTGTGTTTTGTCTGTCGTTATGAGTTACAATGCTTGAATTCTTCAATTGAGCAACTCCCTTTGATGACCTCTCTCTTCGAGTTGCGTGCAATCAAATCAATCACCCTTGGAATCTAGCTAGCTAGTCTCTAGCTAGCTAGCTAGAGCTCTAGCTAGCTAGAGCTAGCTGAGCCGGTACAGGTCTGTCACTCGTGAGTACGTGTACGTAGCCCTGTCCAGAGAGAGAGAGAGTGTAGACCTCAGAGAGCGAAAGGGTGGGTGGCAGGCTGGCAGCCATGATTTCTTTCTTTCCTATTCCCCCTTCGAAAAAAGTTGTGCAAATTCCTTCCTTGCTTCCTTGCTTCCTTGCTTCCTTGCTGACCAGAGAATGTCTACAGACTAGCTAGACCAGTGTACACGTGTACACTAACCTAGCTAGAGGTCTGTCTACAGGTCTGTCTACAGGTAGGTCTATAGATCTATCGATATACTTGTACGATGAGAGAGACGAAAGAGAGAGAAGGGAGAGGGAGAGAGAGTTTTCATCTTTTACTGCACTGCGAAAGTTGTGCAAAAAAAATTTAAAAACCATTTTTCAAAACCCGATCTTGTCTGGTATGTTCCAAGGTGATTTTCCAAGGATTGATAATTGTTGATTAAAGCTTGTAAACTTGGTTGTTTGTTTGTTTGTTTGTTTGTTTGTTTGTTTGTTTGTTTGTTTTGATCGTTGATATATTGCTTCACGAAGGGTACGTGAAAAAAAAGTTGATTGGTTTTGATCTCGAGTGTCAAGGAACCGAAGGAACGAAAGAACGGAGTAGGTAAACACCAAGTTAGTAGCGCGTGAGATAATATTAACTAGATATATATGGCGTCAAAGCCAAAATCGAAAAGTAAACTCAAGAATTCAGAAACTTTGTCAGGAAAACAGAAACAAGCAACAGACAACATGGGAGGTTCAAAGCGCTGGGTTCCTGCAAGTGACGGAAGTGGAAAGTATGTTCAAGTCCATGTTAAACCTAGCGGACCGCAACGCATCAGTCGTGAAGACGATGATGATCTTATGGCCGGAGGACAAGTAAGTGGAATTATTCTCGAGTCTGATTTGTCCGGATTAGAAGATGAGCTGTCTGTGTTTGATGAAAACGAAGCTCTGGAACCGCAACGGTCCAAACGAAAAGTAGTAAAGAAGTCAAAGCTACGTAATCCATTAGACGATGAATCTGACCAAGAGAAAGTTGTAAGAGTCAGCAAAAAAACAGCTAAAAAGACCCCTAAAGACACTGTCGCGCCTACGAAAAAGAAAAAGACAAAGAGGAGGGAAGTAGAAAGCACAAGTAATGAAGCTGCGGCGATTAAAAAAGAAGAAAACGTAGTCAACAAAACGAGTCCAAAGGGACGTGCTGTCCCCAAGACGGAACCAAAGAAAAATTCTCCTAAAAGCAACTCAATGGCGACCAAGGGGCCAGCATCAAAAAAGAAATCAGTCGTAAAGTCCGATTCTGCCGTGAAAAAGGCCAAGGTAAAAGCCGCAGCAGAAATGGCCCCGAAAAAGGAGCGTGCACCGAAATCTTTGAAAAAGGCAGGAAAAGTTTCAAAAGAAAACAAGTCGAAATCAAGTAAAAAAGAAGCATATTTAGCAGCAAAGGCTAAAACAAGCAGAGAGGCCGATGACGTTTCCGGGGATCTACATATCGGTGTAGAGCTGGATTTGGAGTCTGATGTTGAAGATGCCCCAAAAAGTCGAACGAGGACAGGGAGCCCATTGTTCGAATCGGTCGGGGGGATTGAGCTGGAGTCCGAGAGTGAATCAGAGTCTGAAAGCGACTCAGAATCGGGCGAGAGCGGCGGTGACGACGACGAGGGTACGGGTAGACGAAGGAACTTTTCAGAGTCGACGAATGGGTCTACGGAGTCTTCCAATTCAAAAGGTTCCGAGCTTTCCGATTTTTACAAGGAAGAGAACCGGAAGCGGCTTGAGCATCGTGAAAATTTAAGGGAGATCGCCAGTAACCCGAAGCCGCGCGAGGCAGATGTAAGATGCACCCAAAAGGCTGAAAATGATGCAAAGGGTATTGTGGTTGAAGGCATGGTTTCATTAACATCAAATGCGTTTGGGCTGACTATCAAAGAGGCAAAGGCCTTGAAAGCGGCAAAGAAAGAAAAAGCCGCGCAACAGCAACAAAGTCGACAACGGTACGCTTCAATGGAATCCGAGGTAAGCGGGTATTACCAAGGGTCAGGGGACGAGTCTGACTACTCCCAGCATTCCAACATGGATGATGCCGAGTCATATTATTCTGACGATCAAGAAGGGACACGGGTGCAAGATGACTACTACATGGAGGAATCCGATGATGTAAGAAGCGTGTACTCGGGTGAATATGATGATGGCGACGATGCCGAAAGTAATGTGGGGTCGCAAGATTATTTTCAAAATTCAGACCAAGGCGACAGAGATATCTCTAGTAACAATTCCGAGAGCAGCGGTCAGGAACAAGATGCTGATGAATACTACTACGAAGTGGAAAGCGAGGAAGAACGTGTTTATGCAGGTGACGAATCCCTCAGAGACCGTGGGTATACAGAAGAGTCTGTGGATCGTGAGAGAGGTTACACTTATTCCTCAATCGAATCATACGGCGAGGAAGTACTTATTGGCAGTCGCGGTTACGTAGGGCCAGGCTCTGCCAGAGTAGGTTCCGAGAAACCCAAGGCGTCATCAAGGCGCCTCGTTGTACCAAAAGAGTTGCCCTTTCCTCCCATGATTGAAGCCGAAGTTTTTGTTCGTTTGTGTGAGTTCGCCCAAGAGCCTCTTCTTGACAAGTGGTTTTCGCCGCATCCTACAGAAGACCTGTTCCTTTTGGACCCTATCGAAAAGCACATCCCTAACTACAACCCCCGAAATGGCGCAGATGACGCTACCCAGCGATGGGCTTTAGAGTGCAGAATGATGCAGTTGGCTCTTCATTTGGCTGCGTCTCAATTCGCAGAGCAAGTAGGCGACCCAGAGTTGGCGCAAGCATACCTTGCACCAAGCGACAGCACTGGTGGGGCTGAAGAAGAAGGAGAGGATGATGCGTACAACGGCACCGGGGCTGATCATGGGCACGGTGACGGGGGCGACAATAGTGAAGATGGTGACGGCGACGATCATAGCGATAGGCGGCACGGGTCTTCAGAAAATAGCGCAAGTGGCCGAGATGATGATGATGATGACCGAAACGACGGACGAAGAGGCAATACGCAGGGTGACGACGAAGGAGATTCGACCGACGACGATGATGACGACGACGAGGAAGAGGAGGGCCAGAAAGGGGCCCGGGCAAGTAGTCGCGGTGACAAACTGAGAAAGTCGAAAAAACTCGAACGATCTCTTCGCGAGATCCAAGAAAAGAGTGATCGTGAGAAGGCAGAGTTGGAAGCCAGGTGTCGAATGCTCGAAGAGCGCTTGGAAAAACGTGAGCGAGAGACGTCTAAAATGGCCCAAGAGTTGGATCAAATCAAAGCAGTCGTATTTGAAAGCGGCAGAATCACTCCACCCAACGATGACCAACGAGATGCCGCACCCAAAATTTCCAAGCAAGAATTTGAAAACGAATACGAAGAGGTGTCCGATAGTGAGGCTACAGGCGATCAGGAGAGCGACAATGATGATGGTGGCGACGAGGTTAGCGGAGAAGATCAAGATTATGAATACGAAGATGACGTACTTGGTGCTGGCAATTTGATATACGAGCTAAGTGTCAAGTTAAATTCCGAGGAGACCGAGAAGAAACTCAAATCTGCACGAGAGAAAGTTGAGCAAGAGAACCTCGACAAGATGAAGAAGGAATCAAAGTTAAAAAAGGAAAAGGAGGATATTGTTCGAGAGAAAGAGGCACGCGCCGTTGAATTGACCCGCGCTTCCTCAAAGGGCATTGTTGGTGGCACCGCAGCAGCAGCAGCAGAGTCTTCCATAGCAAGTGCAAGTGTTGAAAAGCCCAAAAAGGAAAAGAAGAAGAAGAAGAAGAAAACGGATGAGGGGTCCAGCAAATTGGCACCCGATTCTACGACTGCAGAAGCAGTTGGCGTGAGCAAAGATGCCAAGGAAAAGAAGAAGAAGAAGAAGAAGAAGAAAGAGGGTGTCGAGAGTGAAAAAATTGCAACGGAGGACCCTGTAGAGAAGAAGGAAAAGTCGAAGGAAAAGTCGAAGAAAAAAGACAAAACTGTAGTAGCTGCCTCAGTTGAGGACGGTGGCAAGCAGAAAAAGGTCAAAAAGCCAAAGGTTGAGGAAGCCGGAGCAGCGGCCGCAGCTTCAAAAAGCAGCAGCAGCAACAAAGCGGAGAAAGACAAGAACGGCAGCAAAGAAACGAAGAAGAAATCGAGAGACCCAAAGAAAAAGGACAAAGACAAGAAAAAAGCGAAAAGCATTGCCGGTGCGGCTGTTGCTGCCGGGGCTGTCGGGGCCGGTGCAGCTGCCGCTGCCGCTGCCGCCACCGAACCACCAGCCCCTCAAGGGGAGCAGCACACTATACCAATTGCAAGCATTGTCACTGTGCCTTATGCTGAGTCAGTTGCCCATGCGATCCATGGATCCAAGCTAGACGCCAAAGTGTACAAAGCTGAGGGAGGGTATCATGATGTGGAGTGGACTCTGGATATCGACAACGACGGGGTTGAATGCTGGGACGAGAGCAAGCTGTACAACTATCCTGACAAGGATGTGCGGGTTCAAGTTGCAGACACGGTGCAGGAAGAAGAGCCAAAAGAATGGTTACAGGATGGGTACGACAGTATCTGGCTTGCGTCGAAACGAGGCGATTTGGAAACGGTACGAAACTTTGTTGAAAACGGCGAACCCGTCAACGATGTCGATGACCGGGACTTGAGTGAAGAGGACGAGAATTGGCTGGGGCATCTGTTTTTGTGTTGTTCAAGGAGTACCGCAGGACACACGCCGCTTTATTGGGCTTGTTTTATGGGGCAAGTAGACGTGGTCCGATATCTTTTGGAGAACGGCGCTAGAGACGATGATGGCGAATGCTTCCAAGCATGCGGGAGCCTTGCTGACACGACGATAATGGAGGTTTTGGCCGAGCACGGGTTCAAAGGAGGGTCCGAATACCTTGCAGAGCAAGAGAAGGCTGCTGAACGGCGCGCTAAAAAAATGGAGTCAAGGGATCTCAGTGAGCCTTCTCCACCCCGGTTTGACGATGATCCGGTCTCGCCGGTTTCTGCATCCTCTGATGGCAAGAAGGAGAAGAAGAAGAAGAAGTCTAAATTCAAGAGTGTCATGAAGAAAGTTAAGAAGACATTGCGGTAGTTGGCTAGTGGTGCTAAAGAGGGTAATTTTGATTTTGGAGATTCTTTCTTTGATTGATGATAAGCTTGATCAAACGGGCGATGTCGCCAACAGCAATGTGTCGCACCCACGGGCTCACCAATAGGTGTGATTGGATCGCCCACTACCAACGTCTGCGCCTACCGAAATGCTATGTCAAGCCCACTACAATAAAGGTCTTTTCTTCAACGTGTTTGAGGAGACATCATGTTCAGAATAAAAATATATGTATGTAAAAAATAAGACAACTAAAAATCAATAGGAATGACCCTTGATGATGGACGAGACGAATTGGTTGGTGCGAGGATTGATTTGGCGTTGTACCGTGTAAAACCCGGCCGAGGAATCCTGTGCTTCAATCAGGTTCTTCAAGGACTCGACAAAATCGGCGTCGTGCGTGATGACGACAAGTTGAAATGTATCAGAGCCGCGAGTACGCTTCAGGACTTCTGAAAGAGCACGTGCAAAGCCATCAATATTGCGCCGATCAAGGTTTGTGGTCGGTTCATCTAGGGTGAATATACCGCAATCGACAGAGAAAGCCTCGGCCAACGCCATGCGAATGACAAGCGATGCGAGGACCTTTTGCCCAGCGGAGCACCGTCCCCGCATATCCACCGCCTTTGAACCCTTGGTCATGACCACGCGATAGTTGTAGTTGGACCTTCCCGTAGTGGCTCGTTCAGAACGAATCTCGATGCTGTCAATGTCCCCGCCTTGGTACATGAGCGGCCACAGGTCGGCGATGGATTCGTTAACTTGTTCGATCTTTTGCTTGTGGAACTGCATGAGGCCATTGTCGAGGGCATTATAGTAGAGCTCCAAGTCTTTGCCAGCAATCTTGGTGAGTGACGCCTTGACGGTGCTTTGCCTGTACCTGTTGTCGATTTTGAGAAACTCTGGCTTTTTGAGATCCTTGACGAGAGTGCGGCGTTGCGCGTTGAGTTCAGCCCTGCGGCCATCGACGCGTGCTTTCTCTTGCGACACCTTGCCCAATTTCTTCCGTAACGAACCGAGCCGATTGTCAGCGTCCTGCGCACCGGCGCCTTGAATGTCCTTGCGAATGCGGCCGACTTTCTGTTGCAACTTTGAGACTTGGGCGCGCAAGGAAACCACTTTGAAACAAAATCGGAGCTGCGTTTCCCGCTCGCCAAGGGTTTCCAACTTGTTTTCCAGTTGATCCTTGAGTTCCTGTAGGCTTCGCTTCTCTTCATCTGCGGCGGTGGCTTTATTTTCGAGAATATCGCATTCTTCGCGCACCTGGCCCAGCTTCACGGATAGGTTGGTTTTCATGTTTTGCTGAAATTCCTTGAGCATGCTCTGGATGATGGTGAAATCGTTCTTGAGTTTGTTGAAGGCGTCCTTCTTGGCAGTGACGTCTTTTTGCTTGACAGCCTCTTGCTGCTGAAGAGCCTGCGCTGCATCTTCAAGCTCTCCCGTGCTCTTGCGGAGTTCCTGTTTCGCGTGCAACAATGAATTGCGGCCATCACGCATGCGCTCCTCGAGTTCTTTGATTTGCCGCGTGAGTTCTTCGTGCCGGTTCGTGCCCTCGATCAGCTTGTTTTTCGCCTGGCGCAATTCGTGCAGCTTGGTTTGGCTTTGCTGAAGTTCGCTGTGCATCTTGGCTTCCACGCTGCGTTCCTTTTCGCGTCGCTCCAAGAGCTCGTTGTGCTTGTCGAAAATCTCTTGCTGGAGCTGGCGAGTTTGCTCAAGAATGTCGCCCTCGCCTGCATCGCTGCCGCTGACCATACCTCCTACAAGGCCCAGCTTTTTCAACACATCTTCCGCCTTCGTGACGAGGCCGGAGAGCTGCTCACACGAAGGTTTCAGGCGCTCTGCGCGCGTCAGCAACTCGCGAACAACCTTGACTCGTTTCTCGGCAGACTCCTTCTCTATAGACAGAGAATCGATCTCCTGCTGAATGGCATCAATCGACTTGAGCGTTGCCGCAAACTCTTCCTCCTTCTCAAGGATTGCTTGTTGGCAATTGTTGCGGCGCGTCACCTTGGGCAGGCTTTCATTGAACAGCTTGAGATTCGCAACGGCTTGTTCGAGTTTTTGCTTGACCGTATTGATTTTTGCAGCGTGGGAACCGCCTTTCGATTGGGTGTCCAGTGCCCAATGTGCCAGGAAGAAGTCCAGGCCTCGCAGTTTCTCCCCCTTCTTGAACGAAAACGAGGTACCCTTATGTTGGTAATCAATATCGCACGTCAATTTTCCCTCGGGGTCAAACGCTCTTGTCATTTTGTCACTCCACCTAGTCTTGTCGCTTGCGGGGTATGTTTCATCGTTTACGTCCTGAAGACAAATAGGGCAGCACGCCCCCCCCTCTTCCCTAGACGAAAACGCACTGTCGATAATGGTATTTGCAATCTTGCTGTTGGAATGAAGTTTTTCCAGCTTGCGCGATGCATCGTTCTGTTCTTTGCTGAGCTCGTCACGAATCTCGGAGGGATTCCACGCCCCCGACTCAAGACGATCTTTTGCCAATTGCGGCAGCGGAATGTCGCGCAGAGAAGCCTTTTCTTCGCGCAGTGACTTTAGACTGGCCTCCAGCTGCGCTTTCAGCGCATCTGCCCTTGCTTTCTCAGAGTCCTTCTCGCGGATCGCATTATCGACGCGGTTCTCTTCGTTTGCTTGCTTGTGCATGGCTCTTTCCAGCGCGTGGGGGACTTCCTCCACCAAGCTCTGGATGGAGTTGACGGTCTGGCTGTAACCATCAATGGACGTGAATGGCGTCGATGCAACCGCCTCCAAATCCTTCGCAGCCGATACGCCAGACTCCAAGCCCAGAGCATCGCCTCCCTGACCGTCGTGCTGTGACTCGATGCCGACGAGAACTTTATTGACATTCTTTTGAAGCGTGTCCCCTGCATCCTTGATCTGGTCAACCATTGAGCGATACGACACAATGTACTCCTGCTGAGATTCGAGACGGGAAATCTTGTCCGCCACCTCTTTCTTCTCGCGCTCCACATCCCTGAGTTCCGAGCCCAAAGCTGCCATTTTTCCCTCGACATTCAAATCAACAAGCCTTTGCTTCAGCGACGTAACCTGTTCTTCTTGTACCTGTATGTCGCGAGCGAATTGCGTCATGTGCTCGTGTTGCTGCGCGGCTTGCGCTTGTAACTCGGCGCGTTCCGTCTTCATTGCTTCAACGCTTTGCGCGTTTTCCGCCAGTGCCTTCTCCAACGACGTGATCTTGGCATCCACGACGCGCTTGTTGGAATCCGCTTTGCTAACCGCCTCACGCCCCGCTCGAAGCTCCACATCAATCGCTTTCTGCAAAGTGGACAAAGCATGCTCCTTATCCCTTTTCACGCTCTCCACCTTGGCAATCGCTTGCTCGACAGCTTGAACGCGTTGGTTCAGCGCAGCCGATATGTTTTGCTGATTACCACTGTCGAGGATTGCTTGAACCGTCTGGATTGCGACGGCCTCCGTCTGAAGCTGCTCCGTCAAGCACACCATTCGAAGCTTGTCGAGTAGACTGGTCTCAGTTTTCGCGTGAAACTTGCTCTGCGTTTCGTACTTGGTTTCCTCTTGACGCTTTTTCGAGAGCTCGCGACGTAACTCTTCTCCAAGATCATTCTTCGTTCTGATTTCATGCATCTTGGACTTGAGATCCTGACGCACGCGACCACATTCCGCCTTGATTTCATCTGCCATATCTTGAACCTGGGAAGGACTCATATCCTTTTTCGCTTCAGCTGAAACATAATCGGCTTCTTCGTCTAGCTCACGTTCTTGCGCGATGAGCGTACTTTGATTCGACTCCAAGCTGGCTTCATGTACTTGGAGTTCATTGCGCAGTCGGGCCACCGACTTTAAAACCCCTTCAAGTTGCGCGATCTCCTGCTCCAAAGTTTCAGCGCTATCTCTCATTTCACCGACTTGATCGTCGAGATCCGCTACTTTCTCACTCACAGACTGCTCTTCAACTCGAAGTTCAGTGGCTCGCTGCTTATGCACACGGAGGATGTCTCTCGTCGACTCTTCAGTGCGCTGTACCTCTGTCAATCGTTTGCGCTGCTTCTTGATCTCCTCAAGCGCCTTGCTGTAACGCGTACTTTCAAAGATATCATCAAATTTCTTTTTCAATTGCGCCGCTTCTTGAAGCGGCCACGTAGAGTCCTCTTGATGACATAAAAGCACATTTTCAAGGATTGCACGATTCACATTCAAAGCTTTTGGGCAAAGATTATCGATTTCAGCGCAATGCCCAGATAGCTCACTCACCACACCGTTTGCATTCCTCGTCTGAAGCAGACCCTCGAGCTGACGGTATTCCATCTTGGCCTTTTTCTTGGTCAAACGCATTGACCGGACAACCTTGAACCTATTCGCACGATTTTGAAATTTCAACGTAATCTTGGCTTTTACTTCAGGTTGATTCGCTAGTGTAGGATCATAGATGAAACTTCTACCGCTATTCGAGCCTGGTGGCAACACACCAGTACACACAAACTTGAGGCATTCGATTACCGTCGTTTTCCCACATCCGTTCATTCCAGATATAACAGTCAGCGGTTTGTTGAAGCTAATTTTAGAGTCTTGCTCTGGATCAAAGCTTCTTACTCCACGAATCTCAAGCGAGTTTAGTTTCGACATTTTTCTTTCTTTCCTTCCTTCCTTCCTTCCTTGCTCTCTACTACAGAAAAACCAAAAATCAAAAATCAAAAAACCAGAGCAAACCTACCTTTCGATTTCAAGCTTCCACTTTCCTTTTCCAAAAACACCAGCCCGAATTCCTTCCTTCCTTCCTCCCCTTATTTACAAAATTCAAACAAGCAAACAAACAAACAAACAAATGAATAAAATTCCTTCCTTCTTCTCTCTCTACCAACACTTCTTCTTTCATTCGGGTTTTGAAAAATTTAAAATTTTTTTTGAATTTTTTTTCGAGAGCCACGCCCTTCCTTCCTTCCCCCAAGTGGCAGGCTCCACCAGGCTCCACACCACCAGACCGGCCTGTAGCCTGCGTAGCCTGAGGGGAGCGAGTACCGCGGTGGAGTGAACACTACCTTATGGCCATGCTTTTCACAGAGGGTAGCGACTTCTCCCTACAGGTACATTTTTCTTGATATGTTCTTTAACGCGCTCCTCCTTTACAGTGAATTTTTTTTCGAGAGCCACTTCCTTCCTTCCCCCAAGTGGCACGCTCCGCAGGCTCCGCAGGCTCCGCAGGCTCCGCAGGCTCCGCAGGCTCCGCAGGCTACGCAGGCTCCGCACCACCAGACCTACCTGTAGCCTGCGTAGCCTGCGTAGCCTGCGTAGCCTGCGTAGCCTGCGTAGCCTGCGTAGCCTGAGGGGAGCGAGCATTTCAAGAACATTGCTTTCTTTACAAGTGTACACGTCCTTCCTGACCAGTGGCTCAAGTCGTCGTTTGACCAGGTCATT
>JACKZZ010005537.1_pt1 | contig 11183 bp, 4 predicted proteins | sample 8027871 | NCBI WGS metagenome assembly JACKZZ01 (sample SAMN15724774, study PRJNA655200) | protist metagenome | isolation source: fluorescence activated cell sorting (FACS) single amplified genomes of... | place: USA: West Boothbay Harbor, Gulf of Maine | collected 2000-07-19
CAAAAGGACGGCGCAAACGACAATAAGGCGACCTTCAATTTGAACGACCACCGCGGGCGGAAGCAGGGGAAAGCGGCGAAGAAATTTCGCAAAGGCGCGTGCAAAAACTGCGGCGCCATGACGCATAAAACATTCGAGTGCGTCGAGCGGCCGCGCAAAAGGGGCGCCTGGAAGACGGGAAAAGACATCCAGGCCGATGAGATGTTGCCGCAGACGAGGAACCTTACGTACGACGCGAAGCGTGATCGGTACAGTGGGTATCACAATTCTATGCACGCGCAAACGATAGCAAAATTCAATAAAATCGAGATGGAGCGGCGGCGTAGGAAGGTTCGCCAGCTCGATAAGCGTGCAGCGAAAACCGATGGGACGGACGATGGTCTCATGTTTCTCAAAAACAATGATAATGAGAGCGACAGTGATAGCGACAGCGACAGTGACAGCGATGACGACGATAGTGAGGATGATGAGGATGGTGTGGTACGTACTTTCTCTTGCCGTTGTTGTTGTGTTCGTATGTGCGAGTAGTTGCGTCTTGTCTTTCTCCGTTCTCACATTCCTTCTAACATTTCATCATGCAGCGCTACGCCGAGTCGCAGCAATTGAGTTTCGGAAAACAAATGCGTATCGGTACCGCCGTAAAGATGACCGTGCGCAATTTACGTATTCGTGAGGATACAGCCAAGTACCTCCGCAATCTGGATCCCAACAGCGCTTTCTACGATCCCAAAACACGCAGTATGAGAGATGATCCCACCCCGCACATCCCAAAAGCCGAAAAGTCGTACGCCGGTGACAACTTCATCCGAGGCGGCGGCGGCACCACCGACATGGCGAACTCACAGTTATTTGCGTGGAACGCTTACAACCACGGGAAAGACAGCGCACACTTGCAGGCCAATCCCACGGCGGTCGCCATCGCACAGAAGGCGCATAAGGAAGGCGCCCAGCGCCGTAAAGTGGGAAAGCAGCGGAAGATCCTCGACCGTTACGGTGGGGGCGAACACTTGATGGGCTCAAGTGCACTCGTCCAAGCGGCGGACGCTCAGCTGCAAGAGCAAGAGGGAGAAGCAGGTAATGGTACCACGCAAGCACGAGGGAGTGGGAGTGGGAGTGCGGTTGCGGCCGCAGTAGCAGGGAAGAAGGGACTGGCGCTGCCACGGGAGCTGCTTCGTGGGGTGACAGAGGGTTACGTCGAGTATGCTCGAGATGGACGCGTAATTAAAGGACAGGAAAAGATGGTGACCCGTTCAAAGTACGAGAACGGCGCCTACGATGTCCTGACAAATAATCACACGGAAGTCTGGGGCAGTTACTTCGACAAAAGTACCATGCAGTGGGGGTACGGGTGCTGTCACTCTACGGTTAATTCCAGCTATTGCACCGGCAAAGCAGGACGAATCGCAAAGGCCGCGAGCGAACAAGTCTTGCCCATCCGAGAAATGCTACCGCCCAAGTCGGTCACGAACGCATTGGGCAAGGGCGGGGAATTGCGGGATAGCGAGAAGAATCCCTTGGCCGCCATGAAGTCGTTGTACGGCGAAGCCGACACGAACGAAGCAAAGAAATTCGATCCGGATCGCCTAAAGGCTGCCTTGGCTCGGGAAGACGCCCGGCTCGTCAGAGAAAAAGAAAAGGAGGGAAAGTCATCCTCGTCAAAGTCGAAAAAAGGACGAGGGAGTAAGAAAAAGAGCAAGCGGAAGAGAAGCAAGAGATCGAAGAGCGATAACGAAGACGGCGAAAGCGGCAGCGACGGCTACGGCGGAGAGAACGACTACTCGGGTGACTCGGGCGAAAGCGATGACGACAATGGAAGGTCGACGAAAGCAAAGCGAAAATACAACTCGTTGGAAGATGTCGATACCACCGCCGAGGATATGGAAGCATATCGCATGAAGAGGAGGAGAGAAGATGATCCTTCTCTGGACGACAGTAAACTAGGCGATGACGGCTTGCTCCCCCTGAACCAATGAATGAAAGGGAAAGGGACTACTGGGCAAGAATGCGGTTGAACCACAATACAGTAACGTAAATTTACATGTTCTTGTAACGAGATCAAATCGTTTAAAAGCCATCGTTTGCGTTAGCGTAGCACTTTCATTGTCTTCCCTAATTTAGCAACCATCTCCGCTGGTTGCAGGCCATGCAACCGAGAGCTATTTGTCACCATTGAAAGCGTCCGATGATACATTCTGACGACGGCAATATTGCTCCTTTTCCTGAATTCGGCAATTATTCGCTGGCGTACTTCGCGTGCAGGGGATTTTGTAAACCCAATATTCGTGCTGGGGCATTCACCTTCTTCTGGTATGCATGTAGCAGTTCTCGCAGACCCGTCCAGGCTTATATTTTGTTGAATCAGATACGACAACGACGCCAAAAATATTCGCAAAGATACCCATTCGAAGGGAACTGTCTTGCAATACTGCTTCACGAACTTGAAAGTCTCCTCCAAGGAATCAGCCACAGTATTCTGATCAGCCACATGATGACCCTCTTGCACCGCTTTTGATGCCACACTCTTATTTGTGCTACGAATATAGTTTTCAACTAGACGAATATGATTCTCTGAAAGAAGGGATATTCGAAACGCAAGATCAGCATTTTCAGGCAATATAGGAAACGAGTGCTCCGGAATAAATACCACGAGATCGAGACCTAAATGTTGGAAAATACGGAGCTTTCGACTTCTCAAAGGGTCAATTTTGCCTGGATCGACTGTCACTTTAATTCCAAGAGACTTCTTGTCCTCGTTATGGCTGTAATCATCTTTGGAAAGCTGTTCTACAATTCCATAGTCCAAGAACATATCGCCGAGGCCCTTGCGGCCATAGCATATACATATTTGCTTTCCCTGCGGCACAGCAGAGAGAGATATAAGGCGGAAATGCCCGGAGTCATCATGGACGCCGTAGCTGGCCGGCAACATATCTACAGATGTCTCGTGTATCAAGTGACGGCATTCCCTTGAGTCGTGATTGAAAGCATCGGCAAGAATAACTAAGCCACTCACATTTTTTGCTTGTGCACTATCATAAACGTAATGCGGTATGTTTTTTTGCCATGAAGATACAGGCTCTAAAGTGAATGTGCGTGTGGTTACAGACGCAAACGCGACCAGAAATTCTAAAAAGGATGCATTAACAAACGCTCGTAACGTTACTGCTGAAGACTGCACTGTAGAACTGACGTTATCGCTCTTTCCATGTTGCTGAAGAAGGCCCGCATCTCCATTCCACAAAGCAGCATAGTCTCGGCGAAGAAGCTTGCGCCGGATGAGCGTTTTATTTTTAAGCTCATCCATGTGCAGTGCACTCAATTCTTTATTTGTAAAAAATAATGGGTGGTACGGTGTTGGATCTGGGAGCATGCGGAGGTAAGGGTAGAAGAATGATCGCTTCCCCAACTTTATGTGATACAACAAACGCGCTGTCAGGAGAACCTGCTGAGATTGCTTGAGATGTGATCGAGATAGTTTTGATAGGCCCCGCACCACTGTGACTAGCTCTTCCGATTCTTGAATAATACCAGGATACAATTCTCTGGGTGTATTGCGAATGCGATATAGCAGCGATTGCAGTGTTCTTTTTCTGCCTGGTTCGCCTTCTGGCACGTCGTAAAGATCGGCCTGCGTGATGCCGTCTGGCAAGTGAGTAAATATTCCAGCCGGGGGTACCTCAGCGACGACATCACCAGGGTGGATGTCCTCCGTTGCCACGACACCCCACGCTTGTTCAGGTCCAAACCAATGCAACCGACTTTTATGAAGCCTCGCGCCAAGCTGCTCCCCGGACCACCACGCACGATATTCGCTAGCCATCCGATTTCGTTTCGGGTCAGCCCCATCAGATGCCACCGCCGGCGGAACTCCGACGAAGGTGACGGTGACGGCGACAATTACAACGACCCACCTCCAGGTACCGGCATCAGTGCGTGTGCTCGTGGGTAGACACCTGCGCAGGCGCCTGCATATCCAGTGTCGTGGTAACTCCATTACATTACTCCGAAATCATTCTTTCGCTGCAAGCCATCAAGCCATAATAGGCCATCATCATCATCATTTGAAATCTGAAATAAATGCCGAAGTGCCGCCGGCGTCATCATCATCAGTTACGGTAATCAGCCTTTATTCATTTTTGGTAAATCTGTAGAAATATTATAATGCGTTATGCGCTAAAACTCATGATTCTCTCAATTACTACCACGGAATTTTATTTTTCTATACATTGCTACATTTATAAGCAGAAATTTAAAAAAAAAGTTGAGTTTCACCACGAGTAGAACACATTTGTTTGAGGCCTTTTCTAGTACAGATTTCTCAGGTAAAAGGTTATATTATACCGTGTATCGGTTAGAGTACCGTATACTACCGACTTTAACCCTATAGTAAGCCTTAAGGATATGTTTGATGAGTGTTTGGATAAAGGAAGCAAAGATAACATGCGTGCCATAAGTGTCACCTTCACTGACAATCTACGAAATATGCCAAGGAAAAGAGTTCGTCCTCGACGAGTGAAAGAGGACAAGCAGGGCCAACAAGATATTTAAATCGACATAGGTTTGAATGTAGATGAAATATTTCTAGCATGTCTTGACATATAGCTTAGAGGCTAAATTAGTTTTGGCGTACAGTTTTCTGCATTCTAGCCAGTCACTAAGATTATTTGCACAGTTTCGATCCATGATTTCAATACACAGTTCTCTGCAACGAAATTCTTCTTCTACTAGAGCTAAAGTGAGGTATTTGATTTCTTCTGTGTGACACTGTGAAATTAATCTTGTCCACATTTTCATAACAGCACTCAAATCGTTTAGTGCCGATTCTGCATTCTCCCCTCCCATGACACCTGATAGTGCCTTTTGGATATCATTTAAGCAGCTCCGTACTGCAGACATTCCCTTCTTCTCCTTTAAATCTATTTTATTGCGAAGATCCTGAAGATCCTGCGCGTTGTTGTAGTTGAGTGTGTCGAGTCTATCGAAATATTTTTTGGCGATGTGCATACTGAAATTACTATTTTCTTTGATTCTGGTCCTTACAAAATCCGAAAATCTATTGTGATGTGACACTTTAGGAGTAGACTTTTGGAATTGAGCCTGTACGGACTTCAAGCGTGAATGCATATCATGCTGAGCACGAATGGACGTTGCCAACTCCTTACGACAAAGATACAATATTTTTTTCTGAATGATATCCTGTAAAATTGGTAACTCAGTTTCCACCCGCAGACTCCATTTTCTACAAAAGGACAAGGCAAGATCCTCTGCACAATCACTTGCTTGTACAAAGCAAACTTTTCGGCTTCCATGAACGTTTAGAGGTATTCCACAAGTCAACTTTTCTCTATGCAAGCCCGACTCAAACGTTTTTTCAGTATGAACTTCTCGGGAATATTCAACTACATAATACCATTTGAGAAAAGATTTGACTTTCAATCTAAAAGTGTTTTTTGTCATTTGCTTGCGTAAGATATCCCGAATTGCTGTGAAGGCATAATCTTTGTGTGACTTTACAGCTAGTAGAGCCCGATTTGTCAATTTCAATTTCTGGAATGCTTTGTTTTTTGTTATAAACACTTTCCTCACAAACAATCGGCTAATCTTTCTGAGTAACCTTTCCCCACTCCTTGTGAGACCGTGTGTCTTCTTGAGCGAATCCAATTCTTTTTTATACGATGATATGTCATCCCGAAGTTTCGAAATTTCATGAACAAACTTGAACCTCTCGGTTTTACTTGTCTGCTCAAGCGATTTGAGATCGGAAGAATGGCTTTTCTGAATTGCTATGAAATCACCCTCTTTCACACGTAGTTTTTGCTTTAACGATTTGATCTCCAACTTTAAAACGTCAACACTGCTTGAATCATTACAGGAGGCATTTCTTACGGGTGATGATTTGTTATTGTGTCTTTTCCTCTGGACGATCATGGAATGAGATGCCGCCGGTGATGATGAAGTGCAGGGGTGATTTTTTCTATGTACACTGTGCGTAGGGTCTAGTCGATACGCGTGCAGGACAACTTCACGGGTTGGCTGGTCCGTAAATCGTAAGGTTAAAATAACTTAATAACACTGTAATAAAATGCTTATTATTATAATTTACTTTCTACGTAACACTGTACGTACACAGTATATGGCATGTAGACTACAGTACAAGTACAGTGTACAAGTATACTGTACAGTTGATTGTTGATGGAATACAAAATACAAAATGCACAAAATACTAGTAGAGACTGTACTTCTGTACTAGAACAGGTCAGGTAGACTTGCAAGTCTACGGACTACGGTACTCGTACCGTACGAGTACAGTACCAGTAGACCTCCGTACAAATGCGCCAGTAACGGCATTTCATAACGGTAAATATTATTCGGTACTCGTAAAGTAGCATCTGCTTTTGGCGGCTTTTGGCTTCTGGACGTCTGTACGTACGGAGTACCTGTACGTCTGTACAGTACGAGCAGATATACAGTACGTATTGCAGTACAAGTACAGCTACAAGTGGTCTACTTGTACGTACAGGTACAAGTAGACTACTCACTCGTACGAGTACTCATACAACTCATAGTCGTACTCAGTACGTACTGTACATGTACGTACGTACCGCGGTATTTATATACCTGTACTACTAGTATACAGTATACTTGTACGGTACATTCTACTACACTCACGTACAAGTAGACCGGTCACAGATTCGTTGGAGTTTTGGATCATACAGTTACAACAGTAGATACATGCAGTACGAGTACTTGTAGCCTAGTCGCCTAGTCTACTTCCTACTGCGAGTACTAGTACTAGTATCGCAACATCGCAAATGTCGGAGTCCTACCTGTACTTTATTAATAATACCTGTAATGATGAGATGATTATAATCCCAAATGAGAATGATGATGATGGTTACAGACAGTGTAGACTACGTACAGGTATGATGATATTGGAGCTGCCAACGCATTGTAATTTATAACTGCATAGCGGAATGCCACTGTAGCGCAGTGTCACGCCGAGGTCGAGGCATCTCTTAAATTTAGGTTACGGAAGGAAAGACATTGAAAGAATTACAGTATGGCAAGGCAACGCCGACGGAACAATACCGGTACTCGTACCGGTACCGGGGGCAGGGGCAGGGGCAGCGCGAGTGGCGGTGCAGCTGATGCCGCGGGAATGGGCGAAGTGGAATGGTTCAACCGTGTGGTTGCGCCGGGGGCCGATGCAGATCAAAAGTTAATTCATGATATGGTGAGCGTACCACAAGAGCGAGAGTATACAGACCAAGAGATTATGCAACGATTAGATGCCTCTGGGCAACAGGGACAGCGGGCAGGGTCTGCTCGTAATCACCGACAAGGGCGGTCGACGGTGCCGATCCAATACCTCAACAAATATTCGTCGACACCGCAACCTTATCGATCTAACTACAGCGGACGGCAACTAATGACTACGAATCCTCGTAAAGCGAAAGCACCCGGTTATATTAGGCACGGGAAGAAGAAGGTAAGAGTTGGTGGTGGCGGTGGGAGTGGGCATGGAAAAGCACAACGACCCAGCACAGCGTCCAAAATTAGCTATCGCCACAGTCAATCCAGTATACGTGGACCTAATGATGGTGTTTCCAAACAAGGGCGGGGTTCTTCGTCACCCAAACGGCCAACCACAGCACCTTCTGGCTCTGCGTATGAACACGGCGGTTTTCCTCCACACAAAGTTGGGCCATGTTTGCATCCGGCGTTACTGGTGGATGACCAGATTGCTGACCTGCGGGCTAAATGGCAAGCGACAGATGAATCTCTGGGCAGAGCACGCATGACTATGACGGGTGTCGCGAATAATAAGCGCAACCAGTGGCGAGTGAGGAATAAGCAGCAGCGTGTTCGCGACAAACGGCGACAGCGCCAACGTTTGCAGCAACGTTTACAAGATCGTTCACGAGAACGTCCCGTCACAGCTGCGTCCTATTCCCGAGCGATGGCCACGAGCAAAGAAAGAGAAAGACTCCGAAGCGCACCCGCCTCGGCAGGTGGTCAGCAAGCCTTGCTCCATTCGCGCCCTCACACCGCTCCGCGGCCGAGCACCAACACAGAAGCTACCATCGTGCTAAATGCAACTAAAGACTTTGGCGACACGAGCGCGTACGGCCGCGATCGGGCCCAAGAGCAAGACTTGTCGTTGCGTAAACGAGGTGTCCCTTCGGAGAACTCAAATAGGCCGCTCTCACCCGTGCATGCATATGACGCCCCAAAGGCGCGCCTATACGATGCTCGGGGCCATAAGAAGGTTAAGGTTTGCATGCGTAGCCAGAGTGCAGCTCCGGGTGGACGCAGTGGTACGCGAGGAGCAAAAGTGTCGGATACTACACCTGCTAAAAGAAGGACCCGGCCAGCTTCGGCGTATTCTCCCTACAAGAAACCGACGGGGCAGAGCTCTATCAGCAGCGAGTTTACGACGCCGAACAAATATCGGCGCCCACGTTCCGCTCTTCCAAGAAATAGAGAGAGCACCACCAATACATTTTCGGGTGCACAACTGAGCCCATACAATCCTGCGATGAAAGGCAATGCGCCAGATTCCTTCCAGGACTACACGGTTTACCGTCCAAACAGCGCCCCGTCTCGCCGAGATGACCCGAATGTCTCCTATGCTGGACCGGATTCGCATTCTGCTAAGCGTTCAGGGCCGGGTATGGTTACAGGCATGCTGTGCATTCCTCACGAACTAGTGGGGACGATTGGGCTTGTCATTAACCGGTATGCAAAGGTTCTGGACACAAACTACCAAGGTAAGAACAAGAAAATGCAATGCAAGATTGTGATTAAGGCACAGCCAGATCGGTTCAATACTTTAATTCGCATTGTGGAAGCAAATACCGACAATTTTGCATTCATACCCGACACGACCAACGCGGCCAGCGGGGCAGTAGCACTGGGAGACGCTGCGATCGAAGACATTCGAAGTAAAAATGCCCGCAGCTTTTCTGCTGCGGAAGAGAGTAAAGAGGGGAGTATCATCCCCCCAGACGTGGCAGTTCCCCGGCGCGCAGACGACAGACTTATGATGCTGTTCAACGTTGCAGACGGTGTGAGTGGAACGGGGGAATTGATTGAGTCAATCGACCATTTATCTCTCATCCACGAGAGTCAAGGAATGCAAGATAGCGGCATTTCTGCGGAAGCAAAGGCGCGATTGCAACAACTCTTTGCTGCAGCTGAAGGTGCGCCCAGCGAGATTGAATTCGAATCCTCCGTGCATTCCAAATTCAACGAGACTTTCGAAGGTGGATCGGAAGGCGATGATGACGACGGCAAAACTATATCTAAACAATTACGACCAAGTCAGCGTCGAGCTATGGAAGCTGCAATCGAAGCAGGGGAAGCAGCGACAATGGCTGAATTGCAAAAAGAGCTTGATGCCCAGGACCGAGCTCACAAACAATCAAACACCCTTATTGTGGAAGAGGGATCGTTCTGGGGAACATCCTGTTCCAAACCAGAAAATAAATTGCCAAATAGACCAGACCCGACCCCGAATGTCGCTACCACGAGCACTAAAGGCTCGAAAAATATGAAGCGGGGCACCCAGAATCCCCCGAATCTTATTAAAATGAGGGATCTAACACAGCGGAAAGGCCCTCCCAGCAATGGTTCCAAAAGGTTCTCAGTCAGTGCTGCGCACACAGCTACACTCAATGGCCTGGCTTACGCAGGTGTAGGAGATGCAGAGTTGAACCAGCTGCGTGATAATCCGCTGCAAACCGACGATGGCCCTGCATTCGGGGACATATCGCGTATCGATGGAAAATCGACAGAAGAGTTGGAAGGCCAGGAAGAAAATAAAATAACCAAGCCCAAGTCAAGTGCCATTGTGGCATCTGTTCGTGGGTTGGAGGGATTGAGTGCCAAAAAGAAAAAAATGATAGAAGATCGGAAGCGAGAAAGAGAAAAACGATGGCCAATGCCCGAGCACAAATTTGCCGCAGAGCTCGTCCACAAGGCGCAGCAAAATCTTGTAGATGACATGAGAAAACTTTTGTTGGAAGGCGAGTCAAACCACCGCACAGATCCTTCCCGCCCTGCCTGGTGGGTGGATGCACGACGCATTGACGGCTGCACTGCCTTGATTGCCGCCGCGAAAAAGTTGAAGTTTGAATCGATTCTATTTCTGCTGCAATCTGGGGCTTCCAAGAGCTTTCGGTGTGAACACATGGGTGGCACAGCACTTCAAGTAGCGCAAAGCGCTGAGGGTGCGGACCCTAACAGTGAACATTACCAGAAAAGAGAGCTCTGTATATGCGTTTTGAAAGAAACTAGCATTTTTAAGGCTGCGCAGGACGGCGATGCGACGAGAGTTCGTTATCTGATCGAATCGGGGGAAGCGTCATGTGACGATCAAAATAGATATGGTATGTCGCCTCTTCACTTCGCTTGCATGAACGCAAAAGAGTACGAAGCCGGATCGAAACACATGCTTGTAGTCGCATTCTTGGTAAAATGCGGGGTTGACCAAACGCTGAGGAACAATTTAGACCAAACGGCTGGAGATCTGACCACACTGCCAAATATCCACGCCATACTGGATAGCGAAAAGCAGAGGACCGAACAAAAGCGTTCAAACGCGTTAATGTGGAAAGAGATTCATGCTGCGCATGATCGCGCGTTGACGCAGCAGGCCAAAGACATGTGGCAATACGTTCGTGGTACCACTGCTGCACTTGAGACAAAGGCCCGCCTTTCGCACGCAATTGCACGCAGCAATGCAAGTTCGAACCGACGAGGAAGGCCCCAGACAGCACCATCCCGCTTCATGGGTCTGACAAAGCGAGGCGCGCACAATTCTATCGATATCGCGAAGAGCGTGAGGCCAGCAGTAAAAGGAGCCCATGGTAACTGGAAGAGCAGCTTGGAGGCCGCACGAGCGAATTATTCCGCTGCCAATCGGCATGCCCGGCGATTCAATGCCATTACGGAGAGAGAAGAGCACCACCAAAAAAACTTGCAGCGTAATTTGCAGTCTGGAACGATCGATTTGGATCTGCAGCGCAAAAAGCAGGCGGTTAGACAAAGAGAGGAGAAACAGCGGAGGGAGAAGCCCGGTTTTTTCCTGGATCACTGGCCAAAGCCAAGTGATCCTCGTTTTGAGCACTGGTGCCGCGCCCATTTCGGTTCCATATAAGAAAATAAACGTCTTGCGATAC
>JACKZZ010014527.1_pt1 | contig 11182 bp, 7 predicted proteins | sample 8027871 | NCBI WGS metagenome assembly JACKZZ01 (sample SAMN15724774, study PRJNA655200) | protist metagenome | isolation source: fluorescence activated cell sorting (FACS) single amplified genomes of... | place: USA: West Boothbay Harbor, Gulf of Maine | collected 2000-07-19
GCGTTCGTAAATGGAATCTCACTTGGCGAGAGCATCCCCTTCGCGATGCTGCGCGCGGAGAACAAGGAGTTGAAGGAGAAAGCAGTGGAGCGGGATCGGCAGGAGCGCGCGGGTGGAGGAACGGGAACGGGAGGAACGGGGCCCACAGGCCAGAGTCCGCAGCCCGCGACAGCTCTGTATCCTTTCGCGGCCACGCGGCAGCCCGAGTCCGAGATGACGGGCAGCCAGTACAACGAGACCGCTTCCGTCAAAAAAGTCCCTCTCACCGAGACTGCGCTGCACATGTTGGAGCGGCAGAAGGACGCGCAAAAGGAGAACGCGAAGTTGCGGCAGAAATTGCTGGACAACGTACGCAACGCGGGGGGCGACAGAGCGAGAACGCCGCCAGATGCGTTTTTCAAGGGCAGCCGTCCCGGCTCAACTGCAAACAATTCCGACGTCGACCCCGACGAGACGGCGAGCGCGCGGCTGCGGCGGATGAACGACGAGGTTATGAAGGCAAAATTTAAAGGCCGGGGTCGAGGAGGTGGCCATGAAGGTGGTAATTTTGATAAACAAGATGGACGCGGGCGCGATGGACGCGGGCGCGATGAACGCGGAGAGGGGCGCGGAGGAGAGAGGAGAGATCGTGAGCCTGGCAGCAGGGGCGACAGAGACCGCGATCGTGATCATCCGGTTTTGCCACGCGGCAGACCCGACCGAGACCGTTTTGACCGTGATCCGAGTCGCGATGATAGACGGGACGATCGGAACCGTGACCCGAGTCGCGATAGACGAGACGATCGGGGCCCGGACCGTGACCCGAGTCGCGATAGACGGGATAATAATCACGACCGTGACCGACGGGCTAATAATCAGGACCGTGACCGACGGGATAATCGTGATCGCCGTGACAATCACGACCGCCGTGACAATCAAGACCGTCGCTCGCCGTCCCCTGCGCCCGCGGAGGCGGATCGGCGGCGCCGCGGCAGCCAGAGCCTCGTGCCTCCCGGGGGCATGACGGTGCAGCGGCCGGATCCGCCGAGCAGGCCCTCGCCGCGTCCGGATGCAGGGCGGCAGCGACCGCCCGCACCGCGAAGTCAGGCTAATAATCCTCCTCCCACCACTGCTCCCACCACTGGCGTGGTTTTAAATCCGAAGGATTTCCTGGCTCGGCGCGCCTCGCTGACCGTTGTTGCGCCGCCGCCGCCGCAGCAGCGAAGACAGTCCTTCACCGAGTACAAGGAGATTCTTGTGGACGCCAAGTATGCGCAGTTGGAGAAGGAGAAGCGGGACCGCCGCGACGAAAAAGGCCGTGACCACCATTTCGCTTCCGACGGCCACGTCCACGGCCGGCACGACGGCAACCCGCAGCAGTCTACCCATCATCATGCGCGCGGAAAGCCGCCGCCGCGGCCGGGGCCATCGAGTGCCGTGTCGCCGCGCCCGAAGGCGGCGGCGGGGGGTTCCGGCTCAGGAGCGCCGGTTGTGTCTACCAAGAAAGATTTAGTAGAGCCTGCAGTCTCTTCTCCTTCCGCGGAAAAGAGACCCTCCATGTTGGGCGGCTTTTTCGCGAATTTGTTTGATTCGGGCGCCCAGCCCTTCCAGACGCAGGGTTTGACGCAGTTCGGCGGCGACCGGCAGAAGAACTGGCATGCAGAGGAGACGGAGGACGAACGAAGGAAGCGCTTGCTGTTCGACAATTTGAAAAAAAAAAATCCGAGTCCACGACCAAGTCCGCGGCCCGGCCCCGCCGCCGAACCTAGCCTCGCGCGCAAGAGCCAGATGCACGCGGGCTGGCGACACGGGCGCAACAAGGACAACACTGCAGGCAGAGATATTACCCCTCACAACAATGCGGGGGGACTTACTAGTAACAACAATGAAGGTCCTCCGCATGGTGGTGTGGGAAGCAGAGAGAATAATAATAAGGGCGTGCCCGGTGTCGTCGGGGGCCACGGAGGAGGTGTCGGCGGGAAACCGAGCGCGGATAAAAACGCGGCGGCGAAGAAAAACGCGGCCCTCTTCAGAGGGTAGTAGTTCCATGTAGGGCTGTCTCTCCCTAAGCCGGGATTCAGCTGTTTCTTACCCTTGAGCAGGGGATCGACCGGCTGATTCGCCGACTTTTGATTCACAGTCAATGCCGGCAGAGAGCCAGAGATAATGTTGATCTCGCCAGAGTGGGTCCCATTCAATGTGCTTGAGTAGCGCGAGTCTTGCGTGTCTATTCCTATACGATATGGGTGGTGTTCTCTACCTGCAGGTCTTCCCCCTACAGGGTCTTCCGGGTTCGAGAGGTTGTGGTGGATTTGATATTTGGTCAGGCCAGGTGCTTACTTTTGGGGAGTTTCGTGGTCTTACCGAACGCACGGTTTGCGTAGCTAGTTCTTCTACCAACTCAATTCCCGTTGAACCGGGCGCGGACATCGTGAATCCGTACAAATCTTCTGTCTGAAGCAGTCGTAATATGATCCTCAGCATTGAGTTGGCACAAGACATCGACGAGTCTCATGCACAATCGTCATCATGGTTTCATGCTTTGCTCTGCTAGAAACCGATGGCGACGGCGGGCCCCCACGCCGCCGGGCAAACCGCCGCCGCTGCCCACGCCCCCGCAATGCCGGGGCCAAGCGGAGCATACATACAGGGGAAGATCGGAATCGCCGCATAGCTAAGGCCAGCTGCCGCCGATGTGGCGACAGCTGCGCCTTCACACGCCGCGGCGGCACGATTACTAAGGTTCATGGCGTTAGGTATCACTACGAGCACTAAGCTCGGGGCACACTTCGCGCGAACCATGGGATCAGCCTACTGATGTAGCGCTTAGAATCAACCAGCAACCATCGCGAGGTCCGGCCGACATACGGCTTGACAGAGCTACACAAGACTACCGGCAGACAGGTGGGCAAAGAGAAAAAACCCTGCAAACGGGACATGATACGGGAAGAGGGGCGCGGCTCAGCGACTGCCCGGCTGGCTTTCTCTGTGTAAACCACCGATATTTATGAAGAAGAAACAGGGTCGGCATGTCGGTGTGTAAAAGAACTTCACCGTAGACGTGTTCTGTTGTACCAATTGAATTCGGTTCGCTTGGACAAATACCGGAGCCACCAGACTGTCGCGCCGATGGCGACGGCGGGCCCCCACACCGGCGGGCAGACCGCCGTCGCGGCCGACGCCCCCGCAATCCCGGGGATCAGCCTACTGATGTAGCACTTAGAATCAACCAGCGACCATCGCGGGGTCCGGCCGACATACAGCTTGGTGCCCCTCCATGCTTGGCCAAGTTGCGGTCCGCAGCACTTCTCAGGAGCGTTACACAAGACTACCGGCAGACAGGTGGGCAAAGAGAAAAACCCCTGCAAACGGGACAGGATACGGGAAGAGGGGCGCGGCTCAGCGACTGCCCGGCTGGCTTTGTCTGTGTAAACCACCGATATTTATGAAGAAGAAACTGCGGTAATTCTGATTTCTAGATTGATCTTTTGAGATACTCATCGTGAAATGTGAATACACATCGTGTGAATCAATGTGAACCTGTATGAGAATCAATGTGAATCTGCGTGTGAATTTCCATCTGAGGCCAACTGTGGGAAGAAAAGAATCTTGGCCTGAAGACAAGAGTCTTACCCTGATTGATTTATACTCTGAAACAACCTGTGTGAATTTTGGCTCAAGTGAGAGCAAGAAACCGGGGCGCTCTTGAGCTATCTGTGTTTATGCTTTACCGGGGTAAATAGTCTTGACCAGATGCAAGATTATACAAACCTGAAGGATTGCACTCTGATTTGTAAGCCTGGAGAAGGAGATCTCATCGGTGGACCGTTACGCATTTAGTGTTCGTACCCTGATTCCAGGTATATTCAACAGAAACAGGGTCGGCATGTCGGTGTGTAAAAGAAGTAGGTTCCGTGGTGATCTGAGATGTGCCGTCCGGCTGTTCTTGTTCGAATTCCGAATTCAGCTGTGCAGTGGTCCCTCGCATGACCAGGGAATTCCGTGTGATAATGGAGGTCGGCACTATTGACTACGGTGGTCGTGATCGCTCCAGCGTTCAGCGTCAGGTTCGGGTTCGAAATTGGCCACACAATAGTAAATTCCTGCTATGACTAACGGTTCGAATCGTTCCGCAATCATCCGTGGATTCAAACCGATATTATGGAGTCGACTGAATAGGCTCAACCACCATTTGGTCCGTTTCGCAGATACGAAGGAACTATCGAGACAAACTATATTGTAGAGTCGTAGACTACTTAACCACCGGGACACTATGGCTCACATGTGCGACCCTGCCGGTCCCTCCAAGGACTTCATCGCTGAGTACTACACGGCGGCGCGCGATGCGGAAACCAAGGACTACATCTACCAGCAGACCATGATTCGCGTCAAGGTACTGTCACAGTAACTGTGATTATCGGGTCATGCATTGTTTTCAAAATTCAGTAGGAGTACTGTGATTATCAAGTACTGTGATTATCAAGGAGGACTGATTATCGGATGCAGGAAAGCCTCTGCAAAAGCATAAATTACTAAAAATATGGGGTGGTAGCTGCAGCGGGTCGTAGACAGACCAGAGGCTTGTCCTTAAAGAAAACAGTAGTATTTCTTCCCCTTGGACCCGATCCCCTGGCTCGTGTAAGAAACAAAGTTACCCTATGAATTTCGTCCATGGTGTATGAATTTCGTAGGAAACAATGTTGTATCAATTTCGTCCATGACATGTTGTTACCCAAGAATCCATGCTGTTAGCGTCCATGTTGTTGCCGTCCATGTAAGAAACAAAGTTACCGTCCTCCATGTTGTTACCCAACCCACCAAAACCAGGATCCTAAGAAGTCCCTGGATTTCTACGGGAAGATGCTCGGCTTTAACCTCGTGATGCACCTTGACTTCCCGCAATGGAAGTTCTCGGTCTACTTTTTGGCCCCGCCGAACCAAATCGCGGCGGACAAGATGGCGGCGCTTACGGGTACTAGGCGAAAATTCGAAAACAAAATTCCACTTCGAAGGTCAATTCCCCGGCCAATTCCTCCCTGACCAACTCCTCTAGGCCACAACTCTCTGGGTTCTGGTAAATGGGTGTGTGGTCGGACCCTCAAGCACCACGAGTAAAGAGTAGGAGGTAGTGGTGGGGGCGTGGTAGAGGAGGTAGTGGAAGAGTAGGAGGGCGTGGTAAAGAGTAGGAGGTAGTGGTGGGGCATTCGACGCTCTCCTACACCCCTACATCCCTACATGTTCATTCCCTCCCTCTCTCCTCCCTCCCCCCAGGCAACTCCCTGACCGACGAGGAGAAGTGGAAGCTGTGCATGACTACTCCGGGGTGTCTGGAGCTCACCTGGAACCACGGGTCGGAGACCGAGGAGGCCGCGCTCGTCTACAACACCGGCAACTCTGATACTACCGGGGTCCCGAACGGCGACAAGGTCCGCGGCGGCTTTGGGCACATCGGGGTCACTGTGCCGGACGTGTACGGGCTGAAATTTTTCTTATCAATAGTAAATAGAAAATACCCGTTAATTAATACACCGAATCGGTTCACCACGGGTATCAGCAGCGGTGGTGAAGGGCGAGAGGTTGGAATACCAAAACCGCGTGGGAGGAATACCAGACTTGCATCTTCACACTCCGAGCAACTAGCCGCATTGGAACACGACTGATGTCATGGGCCCCGGGTGCGGGGAGACTTTCGCATCGTCATCGTCATCGTCATCATCGTCATCATCATCGTCATCGTGGCGAATCGGTTCGAACTTATCGTTCTTCTCCTTTTTCAGTTTTCTCATCATTCTTCTCTCCTCATTCTTCTCTCCTCATTCTTCTCTTCTACCCGTTCGTATCTTTACTATTACGCCCCCAGCTACGCCGCCTGCGCGCGTTTCCACAAGTTCGGCGCCACGATCCACAAATCCCCGAACTCGGGGGGCATGAAGGGCATGGCCTTCGTGAAGGACCCGGATGGTTATTTGGTGGAGATCCTGCCGTTCGGCCCAATGGTCACGCAGGACGTCGATTGCTGCGGCGTGAAGCTAGGCGAGGGCGAGGGCTACAAGGACAACTCCAAGTAAGGGGTGCGAAAAAGGATGCGAAAAAGGATGCGAAACAAAATCGGGGAATGGATCGAAAACAAAATCGGGGGTGGACTACGCATTAATAATATCCTGAGGGGCATCGGGTTTCGAGAGTTTCATTGCGTGAGCACGAAGTTTTATGGTGCATGCGCGATAAATGGTTCGAGGGACGCTGTTATCATGACTCGAGGGGCAAGATTACTACCAGTCGCGAGATCAGGTAGCTATCCCGCCGGTGCGGAAAATGGGCATCTTCACCTCTCTTTCCGCGCGCGGCGAGGAAATATTACTGTATTTTTGGACGTTTTTGCTTCGAAGATTTAGAAAACTCAAATTTTTTTCTGCGCACTTAGCGGGCAGCAAAGACTGTCGTCGTTGAGTCGCTTCAGAAAGCACGTAGAAAGGTGTACAACGCAACCCAAACTCCGGAACTCCACACTGTATTTAGAGCGTTAAGAAAATTATTAAAGTAACATCCGATTTGTGACTCTCGTCTGCCTTGCTTGCATTGATTGCAGGTTGGCAACCAAATCGCAGGGTGTGCCACAGTATTGTCACGTACGTGAATTTCAGGAACGCAAGCCTTAGCTTAGCCTAGCGTGGACTCGCTGCTGATGCCGTGTTCGTGAGTACTAATTGTTCTGGCCGTGGGTCCCGGTTCGAAGAGTTTTATGATATCAATATGGCTTGCGCAGGTCCAGGGAAATCACTGATCAGAGAGAAATCAGAGAGAATGAGGCTCGTATTTTGTTCAACGTGCAAGCTCGCTCGCAGACAGAATGATTGAGTTTCGTTCGTGATTGGAGACTGTTCCCGGAAACTTTTCCCTGTTGAACAGCCAGTGCCCCTCATGATTCTCCTCCCTGAATCATAATCAGGCCGATACGAGTGTGAGGATACATCGAGTGCTGATATTTTCGATTCCGATTTTTTGAATCCGAATCTGCATCTCCGACTGCATTCTACTCTAATAATATCCGTTAGGGCGTGGCACACTGCTAATATTCGGAGGCTGCTTGTTTGACTCTGCGAAGACTGTTGGATTCAGATTCTCCATAGAATCTCCGTAGAATCTCCGTAGGATCCTCATAGAATATCGATAGAGTAAATTACTAAATTGAGTAATAATATCTCTCGATAGAGTGACCACAAAACCCACAAAACATCATGGCGCAGCGAAGTATGGCCGTGGTATCCGGGGTGAGCAAGGCTCCGAAGTGGACGATGGGAGGCCAGCGAAGGGAACACAAAGCAGAATCCGTCCCCGGACCCGGCGCCTACTCCGCGCCCGACGACACCGGCAGGTTCAAGAAGCAGCCAGGGTACTAGTTAGTACGATGTGGGTTTACCAGTACGATGTGGCCTTATTATTAGTACGATGTGGCCTTATCAGTACGATGTGGGGGCTTAGTAGTACGATGTGGGTGAACTAATACTCTCAATGAGCGCCGGGACGAAGACGCAGTGTCGCGTGCATTCAAAAAATTTGCAGGAAGTGTCGTGCGGTGTGGGTGAACTGATACTACTCGAAACTCAGATTACTAGTATGTTATAGGCTGTTAGGTCCTTTGTCTAGTGCGGCACTGTCCCTATGTTATGGACCGCTCCGGGACGAACCGCCGGCCTATAGTTGACCACGTAGTAATAGAAGTGCCATCGATGTTGTTTCACAAATAGTATAGTGCCTCACAATCGGCTCAGAACTCCTGAACCATGAAATTTCCTCGCTTTTCCCTCTCTCTCCCCCAGATACAGCTGGGGTCACCAGAAGAAGGGCGTAAACCAGGTGGGCAGCAACGTCGGCCCCGGCGCGTACGACCCGCAGCTCACACTCGCACGACCGGCTTCTGTGTAAGAGCGAATTCATTGGTGCGGTAATAGTACTCTCATCCACATAGTACTCCACAGCGACCCCATCCTCTCAGCGACACAAAACTACCCAACCCCATCCTCTCAGCCGCGGCTTCGGCCCTAAGGCGCCGCGGCAGATTCTGTCTGGCGACCAGCTGGCGCGCAACTACCAGCCGGGGCCGGGGAGCTACGAGGTTCCGACCAAGTTCGGAGGTGCACAGAAATACAGCATGAACGCGAAGCGGGAAAACAGGGTAGGCTTCCGCGCCCCCGGACCGGGTGCCTACAACCCCGACGATAAAGCTAGCAGCGCCATGAGCAACCGCGGGGTGGCGGCAACCAAATCCATCGCGCCGCAGTTCAGCAAAACCAAGAGGGATCTCACGTAGGACTCTTAGGTTCCTTGTCTAGTGTGGCACTGTCCCGTCCTTTCTAATACTCCTTTTCATGTTTATGAGGACCTACGAACTCCTCGCGAAGAGAGGAGGGATCTACGTGCCGATATGAGTGGGGGCCAAGGTGGGGAGAAAAATGGAGGAGAAATGGAGGAGAAGCGAGTCGGGCAAGGAAGGCCTTGATAGCAATAGAACGAGGCAGAAAAAATTCCTAAGGATACATGCATAGCCATGAAATGCTAGCGGGCGGAGAGGGAGGGGCAAATCATCCCCAACAATTTCGGTAGGAAACACAGGGGGATTGTTCTAGGCCACTATTTTTGTGAAAGGTCTGCCACGCCAGAGGGCGAGGCGAGCAGCCGAAAAAGAGAAGAGAAGCCCAGCGATATAATACGATGCGGCTGTCTTGTGAGCAGAGTTGACTACGACTTGGCATGGAGCAGACCAATATACTGTTGAGAATGTTTTCAAATCCAGCGCGCCGACGTTCCGCAAAACCACGGGGGAAAACAGGCATAGAACTTGAAATCACTTCCTCCATCCCCTCTCCCAAAAATCCTCGCAGGTACTGGAACTCCGTGACCCCTGGTCCCGGCGCATACGACGGCGCTTCCCCCGCTACGAAGCCTGCCGGGCCCGCCTACACCATGCGCTCGGGACGCAAAGCGGCGCGGATGGAGCAGACGCCTGGACCCGGCGCGCACGACGCCGCTTACTCGCTGTTTGCCTAGGAGAACATCCCAGAACAGCCTAGGAAAACACTAGCGAGAGAATGGTGCCTGGATGGAAAGATCCATGGATCAGCAGAGAGTGGAGTAGGAAGGAGGAGGAGGAGGAGGAGTAGCACCTGAACCGGATCGAGGGATAGCATGATACTATCTTTTGAAGCTATGGATGTCGATAATAATATAAGGCCCACTATAGAATAGCTGGTAGAGAAATTCAAGAGATTGTTGGCAATCGATTCGTCGCTGGCCGAAGAGGACGGGTAAGTAGTAGTTCAGACCTGTACTATTCCAGCACAAACGTCCTCCTGAGCTTTTTCAATGCGGGACCATTATTCGTCCACGCGAAGTGATGTTGTTGCGATCCAAATCTTCCCAAGTACTAGAGTCTGTTGATCTGCGTCAGTAGTTGATCTGTTACTTTTCAGTTTTCACCTAATACCATTTGCCGATATTTAACGAGGCTATGAGACTACGAGTTCGTTCCATCAATGTTAGTATAATTCCATCAGAGTTAGTAATACAGAGGTCGCTAGTGGGAGGACCCGGTTCCTAGTAGTACGTCTGTTGTCTATGTCATCTGTTGCGCAATGTCATTTCACCTGGCGATGCTCTGCTCATTCGCGCAGGTAAAATTCGGTACGTTAAGAATTCCACATAATATCCTGGTTGACTGACACAAAGAGTTAGAAGTTGTTGTTGTTGTTGTTGTTGTGAATTCTATGTTGAACGTTTTGTACTCTCCTGCGCCGGCAGCGCTGTGCTGTATTCCCGCCGTGCAGTACTATTGGGATCAGTCGAGCCCAGGGTGGAGCCCAGGGCCTCGTGGCGACTCCTACTAGCCGTTGTGGCCTCTTGGACTGGAATCTGTTGATTTGAAATTATTATCCCGACTGCTGGCCGTTTGCAGTCTCGTGTAACACTCGTGTTCGTCGGAAAAGTTCGGAGGGACCCGATGGAGGGACCGGTCCTACTTTAATATGGAGAGGCACAACGTCGAGAGTCTCTTCGAGCTTCCGATTTGGAGTGATTTCGTCGTCTCTGATGCCTCTCCTCTCTTCGACCAACTCTGACCGACTCTCCCACACGCATTACTAGCCCAGAAGTCCCTTCAAGATTTTCTGCCCTTGACAACTGACACGTTGTTCGTCGGGCTACTAGTATTAATATACGGTTTCTACCACACTCTGACTCCTCCCGCGTTCGAGAATCCCACTTGATATAATACTCATTAGAAAGCATGGCCTGTTGCATCCCCAAGAAAGGCGGTGCCACCGCGCCCGCTAAGGCCGCCGCCGCTGCCGCGGAGCCAGCAAAGACCGCGGACGTGATTATCGAGGCCAAGAATAACGAATTCGGCAACAAGGGAGCGTTTGCATTCGACACTCTCGACCTCGCGAGTCCCATCTACAACGCGAGTACGAACCGAGTAGCCCTTGGTTAATAAGATCCTCTTTAAGGCATTTGTGTGTACGACCCACACGTCTACTTTCCTACGCTCTCCATCCACAGCATAGGGCTTTTCGATACGATTGTTATTTCATTCTCCCCGCTGTTCTTCTCCACCTAGGTTTTTCGCGTGGCCACATGGCCGCCCACGCTCCCGCCAGTTAATAATAAGTAGCTATGGATCAAAGTCTCATGAAGCGAGTAGTAGGGTGCTACCAGTGGCGAGATCAGGTAGCTATCCCGCCGGTGCGGAAAATGGGCATCTTCACCTCTCTTTCCGCGCGCGGCGAGGAAATATTACTGTATTTTTGGACGTTTTTGCTTCGAAGATTTAGAAAACTCAAATTTTTTTCTGCGCACTTAGCGGGCAGCAAAGACTGTCGTCGTTGAGTCGCTTCAGAAAGCACGTAGAAAGGTGTACAACGCAACCCAAACTCCGGAACTCCACACTGTATTTAGAGCGTTAAGAAAATTATTAAAGTAACATCCGATTTGTGACTCTCGTCTGCCTTGCTTGCATTGATTGCAGGTTGGCAACCAAATCGCAGGGTGTGCCACAGTATTGTCACGTACGTGAATTTCAGGAACGCAAGCCTTAGCTTAGCCTAGCGTGGACTCGCTGCTGATGCCGTGTTCGTGAGTACTAATTGTTCTGGCCGTGGGTCCCGGTTCGAAGAGTTTTATGATATCAATATGGCTTGCGCAGGTCCAG
>JACKZZ010004670.1_pt1 | contig 11176 bp, 7 predicted proteins | sample 8027871 | NCBI WGS metagenome assembly JACKZZ01 (sample SAMN15724774, study PRJNA655200) | protist metagenome | isolation source: fluorescence activated cell sorting (FACS) single amplified genomes of... | place: USA: West Boothbay Harbor, Gulf of Maine | collected 2000-07-19
TTAAATTATTAGGGTTCGGCAGCTTCTAAAGAAATTCTAACCCTATGTATTTGCAGAAAATTCAGTACTTTCTTGTTTACCTGTAATAGCATCTATAACCCTGTATCGAACCCGATGAATTTACAGAAAATTTGGTACATTAAATTATTAGGGTTCGGAGGTTTTTTCAATTTTCTTTTGCATCGTTCATCTTCATTTCACTTCACTTCACTCTGGTAGGTTTATAATTAATATTCTATTGAGCACTCTGTATCCATTCTTCCTCGGGGTTATACGGAGGAGGCAATTTGTAGAGACTATTATTTAATTCTAAATTATTACCAAGTACCTCGTAGAAGTAGAAGACTACGAGGAGTACGCTCGTAACTATTGTATTATTAGCGGAAGGAAGGAAGAGGAAGGAAGGAACGGTTCGGTGCTTCGGTGCTCGGTGCCTGGTTCGTAACAAAAAAAACACTTCTTCTTGAAAAAAGAAAGAAAGAAAGAAAGAAAGAAAGAAAGAAGAAAGTCAGCACATTCTCATCATTTCTAGACTATTATTATTAGTCCTAAAATAAATATAATAATAAATAACAACAACAATATTTTTTATTTTATTATTATTATTATTTTCATTCTTCTTTCGTTCTTATTTATTGTTAATACTAGATATTATCCGTCTATACGATTTTCGAGCTGAAATTGCTTTAACCATTCATTTTAATCATGGATGTACCTATACAATATCTGTATATACTGCTACACAGAAATTATTGGAAACATGCCTTTTGTCCTCAAAACCGTGGCTGCACTAATGGTGGCGGTGGTAATGTCTTCCTCGGCGACTGCCTCGGTCGAACCGGTGTACTCCATGGGCTACATCTGGCGGAACACGACGGAGAAAGCGAACGCACCTGTGGCGTCGCTTGACCTCTCGGCTGGCGCTGTCCCCCAAGTACTGGACTGGCGCACGAAAGGCGTCGTAACACCAGTCAAAACCCAGGGGCATTGTGGCTCGTGCTGGGCGTTCAGCGCGGTGGAGACTGTCGAATCGGCACTGGCGATCGCCACAGGCCAACCCCCTGTGCCGTTGTCTGTCGAGCAAATCCTTGTGTGCTGTTCGACGCTCGTTGGTTCGCAGTGCTCATCGTGCATGGGCGGCGATCCCATTGCGGCCTATCGATACATACAGACAAACTCGTCGGGCCTTGACGCTGACAAGGACTACCCCTATGATCCTACCACAAACCCTTTCAAGCCTCCAATGTGCAAGGCCAACTCAAGCAAGCCTGTGGCAAAGGTCACGTCGTGGTCCTATGCCGTGCCACGCTGCGTTCGTGGCCCATGCTCGCCAAGCGAAAGGAGCGCCGAGGAGCAGGCGCTGGTGGCTGCAGTCGCGCAGCATGGACCAGTGTCTATATGCATCATGGCATCGAAGAGCTTTATCAATTACAAGTCGGGTGTGTACAATGGGCCCTGTGCAAGCGCAGTGATCCAGCAAAACCACTGCGTCAGCATTGTGGGCTACAATGTCGAGGACAAGTACTGGCTGGTGCGAAACACATGGGGCACGAACTGGGGTGAGGACGGTTACATCCGCATGGCAATGGGAAGCAACTTGTGTGGCATCACCAACGAAGCCACAATTGTCAACGTGACCCAGGCGTGAGAAGGAAGTAAATTTAAGTTAAATAACAGCCAATTTTTTGTTTAGGGGGAGGAGGAAATTATAAAAACTGTTTATAAATTTTGTATCTTACCTCTCTACTCTTAAAGTCAGGTCTGTCAACGTACATAATTATTTAAAAAAACTAATGATGAATATATAGTATTTGTTATTAAAAAATTTTAAAACATTATCAAGCTTCGTAATGCCATTTTCAATTCTTTAAATAATAAGTCTCACAACTTTATTACGCATTCTCTGTGTTTCTTTTTTTTTATGTCTTGTGAGTCTGTCTACAAATATGGTACATGAAGACGATAAGTTTTTTGTGAGGAAGCTAAATTTAATTACTTAAATAACAGCCAATTTTCTTGCTTTTTTATAAGTTTTTTGTTTTTATAAATAACAGCCAATTTTTTTCTTGTTTTTAAATAACAACAGCCAATTTTTTGTTTTTACTCTACGAATTAACTTTTTTTCTTCTTCCCTTGGAAGCGCGCGCGCGCACTAAAACGACAAAAAGGCCTGCGACAATGCCTCGACCAGCGCTATCGATCCGCTGCGAAAGAAAATTTGGGAGAGGTTGATCGCAGCGGCACGGACTATCGGCTCTTCCCAGTCCTTGTATTTTGGATCGTTGGCGTCTTTTAACGCCTTGACAGTCACAATGGCACATAGCAAATCTTTCAACGTGCGCTTTTCTTCGCTCCCGAGAATTGCCCGGATGTAACAGGGCTGGGCCATATAAAACAGACTGATGTCTTGGTACCCCCGTCCTAAATTATACCACGTCTCTCTTACGCACGAGGTTGGCAATTGCCCAGAATCGGTGCGGGGGGCGACCCTCCTCCGCGCGCGCATGTACACCTGGAACATTGCGAACGTCGACAAAACCACGCCATGCCTGTCACACATTTTATTCGACAGTGAAGCTTGCAGCCCGTACACGGCGCCCAGAAGGTGGAGCAAAGCATTTTCTGTATTTTCAGAGATGCGTTCGCACGTTATCTCGCACGCCTTTCTGCGCGCAATTGCGGAGCAGGCCATGCTTTCCGCCCGCATGACACAGAGCGCGTTCAGTTCGAACTGCTCCCTGGAGGTCAGCGCGGCCCCCTTTTCCTTTGCCTCTTTTGCAGTCTGCCCGTACATCCGTGCGATTGCTCGTTTAAAAGGCTTGTATATTCCACTGGTATACATGAATCGATTCAGAATCAGGCATTTGTCCAAATCAGTGTTGTTCACAAGAAATTGGCGGGCGCAGAGGTACAGCGTTTTTGAACACGGCACGATGGCTTTGCCCGACGCCCTCGCCGAGACAAACGCAAGCAAGTACGCGCGCCGGCTCTTCAGCATAAGGGGCGATGTGTTGGACATATTGGAAAAAGTAACCAAATACTCGTAGCACGTTAGCGCCAACGGGTACTCCTTTATTTGCTCCGCTGCTTTCGCAAGCACGTGGATCGCCCTGTTCAGCTTGTCGTTGCCGAATCGATTGATCGCAAGCCCGTCTGACGAGGTGCAGAACGAATAGATAAGTCCGTCGCACTCCTTTTTGTGTTTGAGCAAAAATGGGGATGAGCCTGGGGCGAAAGCGCCATTTACCAGCGCGGGAACGAGCCCCCGAAACGCCCGGGCTGCGCTGTCGCACACAGTCTCTCGCGCGAACGCCAAACCATCGGTGAAGTAATTGGCCGGTAGGCCATGGCGAATACCACCCAAATAGTCGTTGGCCAAATCCGTTCTTTTCACGAAAAACATGTCTCCTTTCATGCGCTTCACGACTTCGTCGTAGCGATGCTTGAACGGGGGCGCGTGCATGTACTCGATCATGGCGCGCACTGTCGGTGGCAACAGCGTGTACAACATATCGAATGGGTCCGCTGTAAACTTCCCGTCTTCCGCAACAAAACTGTCCAAAATGTCCGACATAAACTTTAAAATTTTTGTGCTGTCCCGTCGCTGTTTTGTATTGGGGTACCGTTTCATCTTGTGCCCCAATTGCTTGAGCGGCCGTGGGGCTGAGGGCGTCAAGCGAGGACCCGAGATGACTTCCATCGCCTCCGTGTCTGGGAGCCACTGGTCCAATGAGCTTGCGACAGCGTCGATCCCCGCGCGTTCGCTCTCCGGCTCCGTTTCCTTCATGCCTTCTATTTTATTACGGAGGAATTGGGCGCAGCGCCTTAATCGCCCTGCGTCCCTCGGTCCCAAATTCAACGCCTGCGCCGCCAGCCTACTGTACATTTCCGCCTCCTTCGTGTAGTCGTTGTAACGACTGTATGAATCTGCCCGCATGAACAAGATCCTGACATCTTGGGAATATTCAGACAGCGTATCCAGTCGTTCAAAGGCGAACATTGCCCGCCGCGGCATTCCCAGCTCGCTGAACGTGTTTCCGACAAACTCAAAAATGGACGCAAACTTGCCAGCCTCCTCCCGCGGCGTTTGGTACAGACGTGCAATCCGCATCATCCCTTCGCCAGTGCTGCCAACGGCGAACTTGCACAGACCGTGCCGAACGGACAGCTCAAGGGGCAACAAGAACGGTTCTTCTGCCAAGGACAACAACGGCTCACCCTTCCTTTTCCGTTCCGAGTTGTGGACAGTATGGTGTACATACCTGCACAAGTCCGTGTACTTTATGCCTACCTTGTACTTTCCGTCCTTCACGCAGTGGCCAACAACCATATTCAACGCATCGAAGTCTCTCCCTAGCTCCTTGATGCCCTCCTCTCTGTGCCGGGCTTGCAGGGACGTCAACGGCACCTCGTCGCTTTCTTCTTCTGCGGCCCCCGTGCCGAATCTGTGAAAGCCATTCTTTTTCAGGGCTTTCATGTGGGGGCAAAGGCGGCCCCAAAACTTAAAGAGGGTCTCCTTTGCGATCTGAAACGCCTTGAAGGGTTTTGAGTAATCTGCGTAGCACCCGCTTAGGCGAATGCCAGCCTCCAGCGACTTTTCTGCGAGGTATATGGGCTCCAATGTGTTGATTGCGCGCTTGGTGTGTCCACCCTGGCTTTGGCAATACGCTTTGTCGTACGCCGCGTTTACGTCCTTGTTGTCTCTCTTGAGCGCATGGTTAAAGCACGATGACGCCATTTGCCACTTTTTGCACATCACCAAAAGGCGCCCCGCATTCTTGAACAGCATGGCGTCCGTGTGCGTGTTCAAGGCGGCAGTGTAGAAGCAACTTGCCGCTTTCTCCAACCTCCCTTCTTCTTCGTGTATCAGCCCCATGGTGTGCCACGGGTCTGCGGCTCCTGGGCACTGCCGAACGACTTCGGCCAAGATCTTCAACGATTCCGCGTAATTTTTCTGCATGTAATGCGTGTTCGCTTTGCCCATCAGATCGTCAGTCCCCTTCGGCAAGGTTTGGGCGTATTTCTGCTTGCTGTAGCCATTTTTTACCACGCGCCGCTTGCGCCGTTTCTTTCTTCTCATGTCCTCGGCTTTCGCGACCTCCTCGAAAACCGCCGCGTGCTCCTTTGTGTTCTTCCATGCCAGAGGAACAGTGCCAGACGATTCCCCGCCACCCCCAGGGCTGTCGCTAGACTCGCCAGACTTTCGTTTCTTCCGCGCGCCTTCCAAAAGCCCCTTCTTGCTCAGCGACAAACTCTCCACCACGCCCAGCGAGTCCACCCTGTCTGAGGGCCCACTGTCCGTCATGCTGTCCTCCACAAAAGCTTAACTACGCTGGGTCCATTAAAACTATACTGATGACGGCTGCAAATTTTCTATCCGATAAACCAAGGGCTTTTGTTTTTCCTTTTTTATGTCTGGGTGAGCCGCTTAAAACCGTTCGATTGCGTTGTGTGTTTCTTTCTTTCTTTCTTCCCTTTTTCATTCTGCCCTTCTCTTTCGCCTCTTTTGTATAGACACATTTTGGAAAAGGTGACATCTCTTTTTTTTTTTCTCTAATTATTATTGGGGGTACACCTACACCTGACGAAAAAATAACTATAAAAGAAGTATATAGGACATAAAATATTTAGCATACAACCACTTTTTCCCAAACGTATTAATTACGCAATTAATTTAAAAAAACAAAAAATTGGCCCAGTTGTTATTTAAGTAAAGTAATGAAAACTAATCTTCCTCGTATTATGTACCGCGAAAATGAATCTGCTCCTTTTGAGTCCAATACTCAAGTCGTACTCTTAACTTTTACACGGTAAATAATATTTATATACGTAATTAATTACCTTTTTTGCTTTTTGTGAACGGGTTCGTGGTGGTGGTCGTCTCGAGAGTCTGCCCTAGAACGCCCACGGCGCGAGTTTCGTTCTGCACTGTACCTCAGTTCCAAAAAGCCCAATCCTCGCTGCTCTTGCACATCAAATTCTGTGTACGACACCCAAAACTGCCCATCGTCGCCTTCTTCTTCAATTTCTGCTTTGTACCAAAGGTTGTCTTTCGAGTACATGCTATCGACCACACTGTTCGGGGTATGTAAATGGCGGATGGGCTCGTTGCGCTTCGCTCGGTTCCTGGTGTCTTCGTAGCCTTCTAATAGTTTTAAATTTGCGTTCATGGCCTCTATTGGGATGCGAGGTATGTGCATTGCACAGTAAGAGTTTCCCCCTAACAGTGATTCCGTTAACTCTCCCAACGGCAAAAGTGTTTGCTTCTGAAACCCGACGAACACAGGCTCATAATCCGCTACTAAGTTTTTCAACCAGTTCCACAACTCGTTGTGGTGAACGCCCAATCTTAAATACAAAGCACCGGCCAGCCGTATGTACGGCGAATCATAGTGGTTGAGCAAAGTCTTCATCTGTGTGCTAGAAACGCCCATTTTCAGAAGCTTGTAAAGTATGCATGTCAGCTCGCTCGGTTCCGTCTTTGCCTCGTTAGAGTACAGGTCTGCGTGCGCGACATGGTTGTAAATTTCGTCGATAGTTTTATTAAAGTCTAAGTTTCTTTCTATCGACTTGTAGAATTTGGACTTCGAAACTTTGAAATGCAATGAACCAGACAAATTGAATTGCTTGTTTAACTGTATGGGCAATGTTTTGTGCCCCGTTGGGATTTGTTCCTCTACGGCCGCGTTCCCTTGTTTCTCCAAGATGGCCTGGCGCTTTTGGCGGTGAATTTCGGCCGCTCGTGACATTTTCTACTGAAAATAGTCACTGTTGACGACGTCGTTGCAAGGAATACGTTCGCGCTAAGTCAGGTCTTGTATTAGAACTTGGGGCAACCCTTTTCAGACTCAAACAGCGTCAGAGTAAATTAATTTTCTCCCTTTGGTAATTTGCATTTTACATATACACCTCGTCGTAATTTTTACCTCGAGGTTTTTTACAATAATTATTGTTGAGGAGATTGATGGTGTTGGTGGTGCTGATGATTCTTTCTGATTCCTATTGTGTAGCTGTATATGTTGTAGATAGATACATTAGAATACAATATAGTACATTAATGAACCAATTACAAACCCAATGCTTTGTGTATGTTAATAAATGTTAATAACATTACACAGCATTGTAACTATAAGAAAGAAAGAATGAATTTTGAGGAGAGGTTCTATTTCCGAAGAAACAGGAGGAGGAGGAAGGGAAGAGGGGGAGAGGTTTGGAGGGATTTGATATGGAATACTACTTCCTTGTTATTCCTATGTTGTATTAATATTAGGAATGGATTTTCCAGACTTCGTTTTTTTATTTTGTTATTTTGCTGCTACTTCAGTATTAAAATATTATATAAGTACCAAAAGAAGTAGTCGTTCTAGTTAAACAGTAGACCACAAAACGACCGACGGATTTTTAATTTTTTGGAAATTGCAAACGATTCTACCGGCTTCTACACCTTTCTTAAAGTTGTTTTTAAATTTTGTATCGAAACCTTAGTTTCTATTTGAGATTGTTGAAAATATCACGAATTTTGTGTCGAAACCTTAGTTTCTATTTGAGATTGTTGAAAATACCACGAATGACACACTTCGCGACGTTGCTTACAGTTATTGTGGCACTTCTGTGCCTAGGCGCTTCCGCGCTGGAACGGACCGAGTCCTCGAAAGTGAAAGAAGATCCAATGATACAGAAGAGAAAAAAATTTAAGAGCAAAGCTCACTTTAAGAAATACAACATACGCTTCCGTTCGACAAAGGAGAATGTTAAAAAAGTCACTGCAAGGAACCCTTGCGTCCGCCATCTGCCCATGGAAGGGGGCGAGTTACAGTTTGATTTTTTCAACGGAAAAGCATACAAAATGAAAAGCGTCGATGCTATTAACGGACGACCGGCGATTTACATGAAGTCGGGTGGCTCGAACGTTTTTAGTACTCACTGTGTGGACGGGGCTAGCAATGAAAGGAAGACTTTGGTATGCGACATTCTCAATTCGGAGGAATGTGAGTATAATAATAAGGCCAGCTATAATTTTGCGGTTATCGCGAATTCTACGGACGGTGAAACGAAAAAGATGTGCGTTAATATATGTTTGAAATGCCCGAAAGGCACCCAATGTGAAGGTAATGCTAGGCGGTACAACACCAACATTATAGAAATGGACCAGGGGACCGAAGAATGCGATAACGTGTGCGATAAGGAAAATCTTATTGATTTCGCTAATAAGCCCATCGGCTCAGGTTCTGGTTCAGGTTCCGGCTCAGGTTCTGGTTCAGGTTCCGGCTCAGGTTCTGGTTCAGGTTCAGGTTCAAAATACAAAAAGCTCAGTGTTGAAAACAAAAAGCTCCGTGTTGAAAACGAAAAGCTCCGTGTTGAAAACGAAAAGCTCCGACCAAATACTAACGTACAAAAAAGAAGACGACGTCTCCTCCAAGGTACTCACGAAGGCTGCTAGTCTCTCACGGTGTGATAATCAATAATGTCCTCGCCATTCGTTTTATAATAATTTTATCATACATATATATTATATATATAAATGTGAACATATAATTTATTTATTTTTTATATAAAAATGTGAAAAATCGGGAATAATTCTCTCAACTCTTAAGAGTGTTTTCGAACTATCAATGTTTCCCAAAAAAAATACATTGCTCGATCAGAACCGTTCTAATAAGTACCATGTCCCATAGTATACTGTAGCAAATTCACCTATCATAGTAGGAAGGAACTAATATCAACGGCGGACGATGAGGCCTCGATCAAGTTTCCTTTTGGGGGAGGGAGGGAAAAAGGGGGGGAGGATTTTTTGAGTTTTGACTGCTTCCTTGCTATTCTTACTTTGTATAGATTTAACAGGGGAATTAGCAGCTACATAGTTAGCAAACAACAGAGACTTCGTTAATAATAGAAGCAGTACGGTAGGTAGAATAATACAGGAACACACACAATCGGTTCTTTCCGATTGCTTTAGTTAGTTGGAAAGGCTTCTTGCAATCCACTCCGAGATAGGCACCAACTTTTTAAAGTGGTTGAAAGTGCACGTCATACCTGCTTCTCGCAAGTTTGAAACTGGCGAGATTATTGCATTGAAGCGTTCTTTTCTATTTTACTTTATTCCAAACGTCGCAGATGAAACGTTTTGTTACATTGCTTGTAGTCGTTGCGGCACTTCTGTGCCTAAGCGCTTCCGCAGCAAATACGCAGGGGTTTTGGAAGAAGGCTAAGAAGTCCCTAAAAAAATTTAAAAAAGTCAGTGCAAACAGGCCAGACAAAACCCAAACCCTAAAAAAATTTAAAAAAGTCAGTGCAAACAGGCCAGACAAAAACAGGATCTCACTACAAGTAAAAAAAGCCATAACAAACGTCATTTCTAAGGCGCAACATTTTATAAACAGGCCAGACATAAAAATGCTCCCACTACAGTACCTTTCGAAACAAGTATTGAATGTGAAAGTAGTCAAAGCAACGAACAAGTGCGTCAAGCACCTGCCCATGGAAGGCGGCGAGTTGCAGTTTGATTTCTCTTCTTTCGACGGAAAAGGGTACACTTTGAAAGGCGTCGATAATATTGACGGGAATCCCGCTATTTACACAAATCCAGAGAGTGACGTGAACGTCCTTAGTACTCGCTGTGTGGATGGGAATGCTAAAGAAAAGGCCTCCTTAGTATGCAAAATTCTTAATTCGCCAGCTAATGATTGCACGTATAACAAAAAGAATAGGTTTGCGTTTTCTATTGTCGCCAAGTCTTCGGAGAATGAAAAGAGAATGTGCGTCAATATATGTTTACAATGCCCGAACCATTTAAACTGTGCTGCTCAATCGAAGCGGTACTACACCAAAGTAATGGAAATGGGAACAGGCGATGCATGCACAGACGTGTGCGACAAGAATATTGCGTTAGCTAACGTACAAAAAAGAAGACGCCGTCTCCTCCAAGGTACTCACGAAGGCTGCTAGTCTCTCACGGTGTGATAATCAATAATGTCCTCGCCATTCGTTTTATATAATTTTATCATTAACATATATATTATATATATAAATGTGAACAGAGTCTTAAAACATACTATATATTTTGTTTTATAAATGTGAACATATAATTTATTTATTTTTTATATAAAATGTGAAAAATCGGAATAATTCTCTCAACTCTCAAGAGTGTTTTCGAACTATCAAAATTCATTCTGTTTTTTTCTGTTTCCCAAAAAAAATACATTGCTCGATCAGAACCGTTCTAATAAGTACCATGTGTCGGGAAGAGGAATGTTGTGAAGCTCGTTGCGAAGGAGATTAGAGAGTCCCGGAAGATAAACATCTCTGAGAAGAAGAAAATAGAATTAATCAAAAAAATTCAGCAGATGAGGCAAAAAAAAAACCTGACTGGAATACAATGGGACAAAAAAATAAAGCAAGTCGTCCTCATGGTTAAACACTTTCAGGGCAGGAAAGACTTAAAAAAGTTCGGAGTAAACTTCTTTTCGAAAGCGCCGCTGAAGCAGAGAGAAGTCAAGGCAACCAACCCTTGCGTCAAATGACTCCCGATGGAAGGCGGTGAAATGCAGTTTGATTTTTTCAACGGAGAAAGGTATGCCGTGAAAAGCGTCGACGATGTGGAAGGACACTCTGCGATTTTCCTGGGACGCACGGAGAATGATGTGAACGTTGTTAGCACTCGCTGTGTAAATGGGACTGAGTACGAAAAGGACTCCTTTGTGTGCCGACTGCTTAGTTCGAGGACATGTCGGTATAAGCAGAAGGGCAGGTTTTCGTTCAGAGCCGTCGCTCAGTCTACGGGGTTAAAACGGAAAGCCCTGTGCGTCAATGTATGCTTACAATGCCCGGGCCATCTTGCAACATGTAGCAATACCTCAAAGCGGTACTTCACCAATGTAGTAGAAATGGGAGCCGAAGATGCCTGCGCGGACGTGTGCGATAAGAACATTGCGCTGGCACAACTGTGTGACAAAAAGAACCTTCAACAACGCCGTAGACTCCTCCAAGGTACTGATCAAGGCTGCTAGACCCAGGCCACATACAAAAAGTAAAAAGAGAACATTTTTGTCTCCCTGGGTAGAGATATGCATAATGACTGGAGGGTAAAATCACTCCGGACTGCCCGAAAAGCAGGTAACGTTGGTTAAGAATTAATTTTCGATGGATGTTCACAAAAGCAAAATGATAAATTAAACAA
>JACKZZ010020649.1_pt1 | contig 11175 bp, 8 predicted proteins | sample 8027871 | NCBI WGS metagenome assembly JACKZZ01 (sample SAMN15724774, study PRJNA655200) | protist metagenome | isolation source: fluorescence activated cell sorting (FACS) single amplified genomes of... | place: USA: West Boothbay Harbor, Gulf of Maine | collected 2000-07-19
AACTCTAACTACATGGAAGTCCACATTCTTATCATATGTTGGCATTAAACCTTCTTGTGCGCTTCTAAAATAAGACGCAAGTCCAATAATACGGCGCTTAAATTTATCTGTATTTATCATTTCGTTGGTCCCCGAACGAATAAACATTTTTAAAAATTCGTCAAGTTTATCTGGAAGTGCAGTGTTTGTAATAAAGTTGATTCCTTTGGGGGGAACTGATATTTTATTTTTCTTGAGGATCCTAACAATTTTTTCCAAAAATGCTGCATCAGTTTCTGTTCCACGATCCACCATAATCGTGGCACCATCTACCGTTCTTTGCTTCTGTTCGTTGGATACCCCCTTGTACCCAGACTTTTCAGTAATTTTACTTTCAAATCCATAGGGGTTTCTCGTTATCGTCATTATTCCTGTTCCTGCATTATAATCTAAATAATCTAACAATTTTTCATTGGAAAACATCTTACGTAATTTCTCCAAATTTACCTTAATGCCCCCATCCAATGTTAGTTTAAGTTGCCACGACTTAATATACCCCCGTAAAATATTAAATAATACTCCTATTTCATTGGGATAATTTACTACAGGTGTTCCAGACAGCATTACAATTCGCGCATTTTCGGCTTTCATTAAAAACTCATAAAGTTGAATAGGAAGTGGAGTATCATTAATGTTTGATGAAGATTTTTTATTATTTTGTCGATTAAGTTTGTTAACAATGCGACTTACTAAATTGTGAGCTTCATCAATAATTATCACAGAATTGTCAAATATATTGGTTTTATAATTATTTGTTAGTGCTTTAAAACTTGACGTGCGCAAACCATTGTAATTTATAAATTGATAGCGATTTTGGATCATTTCGTCCAGTTGGATGTCTAGACTTATTTTATCTGATGCACTTAAGTCAACATAATTAGACTCTTTTGTTATATTTGTGAGCCATACACCCCCACGTTCATCAATAAAATCATTGCTGAGACCGAGAGCAGTTGATAATTTATTTCTTATTTCTAAGTTTGGTGTGGATACCCATTCCCAAAATTGTTTTTTGCGATAAAGTTTATCTCCTCCTTTTTTTATTTCTTCTAAATAGTTGCGTCTAAGTGATGCGGGAGTCATAACAATGATTTTTTTGGTATTTTTTAATCCCTCTGCTATGATAATAGACTCGATTGTTTTTCCAGCACCTAGACCATGATATACTAACAATCCTCGGTATGGTGTGTACGCATTCATATAATCTCGAATAATTTTTTGATGGTCTAACAATTCAATATTATCAGAAGAGGCTGCCAATTTATCACACGTTAATGTTTTGTCACCAGAGTCCTCTAACATGTTCAGTTTATATGGGCGAAATAAGTCATTTATAAAGTTTACAAATATTTCTCTATTATTCATGTAATAATTAGAAACATTGGTCTGAAATGTAACGGGGGGTGGAATGCGTTTGGCTAATAATTCGTTTGGTAACTCACCAATATTTATGGTATCCCCCATTTCTAATTTTTTTGTTTTAGCTTTTGCTCTTTTTTTAACTGCTGTTGGCTCGGAACTTGCAATAATAATCTTGCGCTTTTTTTTAGCCCCTTCAGTAGTAGTTTTATGTTTTTCATCATCTACCAATGGTTCTGGCTTTTGTTCTTCCAAGTGTGCCGGTTTTCGGTTTTTTAATTTTAGTAAAATATCATCTGACGTTACGCCGTCATCATCATCAATGGAAATGGTTTGTGTGGGAAGAGTAATGTTGATTTTTTCTATTGGCAAAACACTTGGTTTGTCCTTTAATTTTCCAAGCATTATGTTCATTTCCCTCTTATACAATAGAAGTGTGAAAAAATAAGTGCCAGTACTATTTATTCATAACAGACATTCACTTATATTGAATTGATTTTTAATTGTCTCTTTCCATTAATCCATACTACTTCTTTGTCTACATTGGTTAGAACGTTTCTATAATCGGTATTTCTGCGTTCAATGTCGCTATAACTTGGGCGCTGAATTGCACCGTGTGGGGCGATGAGAAACCAATTGTCTTTTTCTTGAAGCTGAAACCAAAATTGGTCAATTGCATATATTACACCACAATATGGATTGTGCATTAATTTGTTAAGTCCGTCTGTTATGTTTTCTAACAATGTTGGGATATAATGTTTTGCAACAATGTACCCAGTAGTTGTTTGACATCGTTGGACTTTAATACACGTCTCATCAACTAATTGGTATGGACGAAAATTGTTACCCCCTAACAATATTACATCCCATTCCCCTACATGATTTTTTAAAAATGTATCTAATTGAGACCTAAATTGAGATACATTTGTAAAACATATATCATCTTCGCAAATTAATACGTGATCCCATTCCATTTTTTTTGCAATTGATAAGCATTTCATGTGACTTGCACTACACCCAATTGCACCATTAACTGTTTTAATAGCATTAAATCGCTGTGGGACAAATCCCAGTTTTTGAAATTCTCCAATAGCATCATTATTTCTATCTGGGCGATTTGCCAGATTGATGTAAAAGCCGTGCTTAATATCGGTGAATTTTTGCAAACTATTCATTGATATTAATTAAGATAAATACTATTTATGTTACATAATTATACAAGTAAAGCAGTTTTGCCATTTGAAAGATTTTTCTTCAATGGGGTCACTTTTTTCTAACACGGGAATTTCTTCAAAAACCTCTGGTGTTTTGTTTTCTTCATCGTCGGTATTGATATTTAATACAATAGGTACACTGTTGTTCTCCGAATCATCAATTTTGTCTTTTTCTGCGACTGGAGCATCGTCATCGTCATCGTCATCGTTATCGTTGTGCTTCTCAACAGCAGACACAACTGACTCCAAAGTTTCTTCATCATGGCGGACGACATTTGGATTTATATTACTGGACTTAATGGCAGAACAACCGTGGGAATTCATTAAAATAGTCGCATAAAAAAAATCTTCAGAAAGTTCTTGTTAGATTATTGCAATAGTCTTCAGCGATATCGGTAATTTCCCCCATTTTAATAATTGCTTTACTTAATTCTTCTGCAGATTTGTACATTGATATTCTCGCAGTATGAATTTTTTTTATTTGGGCTGTTGTCATAAACATATGTGATGGGTCATCATGTTCCCATATTTCTGGGGATTGTATTGGGTATTTATTTTGCGTAGGTGAAATTGAATTAATTATTTTTTCACATTTTTTTACATTGTGTTTATGTTGAGCCGATTTATTTATTACTTTCACCCTTGCATGCGCTATAGCTTGATTTAACATTGATACACCCAAATCATTTTGGGAGTGTATCATTATCAATATTTACACGTTTTATGTTGCTATATTAATTTATTTCATTTTTTCCCCCAGATGCGTCCACTATTATTTTTTGAATTAATGATTTTGCAGGCATTAATGTACTGTGATATAGCATTGCTTGATAACTTATGTGGTGTAGCATTGCTTGATAACTTATGTGGTGTAGTATATGTTTTTTTAATATGCGGTGCGTTTATCGCACTGTCATCTGGTGCACTATACTCACTGTTGGGTATATTTGTCCAATCATTTGTTATAGTTGCACTGTTGGTAGCAATTTTAGATGGATGGACAATTTTCCTGGGGGGTTCTCGTAAATCATATTTGTAATAATTGTCGTGCTCATAGCGTGTACGTGTCATAAAAGATGCAATGTCAATCATGAAAATATTTTCGCTCTCTGTGTTAATATTGTATCGCAATTTATGTATGGTTTTTATCCCATCTATACCATCGTCGTGTGTGGCTCGCCATGGGTCTTTTTTATTTATAAAACGAGATACACCATCGAACAATTGTAGAATTTCTGGACTTCCAATGGGGAAAAATTGACTTCTATCTATGTTTATATTTTGCATTTCGCAGCGTTTTTGCAGTACATTATCTTCCATTCCCCATCCCCAAAAATTAGGATATCCATTTGTTTTTTCAAAATCTGCCCCTCTGAATGCCACAATGCCACCAAGTGCATATTCAAATCCATAAAAATGTTTTGCTGTTCCCGGTGTAAGAGAAAAATTTAAAATATCATCATATGGTAGCGTGTCGATATCATTAAACACCATAATTATATTTTGGTAGTGTTTGGGGTATTTTTTTTTTATTGCTAAAAACCCAATATTTTTTGTTGCGCCTCTGTTGAAACATCTTGCGTCTAATTGGTGTGAGAAATAAATCTCATAATCTGATATTGGGATTTTTAATATGTTTGTTAGATATTTTGTGAAAAAGAACTTGTGGTGCAAACGATTACGGTATGGAATAATAAAAACAATTTTTGGGATATTCTCCATATACACCGGCTGACTAAAAAGAAAAATAGCACAAAACGCAGATGATTAAAAATGAAATGTGTTTTTTGGTATTGTTAGATAGTGCGCACAAACAACTTTATTATGCATTACAAATTTATTCCATTTGTTGAACAGAATCGGGATAAGATTGATTGGGATTATTTGTGTTTGAACCCATACGCTATTCATCTGCTCGAACAGAACCAGAACAAAATTTATTGGAAATATCTCTCTAAGAACCCAAATGCAATTCAATTGTTAGAGCAAAATTTTGAGAAACTTTCTACAGACTGTTGGGAAGAATTGTCTAGAAATCCAAATGCAATTTATTTGTTAGAACAGAACCCGAACAAAATCGATTGGTTTTACTTATCCCAGAATCCAAATGCTATTCACCTTATTGAACAGAATTTGGAAAAAATAAGTTGGCCGGCACTACATCATAATGTAAATGCTGTGCACTTAATTGAACAAAATCCAACCAAAATGCATACGTTTTCCCTATCAACAAATCCAAATGCTATTAATTTACTCGAAAAAAGACTGGACAAAATTAACTGGTATTGCCTACCTATGAATCCAAATGCCATTCACATAATAGAAAAGAATCTTGACAAAAATCTTGATTGGGGGTATCTTTCATCTAACCCAAATGCTATCCACTTACTTGAACAAAATACTAACAAAATCCGATGGAGATCGCTATCTACAAACCCAAATGCCATTCACCTTTTAGAAAAAAACCCTGACAAAATTAATTGGAGTACATTGTCTGCCAATCCGAATGCTATTCACCTTTTAGAAAAAAACCCGGATAAAATTAATTGGTTCTGGCTGTCTGCCAACCCATCCATATTTGCATATGACTACGACACAATGAAACGCATACGCTATAGTTATGGAATAATAGAAGAACTAATGCAGAACCGCTTTCATCCACGAAATGCATATAAATTTGAAGACTGGGGATTTGAGAGTATAATATAAGTTAAAATCCTTCAAAATTATGTGTCCATAATATTACAATGTTAGGGTGGATTATACAAAAAAGTATTGTTTTCATAATATTTATATTTATTTTGCATTCACTATTTCAGTGGTTTATTGATACACTTACTCTTCCAAAAACCAAAGATTTCGTTGATTTCCCAGCCGGAAAATATGAAAAAATATATGACATACTTAAAACAAGTGCCAATACGTCATATAATGAAAATGTGGGCGGTACAACTCCACTTAAGTCACTTCCAAATGTACCCAATGACAATTCGATGAAGGATGAATTGATAAATTTTCTTAATTCCAAATAAAATAAATTAACATAGACTTAAAGTTGGTCTTTATATGGTAGTGGATTAGTGGGTGCATCAACGCCCCGTAACGTATTATATGTGCTGTTGATGCTGTAACCAATATTTCTCCCAAAATTTATCAAGTCCTGTGGAACAATTGTACTACCTCCCTTTTTTTTATTTTTACGTGTATTACTCCTAAATGTTCGCTTTTTTCGCGTTTGTTTTTTTTTCTTGCCCCCAACAATCATCATTTTGGGATCCTGATAATATTCATTAAGTGTGTAGTAATTTCTATTATCACTTACCCCATCCACCCCAGGCCATTTTGACACAGAAGAGCCCCATGACTGTCCCACAAATGGTCCTGGGATAGGTGGGGCGGGCTTGTAAAACCCACCACCATTAAAAGAATATGGCGCAATAGGCGAATCACCACCAAACCGCTTTTGCATTCTTTTACCTTTTTTGTTTTGGCGTTTTATAGTTTTTTTCCCCATTATACACCCTATAGATTTTTTTCGTCTGTCAATGTTATGGTTTTGAGTTCTGGGTCGGAAGAACTATCATTTAAAGTGGATTCATTATGATTTGAATCCGTAACATTTTCGTTAAAATCAACGGGTTTCAAAACACTCATATTTTCATTTTGATACATACGCTCCGCAATGTCGGGATTTACTTGAATAAATCCATCACTATGGTCATTCATGTCTATTTTTGCCTTTTCTGGTTCTTGGTTATTATTGGCCATATATTTTTCCTCAATTTTCTTTTTAAATTCTTCGGCCTTTTTCTCAAATGTTGTTTCTAACGCAGTTAATTTATCCTCCTCTGGTAGCACATTAAAATATTGATCTAATTGATGATGTTCTTGAGCTTCGGACACAGGTTGCACAGGAGATGGGCTTGGAGACACAAGTTGAAGAGGGGGCTCAGAAAATGGGCTTGGAGACGCAGGTTGAACAGGAGATGGGGTGGGAGACACAAGTGTCATAGGAGATGGGCTGGGAGAAAAATCCATGGGAGGATCATCTTCAATGGTAAGATGCACGTTTTTGTTTTCCCCACCAGTAAAAATCTGGTGCTCAACATTTTCTGATGCATCATCAAGCACAGACCTTAGTATATTTTCCTTGGTTTGTTTTGTTTTGACATCGTGCTTGATTTTGCCACTTTGTCCCAAATATTCACCTATTTTTATGTCTAATTCGGCGTTATATTTTGCCAATTCTTCTGGCGTTTTTCCCATTGTGGTAAATTCTTTTTCTTTTTCCAATAGTTTATCAATTGTCCGTGAGCGATAAGACATGTTGTCCATCTGTTCAATATTATCTGCGGTTATAACACGCATTTGAATATTCATTGCTTGCAATTCTTGTAAAAGTAATTTGAATGTATATGGAATACGCACAATGCTAAATGAGCGTCCATACGCACTCACAGTTTCTAATATTTGTTTTTCTGGGTCGCTTATAGCTGAATTGAATTTCAGAGGACCATCCAGTGATGGACTTAAGAATAATTTTTGAGATGGGTTATACACAGCAATATTCCCGGTTTGATTACATATTGCCATATAATATTCATCACCCCTCACCATAAATGATTCGTTTACAAACCCAGACATTCCGTGTCCGAGTAACCCGTCACGTTCCATTTCACCTATACGCAACCCACCCTCATTTGCTCTCCCCTGCACTGTTTGACGCGTGAGCGCTGTTCTTGGACCTCGGCCTCTGAAATTAAGTTTATCTTTGGTCATATGTTTCAAACGCATATAGTATGTCATTCCAATGTAAATTTCGGAATATATTTGTTCTCCTGTAAAACCGTTGTACATAATCTGGTTTCCACTATGATGATAACCTGCACGTGTTAGCATATGTCCAAACGTGCTATAATTGGACCCCTTCATAGAAAATGCAGTACAGTCGCCATATCCTCCATAAATAGCACATGCTTTTCCCAACAGTGATTCAACCAATTGTCCAATAGTCATTCGAGATGGCAATGCATGGGGATTAATAATGAGGTCTGGCCTGGTTCCGTCTGCCATAAAAGGCATATCTTGCTCTGGTATGATAAGTCCACATGTACCCTTTTGTCCTGCACGGCTTCCCAATTTGTCTCCAATACGAGGACTTCTATTTTCACAAATCCGTATCTTTGCAATGCGATATCCCTCTGTCCCCTGACTTAAATATGTTTTATCAACACTCCCCAATTGACCTCGTTTGGTAGATTTAGAACCATCTCTTAATGTTTCAGGATTGCTCACTTGATAAGATGCTTTCCCTATAAGAATAGTGTTATCATCAATTATTGTTCCCTCTTTTACGAGCCCAAATTGGTCTAATTTACTGTAATCATACCCAGGCTTTAACCCCTCAACATTTTCATTGGATGCATGAATGTTAGTAAATATCGCATTTATATCATCCTTGGTAACATTGGAATGTGTCTCTTTTTCCTCATATGTAGTGAAATAAGATGTTCTAAACATACCCCTATTAATCGAACCTTCATTTATCAAAATCGCATCCTCTACATTATATCCAGTGTAGCTCATAATTGCAACTACCGCATTTACGCCATATGGGTGCTCTTCGTTATTGATATATTCTAAATATCGAGATTTTATTAGAGGTATTTGACCATAGTTAAGAACAAACCCTGCCTTGTCCATACGAAGGGGGTAATTGGTGTGGTATACAGATACAGCCTGTCGGCTTTGGCCGCATGAAAATAGATCTCTTGGAAATTGGTTGTAATCGGGAAATATAATAGAATTACCCATGATTCCAAAAATAAGAGACGTGTCAATTTCCGCGTGGGTATAATTAGAATTATCCTTCAGCTGTTTTGCACTGTTAGCAATATACGCGGTTTCTTCTTCCGAAACATCAACATAATCAATAATGCCTCTATTTTTTTCAAACATTTTAATCATATCAGAAAATGTCCCCACATTTGGATAAAGTTCGCTTTCGTGATAGAATATATTGTTCTTAATACTAAAATCCTTCACACCTTTGGCGTGCACCCCAGTAACCGCATCTACCCATGAAAGACTTCCATCAAGAATCTTATTTTCTACGCCATTATAACTAATTTCGCCATCATTGATATTTTTGTAAAATATGGGGCGCGTTAGTCTCCCACCATCGGTATAAATGAAAATGGTATTTTCTTCAAAATGAAAGGAAATACTGGTGTAAAGTGGAATAACACCATTACGTCTAAATAACCTGAGCATTTCTACAAATTCCATTGGAGTTTCGTGTGATTCACCAAGTACACCAATCCACCTACCATTGACCATTATTTTTGTTGCTGAAAATATATAATTGGGTGTGCATTCTTGCAGCAATTTTAGTGTTGTATTATCCCTTAGCCATTTGTTCAATTTATTTGGAGAGTATTTGGTACTTATTTTGGAACTTATTGCCAGATATTTATGAAGTCCAATATTACCACCATCGGGTGTATCCACTGGATCAATAATTCCCCATTGAGTATTGTGTAATAAGTGGGGTCCCACCACTTTAGCGGTGGCATCTAGTGGCAAAATTATTTTACGGAGATTGGACTCAAATGAAAACCATGATAAACGATCCAACGGTTGCACGAGTCCTATTTTTTTTGTATTAGCAGTGGCCCCCCAGTTACCCTTAAACCCCAATTGGAACCCTCTTTCAACTAAGCGTTCTTCGAATATGGTGCCAATGTTATCCTCCACCAAACTAACAAAATTATCTTTGTACGTCATTTGGTGGTAATAAAATTCTTTGTCTATTTTGCGTTGAATAGCTGTTTTTTGCAATAAATAATACTCTCTGAATAAATCGTGAATTAGCGTCCCAGAAACTTCAACGCGCTTATACTTAAAATTGTCGCGGTTTGTGGGCTCATTGCGGCCCATTGATACCAATAAAAGTTTCATTACCATATTTCCAATATAGTATGCTTTATCCAAATAGTTGCTTTCGCCTACATGAGGTAAAAAATAATCCATCAAAATTTCAAATACCGAACTAGATGTTTGACGTTTGGTAAATGTTTTAATATATTCAATGGCTGCTTCTTGTGTGAAAATAGTACCGGCTTGATGGATTGATGGAATAAACAAATCCACCATGTCTGCATTTGCTTCTAAATTTAATAAACAATGTTCGATTATCGATTTGTCAGATACAACTCCCAATGCTCTCATTAAAATAAATAGTGGAATAGGTTTCTTAACATTGGGTACATCTACGACTAACTGACTGTTAGAATGGAGCGACCCAAACGCGGAATCTTCGGATGGTGACACCATGCGCACCGATGTGTGGCGAATTTGTTTGGATGTGTCGTCTGACACAGACCTAACTTCACACGAGTAATTGTATATATCACCCTCTTTGTGCTTTTTAACGTAGAGCATATTATCTCCGAATTTTTCTTGACTCATTATTACTTTTTCCTTTCCATCAATGATAAAATATCCCCCCCAGTCATTAAGGCACTCTCCCACCGAAAACCGTGTTTTTGGTGCCATTCCCCGCAATATGCATAATTTAGATTGAACCATAATGGGAAACTTTCCAAGATAAACTTTTTCAATAACCGATGAATGGGATATTTCTTCACCGTTTTTATAAAATACATAATCTACTTCCACATCATAGTGAATTGCTACCCCATATGTCATATTTCGAAGCCTGGCATCATTGGGGTACATATAATGAGGATAGGGATCAACAATACCATCCCCATCTGTATCATCATATAGAATTGGTTTCCCGAAATAAATTTTTGTACCATCTTTTCCACCTAAATAAAGATCACATTGATTATATTGTTCCTGTTCTTTTTCTTTTTCCGAAGTGCGTTCCCTCCGTTCTACAAACCTAACTGGATTATTTTCTCTAAAAATGTTGAAAATACCTTTATCAAAAAAATCATCATAAGATTCTTGTTGGTGTGCAACTAAATTATATGGATCATTTTTAAAATAAGTGTCAAGTAATTTCCAACTAACCGTATCCATATAAACTATATTGTCATTTTATTTTAAATTCTTTACTTCTCTTCTCTTCTCAATCTTACGGGTTAATAAAAAATATAATCGCTACTTTTATGAGTAGGCATTTTATTATAATATCTATATGTTATAATAAAAAAAATAAATAGATTTAATCCGACACCTTTTTCCCTTCCACTTCCAAGGATCTCCCTAGCATAAGCGATGCAAATATCTACCACAGTGAACTTTCCTCCCACCAGGAACTCCCTCCCGGGCTCCAGCACCAATATATATTTAATTACATATTTATAAAAATCTAATAAGAGGAGCATATGATAGAAGTGAAAAATATGTAAAACGATCATCAACAAGAAAACGAAAACCAAAAAAATATTTGGATTAGGTCGGCGTTTTAAATGTTCAAAGGTGTAAAAAATAGGTCATGTAAAATATTCCAATTATTTATCAGGTGCAATGGAAATTAAAAGAAACGGAAACCCATGCGAGAAGCTCTGGGCTTACGGCGAGAAGCTCTGGG
>JACKZZ010000044.1_pt1 | contig 11173 bp, 17 predicted proteins | sample 8027871 | NCBI WGS metagenome assembly JACKZZ01 (sample SAMN15724774, study PRJNA655200) | protist metagenome | isolation source: fluorescence activated cell sorting (FACS) single amplified genomes of... | place: USA: West Boothbay Harbor, Gulf of Maine | collected 2000-07-19
ATCATCATATCAGGCAGACAAGCAAAAAGGTTGTTTTTTACATAAAATATACAGGTATATATTACCAAGTATAGGACAGGCAAAAAAAAATGGCTCAGAATGATTTGGTGTTAGATTTTTTGACAATCAATCAAGAAATAATCTCCATATTGTGTTGTGTCTCGCCCAATTTGGGGATTCTCGTTTTTCACTTGCAACCGAAATTACAACAGCACCAATATAGATGCAATGCCGGCCCCGCGGCCCATGATGATGACTGGCGCGGCCATGCTACTGGCGGCCGCGTTCATCGGGCCCACTCGGCCAAACAACGCATCATGACGCCTTTTGCTCACTCAAATTTTATTGCCAACACCTGCCATTCATTTCGGCCCAACGGTAGCTATTCCGGCCAGCCGGCCGCATTGACTGATTGATAATAATTCACAGCCAACCACAATCAGGATGCACAAGGGTGATCACATCTGTCAAACACTAGTGACATTTATTCATCAATATGCACTTAAGTGCGGAAGTGCACTAAATCAGTGCACTAAAGTGCGGAAGTGCAATGCGACTCGGGCCGGCGGCCGTGTGAAAAGCCCTGGCCAGCGCCGACTGCAGGAAGATGGCTTCGTTCTGGTTGGCTCTCACGTCTCGAGCAAGTTTGTAGGGGTACGTCGTCGCCTTTTGCACAGCGTAAGGCAGCTCCCGCAGCACGATCCGCTTGCAGAAAACGGAGAAAAGCTCCGCTGGCGCCTCGGCCTCGTCCTCTTTCCCGGCACGCACAACGTCCATATGGACGCGACAGGCACAGCTTTGCTGCAATAGCACATGGCACATACAAGCAGCAGGTTAGCTAAGTGCACCACACGTCGACCACAGCACAAAAAAAAATTAAGAAACATAAAAAGCAAAGGTCCAAACTTTGTAGCGCACGGCGTCCTGCTCGCTCGCCCAATAGCCGCGTACACGCCCTGGCTGGCCAAACACAGCCTGGCTCAGCTCCTCAACCGTGAAAGGCTGGCCGCTCAAAGCCCAGCGCACCACATCGCTCGCTAAAGCGCCTCCCATGCCTCTGCTGATGCGTGCTCCCGTGGAGACCAGAGCTTGCACCTCCGGCCGGGCGGCGATACGGCGGCACAGCTCGGCGTGCGACAACCCAAACGACTCTTCAAAGACGGGGCCTGTAACGAGGCAGCCGAAGCGGTTGCAAAGCGAGCTGCCCCCCCCAAGCTCGGCGGCCTCCTCGCTATGCTCGATGGGGAATCCCAAGAGAGTCGTCATCTTGCCTCCCGCAGCCGCCAAAACCGCTTCCGTGGCGCACGAGTCCCATAAGGATGACTTTAGGTTGAAGAGGCACGCACCCGCCTCCCCCTGAAGCACCGTAAGCACCTTGCGCCCACAGGCCCCGACCGCCAGCAGCCGCACGCCGCCCCCGCCGCCGTCCCCTCCAGCTTCCTCAATTGCCTGCCGGGCCGCTCTGAGAGCAGCGGGCGTCCCTTCGCCTCTGTCCGCAGACACCGCCAGCACTCTGCCACCCGCCTTGGCCTTCTTCTGCAGGGCGTCGTTACGCCCGCACAAGCCGCCGACGAATCCACCGCCGCGCGAGACGCCCCCGAGGCCCACAATGCCGAGGACAATGCGTGGCCGCGTCGCCGCGGTGGTCGGCGGCTGGCTGGTTGAAGGCGCGACTACTGCAGCGGCAGCGGCGAACGGCGAGGCCAGCACGCCAGCCACGGCGCGTCCTCGGTGAGCCACCCCTATCATACAGGTGACGTTGTGCAGCCGGCCCTCCACCAACTCTCGCGTCCCATCCACCGGATCCACGAACACGCACAAATCGGACACGTGCGCCGAATCTGCGCCCGACGAAGCAACTAGCTGCTCCAACAGACGCTCGGTCGCCTCGGTGGCCTCACAAAATTCGGCAGTGTCTCGTTCCTCTTGAACCTCCTCATCCTTCTCCTCGACGCTCTTCTTCTTCTCCCCAACCGCCTGCTCGTCCGCTTCATCTTCCTCTGCCACAATGCGGAGCGCTGCACCGTACCGCGCCCTCAGCCCCGCCAAGATCACGGCCTGGGCCCGAGTGTCTGCCTCCGTCAGGTAGCTCCGCGGGTCGCGCGGGTCTTTCAGCACGGCAGACGCTTCGAAAGATCCCTGACCCTGCTTCCGCTCCCGCTCTCGCCGCCGCTGCACAGACCGGACGACACAACATGCGTCGAGGGCCAGTCGCGCGCTCAAGCAAACCAGCTCTTGCACGCTGACCCGGATGCTCGGACCAACTTCATACTTGGAAACACCCTTCCTACGCTTGGCAGGTTGCTCCCCTTCTTCTTTGGGGGCGGATCTCTCCATAAGAGGGAAGAAATTCGGAAGGCTCCTATACTCCTATATATGCGCAAGACAAGTAAAGAGGAAGATAGGCACACAAACCGGGACGAACAACCCCACTCATCGTCACACTCACAATGAACCAAAAAAACATCAGTCGAAAAGCTCCAAGCCAAACGCTGCTAAAATTTTTGGCTATTCTTTTGCGTGTCCAATTCGAAAGTTTCTGGGGAGCTTTGAGCTTTGGCCGCGTTGCCACATTTCGGTCAAACCCGAGGTTGAAAACACAAATTCATGTTGGACATAGGCACTCGGCTGGTAGGGCGCCAGCACAATGCAATCGCCCGACCAGAAAAAAGCTGCCTTGCGGGCCCGGAGGCGTGAGCGCGAGGAGCTCTTGATGGCTCGGTTTCCATTTTTCTTTGTCATTTGCATAGCCCATTCTGGTGCGACAAACGCTCTTTTACTTGATGACAGTTGTGTCGCTTTGAAGCAAATCGACCCTTGTCTTCGCCAACTGGTGACTGGAATGAGGTTACTTTGGGGAGGAGGGGCTACCCTGGAGCAGGATTCGTCGGCGCTGATAAGCTTTTCTGACGTCGTTGCCAACATGGCGAATGCGATCATGGCGACTTTTCACAGGTCGGTCAACTTTCGTTCCATCCACTCTCTTCCTCAAGATAAGCGTCTCTTCCAACTTGTCCCACCCAGCAAACGGCGTCGCCCAGACTTGAACGTCAAAGAAGCGGAGGCGCCAACCGAGTCCCAGTGGACCCAAACGTCACTCGCTCAGCTGCTTCAACGCCGGGCAAAGACCGCCCAGACCACACGCTCGCGCGCTGAGGGCGGCGTAAGTTTTCTCCCCTTATGTCCGGCGGTCAATCGCTTGGCTCATTGACCTTGCCCCATTTCTCGCGTCTGACAGGCTACAGAGGTTTCTGGGGAAGACGAACAAGATTCTGAAGACCCTTCAGATGACAGCGACGATGATTTCACAGGAGAGGCTGTGCCATGGACGGAGGAGGAGATACGAGATGCACTTGGTAGTAGCTCTTCACGAAGATGCTTTGATCATTTTGTTACTTGCGTGTTTCGCGATCGTGTGCAAAGGGGACTTTCTCGGTAAAATAACCACTTCGTGTCGGTCTCACTTCGAACAAGAAAACTCAGTTGTGGTAGCTTCCCTGATTCTTGGTCACCTTACAAATGTAAAGAACCATTTTTATGTCTTCTTGTTCTTTTTCCAGAGCGCCGGCGACCAGTGGCTAGGCAAAGACCATTTTGACGCGCACGCGATGATTAGTGCGGGCGAAGACGAATCTGGGCTCGCGCAGTTGATCTGGTCTCGCTTCAAACGCAAAGTGTTGTCGCTTCAGGTCGAGAGCGCTTCTTGTTCGCGCGCGTTCTTTCTCTCTTGCATCTTTCTTATTTTTGATATCTTTATCTCGCCGTTGCACCCACCTAGGCCATCACTCTGGAAGACGACTTTTTCGTGTTCCACCCATCGGTACCTACCCGACCCGCTCGATCCTGCAATTTGGCTTCTAATGATATGTCGCTGTAGCTTTTGCCCTTGTCACGTTCCGTTTGCTTTCTTCCACCTCTTCATCTCCTTTCGAATGTACCCCAGACCCCTGCAGCGCAGCCCCCGCGCGGCAACAGCCTGCAAGCCGAGGAGAACACATCGCTTCCCATCGTCGACATTAGGGTGATCCGCGACCTCAAGCGGAAGGGCAGCGTTCCCGACGGATATGTCCTCCTGAGGAGGTCCTTCCGCAACTCCGACGCCAACTTGGTACCGCCTTGACCTTGATTCACCCGCCCCTCCCCCGCCCCGCTCGCTGTCTCTATTGCCTGGACATGATGTCGCTCTCCGTCAATTGGCTTTTGATTGTGTTGCACCGCGTGCCTGGCTCATGATGTCGTTCGTGTGCCTCGCAGAACAAAGGAACGGGGGGCAGATCGGTGTATCTTTGCTACAAGCGCCTCAGCAGCTCGGATGGTATCCGTTTGTGTTTTGCTCAAAAACTTTCCGCGCACGCGTGGAACCTTGTGCCTCTAATTTTCTGCTTGTCTGTGTCTTCTCAACTCCTCTGAAACCCAGGTCCAGATGTGTTGCCTATAACCTCCATTCTTGTCTGCGTGGCCAACGCCTCGGGCAGCCTCCACGAGGAGCTGCCCTATGGATACGAGCTAGTAAAAACGTACGAGCACTCCTGTCTGTTGTGTTGTTGCTGATGCTGACGCTGAAGCTGTTGTCATTGGTGCTGTTGTTGTTCTTGTTGTTTCCTTTTGTGGCGGGCATCGGCTCCCCGGTCATGATGCAATTCTCACATGTGTGCAGTTCCGTTGAGGGTCAGCTGGCCAACTTAAATGCTGACACCGGAGGCCACCCCTTTTTTCTGTGTTTGCGGCGAGGCGGAGATACGCCGCCGATTACGGATTTGAAAAGTAACATATTCTCTTTGATTGCCTTCCTCTCTACCCTTGCCTTCCTCACCTCCGTGATGAGTCCTTGATTCCTCCCTTGCCCAGTCTTGTATCGCTACGGAACTGACTGGACTCGGGGCGGGCGGGACACGTTTCGCAAGGTCAAGGGCTTGCCGCCCTTGGACTACCTGGAAGTCTGCCTAACTCCAACTCTCAAAGAGGCGAACGTCAATGCGGGCAGCGAGGGCCCGCCGATTTTCCTTTGCTTCCAACCGTGCATTGAAGCGGCTCTCTTGCCTTTCAAAAAGTACATGGCGGACCTGCACGCGAGGACGCAAAAGGCGAAGAATACGGAAGCGGTCAGCTTGCTTGCTCGATCGCTCAATCGCTTAATCAGCATTAGCAGCTCCCCCACTTGTCTCATACTATGAAAGCATTGTTTTATTTTGCGTCCTGCGCATTCATTTTCTGCAGGCCAAGGATCTGACCATTCTTCGCTTGACGACAGAGGAGGGATTCGCCAAGACCTTGTCGACCATTGTCTCGTGTCTCTACTGCCATAACCAGCACATCGTCACTCACGCTCTAGGCTGCTTCTCCCGGCTCAGCAGAGAACATCTGCCGCCGCAGCTGTTGAACTTGTTCGCCCAGGCACTGTGCGACGCGGTGCCGATGCTGCTGGCCTACTGCTCCGCCGCCACTAGATCCTTCTTGCTTGAGCAGCTGCTGCAGTTCGTGACCTCCTTCGGCGGGGTGCTGTCCTTGCAGACCACCATGAAAATCATGGAAGCGGTCTTCATCAACTGCAAACACGACGAGGAGGGACCCAAGGTCGGCGAGAAGATGGTCAATCACCTAGTAGAGGCAGCCTATGCGGCGCAAGAGAGCAAGCAAGAAGATTCGCCCGCCGAGCCGCTGCAGCCTTCACCGCCTTCCCCTGATGGTGGGGCGGCTGATGGCTCGTCTGATGGCGTCGAAGTTGCTTTCGCTGCAGGTTCGCTTTCTCTCTTTACGAAATTCTTGTTAGCTTCATCTTACCTGTGTTTCGTTTTTTTCTCGATGTTGCCGGCGCTGCTTGCTTCCCGGATTGCAGTGATGCAGTGCTTCGAAAACGCCACGTTGGCTAAGGTGCTACCATATATATCATTCATTTCCGCATGCGAGTGACTCCATACCCTCTTGCCCGCTTATCCTCCCTTGTCCTCCCTCATCCTCCCTTACCCTCTTATCCTTGCCCTCTTTCAATCCCTCTTGCAGGTTTCGGAGCAGGCTCTAAACAAGTTCAACTCCGACTCCATCCACAGGGGAAACCTCAGGACCAACACGCTCCGAGTCTTAGATGCAATCAACCTGACCACTGCCCGCCACCAGCCGCCGCCCATCTCCTTGGCAGAGCTGGCTGAGATCCGCGCCCGCAGCGCCGCGGCCTGCGCAAGACTGAGCACCCTCTCAGCGGATCAAGACGAAGCGGCGTTGACGCGCAAGAGACCAGCCTCGCTTGCTGCGCTGTCCGCGTCTTCCTCGGCCTTTCCGCCCAAGAGCGACGCACTGCCCGAGGGCCCGGCGGGGTCCCGCGCTAGCCGCTTTCCAGCTGAGCAGCTGGGCGGCTTCTCGGCGGCCAAGGTGCAGATAACGCTGGATTTCGAAAAAGGTGGACATTCCCTCCTGCTCTGCTTGACAGTGATGCGCGCGATGTCTATGCCCCCCGAGGTCATAGGACAAATCTCGTGTTTTGCAGGCAATTTTATCTTGGCCAAGGCTAAGATGGTAAAGGGGACCCTCAAAGTCAACACGGAGTCAGGTGCGCATGCATGTGGATGCGCCCAGCTCGTCTCGTTTGTTGTTTCAAACGACTGTTTCATTTAAATATCTCTTTTTCTTTTTCTTGATTTCACAGCTAAAGTACTACAGCGCTCGTGTTTGCTGAAGATTGACAAGGCAAAGCAAGAAAAGGTTTGCTCTGTGGGATTCGGGGGGCCCAAGGTCATTTTTTCTTGTGTGAATTATTGTGTGAATTTTCGATTGTGTTAATCTGGCCGCTGGCAACTTTTCGCAGCCGTTCAAAGCTAGTTTCCGGTTTGCTGACATGAAATTGAGAGGTGCTAGTTGTTGAATTTGCCATGCGCCGCCGACTCGTCGCTGTGTAGCCCAACTGGCTTGCGCACTCGACTTGAACTTTGCTTTGCTTGCAGATTCATTTTTCAGTCTCATGTGCAAGGGATTTGACCTTTCGCGGCACGGCAGTAGTCTTCGCTCCCTCAAGTCATTGCAATTCTTCGCACCCTCCACACGCTTTGCTTTGTTAAATCCAATCCCACGAGTGTACACTCTGCGCACACTCGCCCAATCCACATGGAAAGCTTTGCAGCGAACCCTTATTTCATGTGGCTACATGCGACTGCTGCTAACCCTGGCCTGTCCTTCTTTCTCAGTGTGCTCGGCAGGAGAAGGCACTCGCGCTCTCGGTCCGCGGCGGCCAAGGAGGAGCTCGCACCACAAAAGCTGTCTGCACTCAAAGAGGAGGCACTCAAAGAGAAGGACCCAAACGCCGCTCCGCCCAGCAGTGGGGCTGGTGCGCAGGGAGGGGGCCAACAGGGAGGCTCAAAGGCAAAGGCCGAGGCTGGTGCGGTCGCCCAGGAAGGCGCAGGCGTGGGGGCAGATGAAGAGGCGGTGGCGGTAGCGGGTGACGGTACAGACGCGGATGCGGATGCGGGACAGCGCGAGGAGGATGCAGCCGGGGACGGCGTGGGCGGCGACAAAGAGGAGGAAGAGGCCAAGGTTGAGGCGGTGGAGGTGGTCCACGCAGCTAAGACGCCGGCGGACATTCTAATGGCTTCTGTCAAGCACTCGGAGGCTGCCTTTACCGTGTCCCAGTTCCTTCACCTGCCCGACGCGCCTAGATACGGGGCGGTGGCGTGGGCGGCTGCTGCGGGAGGCGCGGGGGGCGCGGAGGGCAAGCTGGCGGCCGTTGCCCTCATGTGCTGCAAAGTTATGACGCTTGCTGACAAGGAGACGCGGGGTGCTGGGCGAACGCAAGAGACGACTATGATGGAAGTTGCGAAAATAGGTTAAGTGCCCACATCGACGTCAAGCACACAGCTGCTTTCCCGCTTTGATGCCCAATGGCCCATTCTTTTTTTCCCTGTTCTCCGCCCATTGTACACATCACTCGCGCTCCCACTCCCGCTCACATGCCGCCCAATTCTTGCGAGCCAAGCCTGGAGACTTCCTGTTTTCTTCCAATACGTAACGAATGTCAACCCTTCCTCCCGCCTTCCCTTGCCTCCACAGACCCAGACGCAACCGGCCGCGAAGGCAGCGCGGGCGGCGCGGGAAGTGGACTGCGCGATGCAAGCGAGGCTCGGAATGACGCGGGACATAAAGGGGTTACCCTGCAAGAGTTTGCCCTCCGCCTGCTGCTGTACGTCGTGACACGTGCCTCTGCGGCACCGGCTTCCTCCGCCTCGCCCTCACCTTCGCCCCAACCGCCGCCGCTTATCACGCGGCCTGCTTTCCTCTTCATCACGCGCCGCTTCGTCTTTCCCGCCCTGGCCGCCTGTAGCCTGTCCCCAGTGACTCCCGTATTCGATCTGGTAAGTCTCGCTTGACCGCCTGGCGTGTTCCAACTTTCAGTTCTCTCCGATTTTTCTCCGATTTTTCTTCTGAGTTTTATCCTGGTCGCCTGCGACATCCTTTCCACCCACGAAATGAACGCACATTCTACATCCTGCGTAATTCTGTAATTCAATTCTCCATTTCTGTGGATTCGTACCTCTCGGTCTTAGGCGTTGAAAGTGTACGCCATCCTTTGGAAGAAAATGATCGAGCACAATCTGCCTTTCGCCGAGGAAATAGGTTTGAACACGCCGCCCTTGCCGCCCTCGCCGCCCTCGCCGCCCACGACGCTGAGTCATCTGTATGCCACGTTACCTCTAATGGCTCATCAATGTGGTATCGGTGGCCCGATCCATTCCATGTGTTTGCGTTGACCACTCAGGGATCTTTATGGACCTCCTCTCCCGCGGCCACCTGTACCGCTCCTCCGCCGACAGAAAGCTGACTGTCTTGGACACAATATCGAGCTCCTTCCTGTTGTCTCCGGATTCGATCATTGACTTCTTCTACAATTTCGACGCCTGCACGGGCGGGGGAGCCATCTATGTCAATCTGGTCGAGGCTTGCGTCAACGTCGGCAGTAGCCAAGTGGTCAAGGAGTGGCACAGGGGAAGGTGCAATTTCTTTGTCTTCGTCTATCACTCCTGAATCTTGTCTTTATTCCTTTGCCTCCTGTTTTTATTCCTGTACTCCGTTACTCCCCTTTCGGGCCGCCTCTTGTTTGGACCTTCATCAAACGCCCCCCTTGTCCCCCCCGAATGCTCGACTGTGCAGCGGAGGTGGCGGTGAGATGCAGCAGGGCCACGGACCTTTACTGCGCCACTACTCAGTTTATTTTACGGTTCTTGTCGCCAACCGCCACACTTCATGAAAATACACACACGCTTACACACACACACACACACACACACACACACACGCACACACACACCATTCTAGTCCACCCTACCATTGTCTTGCTTGCCAGGTGCATACGTTGAATCTGCTGCAGCAGTGGAGCGCCAGTCCGGCCGCTCAGCTCGCCGCTGCGCCTGCCGCTGCACCGCCGTCGCGTAGGGGTTCTTGGTGGGTGCCATCCTGTTGTAGAGTCGTTTCCCCCGTCGCTTTGCTCTTGTCTCTTCTCTTTCGACATTTGCTTTTTCGTTCGCGTGTGCGCATCCTGCTCACAGCACACGTCGTCCGTCTGTCTCCACACATTTGTGTTGCATGTGACCGCAGGCACCGTCGCATCACCGCCAGACTCTTCGACCGCCAACTGGAATCGCGTACTTTGCAAGTCCAACGACAGGTACGAAGTCTCTCTTTTGATCTTTTGTTTGTGCCGCAACTTGGCCTTGTTTGATTTCCCCTCCATTCCATGTTCTCTCTCCAATCCATCCGTTCGCAGAAGAAAAAGCTCAAACACACGATTCGCTATTACTTGGTGAGGAAACAACAGACTCTTTTTTTCGTTTTGTGGCTCAAGCAAAGGCTCTAACTCATGCTTGGCTGCGCACGACTGACCCTGGCCCTATTAATTAATTATTCTCCCTCTGTAATAGGAACACTGCTCCGTCGATGGCGATCTTAAGATCCGCTCTTTGGCAGACTTTCTATACCGCAACACATCCAATTTGGACAAGGTCAGACAAGACCTCAACTCGTTTGACACGCCACAGTTTACCGCCTGGCCTGGCTGGCTCGTCGTCGTCGTGTGTTTGTTCCATATGGTTTGCACCTTTTTCCATGTGTTGTTCCCAGGCGGAGGTGGGAGATCTCTTGGCCGGGCTCGACGATGGGCAGCTGACCGCCAAGCAATACTGCCTGCTGAGGTCATCCTACGTCAGCCATATCGACTTCACTGGCCTCAGCTTCGACGACGCCATCCGGGAGTATCTCTGCGAAGGCGGGTTCCGCCTCCCGGGCGAGGCGCAGAAAATAGACAGGCTTCTCGAGGTAGGGCGCCACTGTGCCTGTCCAGCCTGCCCCGCCCTGCCCCGCCTGCCCTGCTTTCTCGCCTGCTGGACACTGTCCCTGCCCTGACCTTACCATCGCCATTCTCTCGACGCGCTCTCTCACCGACTCGCCCTTTCTTCTCCAGAGCTTCTGTGTGGCCTACTGCAAGCAAAACCCTGGCTCTTTCCGGTCCTCCGGCTCCGCTTTCGTAGTGGCTTTCGCCCTCATCATGCTCAACACGGACCTGCATGATTCTCGCTTGAAGGCAGGCAGCCGTCCCAGGAAGCCCATGTCCCTGGAGCAATTCATGAGTGCGAAACAAAATACTAGCGTCGTTTTTTCTTTCTGTTTCGTCTCTGTCTTGCCTCCCGCCCCCGTTCCGAAGTGCTTTATCCCTTACGAATGTGCTGGCTTAGAGCTGTCGTTTTCGCATTTCCTGCCTTTTTCCCGTCTCGTTTCTCGTCCACTTTTCTCGCCGCCACATTTCCTGTCCGATGCCATTTGCGCCAGGTAACCTGCGCGGCGTCGACGAAGGCAATGACTTTCCCGCGGACATGCTCCGTCGGCTGTACAACAACATCAAAGAGAATGCTATCCAGTGGAAAGAGGTAGTTCTGGAATCCTTGTTTCTGCCTCTCCTTTGCCTCCTTCCTGCTCCATGTGCTTCCACCTGCTGACTCCACGGGCACTTGTTCGCCTTAGCAACAAGTGGATGACTCGGCCACCTCGTCGGATGACAAGGCCAACAGCCCCGGGGGGGCGCGACGACGACAACCGATCGCTCCAAGCGCTGTACAAGAGCACGCAGCTGCGGCTGCGCAACCCGCTGTCGGAGGCTCGCCGCTTCGCCGCGGCGCCCGCGCAAGACCGCATCGATATC
>JACKZZ010012787.1_pt1 | contig 11173 bp, 11 predicted proteins | sample 8027871 | NCBI WGS metagenome assembly JACKZZ01 (sample SAMN15724774, study PRJNA655200) | protist metagenome | isolation source: fluorescence activated cell sorting (FACS) single amplified genomes of... | place: USA: West Boothbay Harbor, Gulf of Maine | collected 2000-07-19
GTCATTTGCCGATCTCGAAACTCTGTTTCAAACCAAAAAATGCGCGTTCTTTGGAGCGGGACAGCGAGTACAGTTGGTTTCGTTTCCGGATCGCCCGTTCACAAATGCCTGCTAAACTCTCGTCTACGGGGACTGTGGCGACAGTCTTAAAGACTAAAGGCGCAGGTTCTAGGACATTTTCATCCAAGAAGGGGGGCATGGTCAGTTCAGGGTTCATCGGAACTGTCCCAAGGATTTCTGTCGTTCAATTCTTGATTTTGTTGGCCAAGCGATGCCTAGGATCCTTGAAATACTCCATCATGAAGCCCTTGTATTTGTCCATATAGGCATCAATCCAATGGACACTCTTAAATCGGTGAATATTTGGATCTGTGCACACCTATTTCTCGCAACAGGAAACAAGAATCCTTCAGGATTTGACGTATCAATTCCCGTGGCATTTATCCACCACAAAGGCAGCTGGGAACCAATGGATGAGCTCATTGGTGAGAGCCGCTTGGACGTCAAGTGTCTCCCAGAACATACGCAGCAAACGATTTGGCAAACGCCCAAAGCTTAGCCAGTTCTTCGTCTGTCGGCCATGGGTTGCGGATAATGACCCCAGTTTTATGAAGCTGGTTCATGGCCATCAACTTCTCGAGATCGTATTGAACTTTCCCATTCGAACGTACCACTTCTCCGTCGACGTTCAATACCAGCATATTTGTTATCCATGCACCACCTTGCTTGAGCTACATTAATGGTTGGTCCTTTTCATTGTATTGATTCTTTCTTCTAAACAGTTTTTGGAGCGATACAAAAATCCGATGCTATTGCTTTTCTTTTGATTTCACTTTTCAGAAGATTTTGTTGTCTTGTCCGGATGGACCCTGCTTTGTACAACGACGTTGTGTTTGTACTTGCAAGGTCACTATAGGCTATAAGTGTAGAATAAAAACGGACGTTACTACTATAGGCAAAAATTGATTGGACGGCGCGTTAGGGTTTCAAATTTGTCAATCAAATTTGATTGACAAATCATTTCAAATTAATCCGAGCTATACATCATCATCATCATGTCCTCTCCGCTTAGTTTTATGGCTGGAATTTCACTTGGGATTACCATCACGACTTGCATCTTGCTCAATTTTCACGAGCAATATAAATTCATTGTGGATAAGAAGAAAAAGAAGATTGAGACAACGACTCTTTGCGAACCCGCAAAGGACTGTCTTGAATTGCAACAAGAGCAATTTTCTCGCATTGAGACTTATTTCGGACCTGAGGGTTTTCAAAATCTTCGTCATGCCTTTGTGATTGTCATTGGTCTAGGTGGAGTGGGATCCCATGCAGCACAAATGTTAGCCCGATCAGGTGTGAAGAAACTTCGCTTGATTGATTTTGATAACGTCACGCTGTCGTCTCTCAATCGACATGCGGTAGCGACACGAGAAGATGTAGGTACACCCAAAGTTGTGGCAACGGCCAAACATTTGCACAAGATCGTACCTTCCTGTGAGATTGAATCGGTCGTTGAAATGTTTCAGGAAAATACCATCGCCCGACATTTGAACATCGATAATCAGGCGGAACGTCCCACGTATGTCATTGATGCCATTGACGATGTAAAGACCAAATCTTGCTTACTGGCTGGGGCGGTACAACATGGCTTACGCGTCATTACAGCCACAGGTGCGGGTGGAAAGGCGGACCCTACACGCATTTGTATTGGTTCCTTAACCGACGCTACCCAAGGTAAGTTATATAGTATGAATATCTAAATAACTATGAAAATATGAAGCGAACACGTTTTAACCATGTCATGTGATATAGATTCGCTAGCAACCAAAATCCGATACTTTTTACGCAAGAAAAAAGTGGACATGACATCCATAACGACGGTATTTTCTACCGAGCGTGCCCAAGTGGCGCTATTGCCACTCACGCAAAACCAACGCCAAGATCCTCAGGCATATGGAAACATTGAAAACATGCGTGTGCGGATCATGCCCGTGCTTGGAACGATGCCCGCGATTTTTGGTCAAAGCATGGCTGCCTTTGTCCTGTCGGAGATTTGTAATCGACCTCTACGTCCAGAACAAGTCGCGCGGTTGTCACGTGAACTGCGGAATAAATTTTATCAGCAAATCCAACAGCTCGAACTCCACACGGGGAAGTTTTGCCTGGACAAAAATGACATTGACTTTATCGTACAAGGGATGTGGAAAAACAAATGTGCCGTGACAGGAAAACGTATGGGAGATGGACGATTGGTTCTCTCGAAATGGAAACGTGACTTGCCCGCATTACCCTTTAATATTGTCCTCTTAACGTTAGGAGAAAGGAATCGATTGCAACGTGCTGAGGGAAATCCAGAAGATGCCTTTCATCCAGAAATTGTGAAACAAATTAATGATCGACTACAAGACTGGTGTGGGTCTACCCATAGTTGGAATGAATGAATGCCATCGAAAAAACCCTAAAAAAGTAAAAATATCTAAGCTGTCTCAAACGTGTCCCACTTTTCGCTATCAGAGAGAGTTCATCGTGAGTGTTCGTGCTACAAAATGATAATAAAAAGTACAGGCATGTGTTGATTCTGGGGCTTGCGAAATCCTCGTTTATTTTGAACCAATCAGGGTTAGATAAGTAATTATTTCAGCCAATCATGACACGATATTTTGTGGCATGGGTGCCAATCATGGAAGGGGATTCCGACAACCAATGAAATCTTGTAACGATTGATCACGATTAAATTTCGATACACCAAAATACTCATCAAAGGACGTACATTAGATCATGGTCATGGACGAGACCGAAGAGGAGTCTAAAACCCAGGTATCGTATTACAGTCATGCATCAGGAAAGCGAAAAGAGCCTCGAGTGGATCCATTTCCTACCGCAACGAGCTCTTCCACAACGTCCAACCCATCTCCAAAGTCGACCACCGATGGATTCATTGAATTACAAGAACTTCCATCCGCTTCTGCCTCAAAGAATAAACGGAAACTAGCGTCGCTTGAGAAAGCACTAGATCCTGCTTCTAAGTCGTTCGAAGATGCCTACATTCCGTGGATGAAAAACGGCGAAAGATATTCAAGTGACAATATTTTTCTTCGTTTGCATGAAGAAATATTGGATTTCGTGACGTTCATTAGTCCGACGGAAGATGAAATCCAACGTCGCAAAGATGTGCAAGATGAAATGAACATCCTTGTTCAAGAAATCTGGCCCGAGGCGAACATTCGGGCCTTTGGCTCGACGTCCACGGGGATGTTTTTACCCGACAGTGACATTGATATGGTGATTTTCGGATCTCCGACGGACAAGTCGGCACTGCATCGTCTAGGATCCTTTCTTCGTGAAAAGAACGTGGTCTCATATTTAGAAGTTATTGACAAAGCTCGTGTACCGATTGTCAAAATTACCCACGAACGAACGCAGTTACATATCGACATTAGCTTTGGTGTCGATAGTGGTCTCATTGGAGCAGAGCTCATTAAATCCCACGTGCGTCTCAATCCAGCCTTTCGACCACTCACGCTCTTGCTCAAGTATTTTCTCAATCAGAGAAAGCTCAACATTACCTTCCAGGGCGGTATGGGGTCGTTTTTGTTGCAAATGATGGTCATTAGTTTTCTTCAACAATACGTTAAAGCCTCGGAAAGTTATGAATGTCAGCACATGTACAACTTGGGGCACTTGCTCGTGGGTTTTTTGAAACTTTATGGAAAAGACTTTGGATACGATGAGGTAGCGATCAGTATCCGCGAAGGCGGGAGTTATTTTATAAAATCCAGCCGACAATGGTATAATCCCGATCGTCCGCACTTGATCTCGGTCGAAAATCCACATGATCTGAATCACGACATTGGCAAAAATAGCTATGATATTCGACGAATTGTTCGCGTGTTTGAATATGCACACATGACCCTGATCTCTGAAATTCAGTTGCGTGGAAAGTTCCCAAAAGATCGAAGGTATCATGGTAGTTTACTCCACCATATTCTTCATGTGGACGAGCCTTTGAAAGCACGCGTGGGACCCACGACCTTGGGTTATGAGCCAGTGGACTACGTTGGTCAGTCGTCCTCCACATCTAGCACCAAAAAAAACGCTAAGAAACGAAGAACGCGGAAGAAACAGAAGCAGGATCATCCACGGCATCGATAGTGATATTGATAGTGGACTAGAGTAGATTTAGGTTCTAAAACTTCAAATTTCGCATCGTTTTTGAGCTTCATCTAGAATGTCAAAATAGTTGTTTTTCTTTGTTTGGCAATATTGAATCCAGTTTACCGGATATGTGCCCTTTTCTTTGAATTCTTTCTTTTGTCAATACCTGTCTCTTTTTCTTTCACATCATCGACTTTTCCCTCCTCTTCATCACTTTCATCACCTCTAGGTAGCGGCACATAATCCTAGAATCCATCCAAGTTTCCTCTTAGATAGCTGATATTATAATATGCAGTCCTTCTCTTGCTGTGAACGTAAAATTATAAGCACATAGTTTTTATAGACGTTTATAAGCACATAGCAGGCATACCATAGTTCTTCATATAAACAACCCAATGGCCCAACACGTCCCCAAGTTATCGTAAAAATCTTCATTATACGTTTCTTTAGTACCAAGAGGCATTTGTCACACATTTACAATTGGCCGGCCAAAACCGTAGCCATTTCAGCTTCCACAGGATATCCGATCTTCGGTGGGACGAATCAGAAACGGCGAATCCATAACGAAATCTGACGCCGATGGACGTCTTCGAATATACTAAATATTTGATGTATTGGGGAAAAATGAAGTCTATTGTGTATCGAAATAAGACTTGAATTTAGTGTTTCTTCCCAGCTTCAATTTCGAATTTCCATTTCGGTTCAGTCAGTTGGGCCACGTTCATCATTTTCGTTTTTCCTTCCTTCACTCGGATCGACGAACCACCGAACGAATCAAATCAAATGTTTTACCATCGTGCACTGGTGCTCGGATGTGCCCTGTTTTTCCAGCCATCCCTCGCGACTGAGTCTACCTTGACAAAATATGAACAAGAATTTCGCACCTGGATGAAAGACTTTGGAGTTGCCTTTCATGATGTCGAATCGTTCTTTGAACGATTTCATATCTTTGCAAGCAATGCCCATTTCATCGATTCTCATAATGAAAATGCCGATTTCCACGGCTATACGCTGAAACATAATGCTTTTTCCAATCTCACGTGGCCTGAATTTCGTGAATCGTATTTCGGCTTGAGCGTACCAGAAGAGTACGTCGCCGAGCGTCAAGCCCGTCGCCATGAACGAGTCGAACCCTCTTTTCTAGCGAAATATGAAAACCAACTTCAGGATGTCCCAGATGCGATTGATTGGGTCGAAAAAGGTGCCGTAAGTCCAGTTAAAAATCAAGGACAATGTGGCAGTTGTTGGGCCTTTTCAACCACAGGTGCCATTGAAGGAGCTGCATTTGTCTCTGGACAGAAATTGGAAAATCTATCGGAACAAGAATTGGTCGATTGTGATCATGCTGATATGGGCTGTCACGGAGGCCTGATGGATCATGCTTTTTATTGGGTTGAAAAACACGGAGGAATGTGTAGTGAGCAAGACTATGCATATCAAGCTGCTGCTGGAACGTGTCAACATTCGGCATGTGAAAACGTGGTCGAAGTCGAAACGTTTCATGATGTTCCTGGAAATGATGAAGAAGCCCTCAAGTTGGCCGTATCTCAGCAACCCGTTGCCGTGGCCATTGAAGCAGATCAACGTGCATTTCAATTTTATTCCTCTGGTGTCTTTACGGCCACCTGTGGTGCTAAATTGGATCACGGAGTCTTGGCCGTTGGATACGGGACATTGGACGGTACGAAGTATTGGAAGGTGAAAAATTCATGGGGACCGAAATGGGGACTGGAAGGATATATTTTACTCGGTACGTCACCGTACTTGCGTGTTGCTTGTCGAGTTGTCCATTTGAATCTTTAACAATATATGTAGAACGAGATGTGGATGCAGCAGAAGGGCAGTGTGGGATTGCATCCGTTCCAAGTTATCCCACAGCCACGATTTTATCGAAGAAAAAAGAAAAATCGACTACACCTGCGATCAGTATGGATACTGCTGCGGGTACCCGGCCTCAAAAATCAGCTGCAGTATTTCATCTAGACCGAGTCGTGATTCCTACTGGACCGAGTCAAGGTGCCATTTCTCAATGCGGCACGGCCAAGGTGGTAGATTTTTCATCTTTTTCGATGGTCCCGACCACACCTCTTCGTGGCAAGGCGATTGAAATTGTCGCGCAGGGTCTTGTTCTCGAGGCCTTTGATGCGGTGAATTTCAAATTGGGCGTGACTTTGGGTGGAGCTGAAGTGTTTTCATCCAATGGAAACATGTGCGGAACCACACATGTTGCTCTACCCCTCGGTCTTGGGCATATTGATGTGACTGGATTTCACTGTCCAGTGGCCAAAGGACCCGTTCCTCAAGTGGGACTGAAAGTCGTGATGCCCGTGATTGCACCCGCCGGTGATTATGAAATTACGATTTCTGGGACCTCTCCACGAGACGGCGCGGAGATCTTTTGCATTGGTGTGAAATTGGATTTAGCATATGAAGACGAGACGTCATACTTTCCAAATCAAGTGTATCAAATCATGGCCAGTGCGTAGAAGAGGAATGATATACGCATGCAGTCGTAAATCGTATTTATAAATATAACGCAATATATATATCTCATTTATCGTTTGGTTTTTTTCGAAGCAGGGGCGAAAAAAGAATCAATGGACGGCTGAGTTGATTTCGATGTCACAGCAGACGACGACTTGCCCGCTTTGTGCTGGGCAAAGGCTTCTTTCATCCATTCCCGATTTCTTTTCCGCACGACTTCTCCATCCACGATCCGCTTCGGGTAATCTCGTCCCAAGACACATCCGTATTTGACCTGATCGGCCTTGGAGAGTTTCCAGGGTTCATAAATGTATTTCGCCGGCACGTGTTTCAACACGGGCAAGTACCGTCGAACGTACGTCCCTTCGGGATCGTGTTGTTTTCCAAAGCTCACGGGTGAGTAACATTTCCAATATTGATGAAAAAAGTTGGAACAACTGAGCCATTGCCAGTTGGCACTATTCAGCGCCTCGTCATGATCGATGAGATACTCCTGAAAGACCCGAGCACCTTCCACCCAACTCAAGAACAACTCTCCTCTCGTGAGAAAACAAGCCACGGCATGTCTCGCGAGATGATGAATCCAACCCTCCAATCTCAACTGAATCATAATCGCATCGATGAACGGATATCCGGTCTGGCCGAATTTCCACGCCCGCAAGTGTTCGGGATGTTTCGCACTTCCGGGTTATCCTCGATATGATGAAAATTCGGATTTCTCGATGCAGCCAAGTGAAACATTTCTCGAAACATCAGTTGTCCGTGAAGGCTCACGGGGGGACGGGACACTCGGGCATGGGCCCCGTCCAAAACGCGTTGAATGCCCATCCAAAACACTCGCGCGCTCACACAGCCAAAGCGCAGGTATGGACTCAAGACGGTCGTCGAGGCCTCGAGGGACGTCGGGGACGTTTTGGGTTTTTCAAAATGTTGAACATACGTCTCACGCGCGAGAATGTTTGCCATGCGCCGAAGTCCTTCCGTCTCACCACCTGGAAATGCGAACACGCATTCAGAGAACGATGATGCTTCACCAGAGCACACGTGGTCCAGTGCCGGTAGACCCTGACTGGGGCTATAGCCCCAGTGGTTCGAGGATGACTTCGAATCGATCGCGAAGGACGGTGGTAACTCGACGAGGGGTGGCAAGCTCAGGTCGGAAAGCGGAATCGGAGGAGGAACCTTGCGCTTGTAAAAGCCTTTGGAAAACGCACTAAAGCTCGAGCAGCTCGTCGAGGCATCGTAGGTTTCCAAGTCAAATAGAGTGTGACCTGGTGCAACGTGGACCGAAACGTCGTGGCGAGAGCATAATTCGCGGACGTTTCGATCACGAGTGCGAGCATAAGGCTCTGATGCTTGTTCAAAATAAACGTGGCCAATGTTCCATTGAGAAAGTAATGTGTCAAAAAGCAGCGGAGGTGGACCGTGGAGAATCAAGAGCTGGCTCTGGAATTTCGACCGAAGCTGGACATCGAGGTCCTGTAAGCTGTCGATTAAAAATTGAAATCCATGGGGGGACGAGCTGGGTTGGTTCACGAACTCTGGATCGAAGATAAAAATCGGATACAGCTGTGCATTCGAACCAACGACTTTTTCCGCCGCGTGGAGCAGTGGCAAGTTATCCGATAAACGAAGACCATTTCGAAACCAATGCAGGACATTTTTCTGTGCACTCGAGGTGGTCATTTCAATTGTGCAAAATTGCTCTCGGAATGAAATGAAATTAACTCGAATTGAGAAAATGAAAATGGGCAGACGACTAAAATCAGACCGAAATTCAACGTCGCACCGACCCGAATTATCAGAGGGGTCGTCGAACGAGGTCATCACGGTTGCCTGTAGACTCGACATGATCATCTGGGTAGTATGGAGACGCCCATGGAGACAGATCATCTGGGTAGTATGGAGACGCCCATGGAGACAGACAGAGGAATGCATTCTTCTGCCACTGTTGACTCGGCTTGCCACGGGTCGTGCTCGGGTTTTCGAATTCCACGGGGAAGGGACACCGACCCATTGTTGGGACCCCACGGGCGTGAACATCTCTAATCATCCGTCACTTGGCCGAACGAAGAGACGGGATTGGCTCCTGTGACTGCGTCAAGTCTCGCGTTCAGCGGGCAATCTTCGTCGCGCGTTCACGTTACACCGAGACGTTTACCAGTTTGTAACGCACGACGATAGATTCGGAACTTCCTACATTGCTTGCTTCCATTCGGAATTTCCTGCATTGCTTCCCTTGATACGGCATAGTAATTACCCATACAAGAACGTTGCTTTGGAGATGTTTGGCTATGCGGATTTTACACAAGATTTCCACATGTGGAAACGACCGAAAAAAATCCTTCCTCCGGCCACTCCTTCGTCGATCGACTCGTCTCGCGCACAGCCACAGCGATCGATCGATCCACTGAACTCGAGCCCGCCGCCCGTCGTCTCCTCAACGAAATCCCGAAATCCAAATGGACTGCCCTTACTCTGTCACAATTGCCAGACTTCCTTTTATCATTTTCAAAATCAAGACTCGTCGCATTCGAGTACCGGTATCCGCGTGAGCCACAATAAGGATGATGATGATTATTGTTCTGGAGAATGTCGATGGAGTGTAGAATTTCAAGGTCTTCGCAGTAGTAGGAAGAAACCTGTTCAGAATATTCGTCGTAGTACGACGAATTTCATTTCATGAACAGTGACGATAGACACGATTCCATGTATTGTATATATAGAGAGAGAAAAGATGCACGTGTGTGTAAGACGATGATAGATTTAAATTTCAAATGTGTTGTGTTTAAAAAAATCAAAGAGTACTCGCGACGACAGAGGAGAAGTACACGAGAGGTAGGTAGGTAGGTGTATTCATGTACGAGCAACCCAATTATTCCATATCCTCGTCATCATCCATTTCATCCTCCTCAATGGTTTTCTTGGCCCAATTCTGTGCCTCATCTCGAATCTCTGAAGGCACCAACGCATGTTGCCATTTCGAGGCTTCACAAATCCAGCTCAGCTCGAGTTCAAAAGGTTTGTCTTTCACCTCATCATGAAGCACATGCATGACTTTAGCCACATAATTCAAAGCTTCTCGACACGTCATATTAAACAACTTGTACTTTTCAATTTCAGTCTGCGCGACCTGACTCCCTTTGCCAATGGCACAACCGCGAAAGCGAAAGCTCACGCCGTTGGGTTCGACGAGATTGAGCCACGGCTCGGACTTGTCTTGATCAAAACCGGCCAAAATAATCGACGCACCGAATGGACGAATGCTTCCATAGAGTGTATAATAGTGGACGTATTGACTCATGCGGTCGGCTAACATTCGAGGCGGGATGGTGCCACCATAATTTTTTTTGTAGCTCGAACATTCTTCCCGAGCTCGGTTCACGAGTTGACGTCCATCAGCTGTGAGGCCAGACATGGCCATTCCGACGTGTCGATCGATCGAGTGAATGCGTTTGTTCGTCCCCGCGACGAGCATTCGACTCAGCAAGATCTTTTCTACGCCCAGAATGACTCCGTCCGTACAGTGAATGCCAATGGCCGTGCCACTATTTTCAACGGCCTTTTTGGCATACTCGATTTGGAAAATACGTCCATCGGGACTGAACGTTCCGGCGGATAAATCATATCCTGAACCCGCACTCATGATTAGATTCGATTGGTAAGGTTTTAGGGTTCGAAAGCGCGCACGTGGAGGTTAATCGAGAATGACGAATAATTCGTCATGCATTTGATTTTTTGTTTTTCGACGCGCGTTGAAAAAAAGATTTTTAAATCTTGTTGACTTGGCGTTTGTATACCGCGTCAGGCCTGGGGCGCGCCAGAGCCGAGCCTGATGTAACGCCGTTGTTGATAATTCTCCTGAGCGACGAGTACCAGAATACGGTCCCGTTGTCGACTACATAACGACCATCGAGATCTTTCGAGCAAGCCAAGCCTTTCAAAAGATATCGACAGAGACGATCGAGATAGGTTGCGCGTATGTCATCGTTGTCGACTTGTCAATGATTATTTGTATTTAAAAAGCATGTTTAGTGTGATGAAAAATGCTACGTTCGTTCGACGCTTGATGCATTCCGTCATCTGTGTTCAGACTCGGAATGATAAAATTGATCATCCACAACCTAACCTCACTTGCCTAGGCCAAAGCCGAGGTCGACGTAGGTGGGGTCCATTCAAATGCCTCGGGTGGATCAGCTTCTTCTTCCGTACTGGAATTCGCCGAAGGTGCTTGAATTTGCGTCACTTCTTCAGGCTCATGCGGCTGTGTATCTTTGAGCATGATAATACCCGCAGGTTTCCGTCCAGCGATGATGGGAACATAACGTTGCGACAGGTCAAAGTGGACATACATTTCCTGAGAACGCGTGACTCGATCTGGATTTTCAAGTCTGAATGATTCAGGTTCTGGTTGTGATTTTTTCACTTCTGTTTTTGCAGCACTTTCGTCATCTTTCTTCGTTTCTTCTCCATCCACTTCCATCGATGATGTGACCTCAGCTTCTTTCTCCACCGAGGTTTCGTCTTCTCCATT
>JACKZZ010004833.1_pt1 | contig 11172 bp, 5 predicted proteins | sample 8027871 | NCBI WGS metagenome assembly JACKZZ01 (sample SAMN15724774, study PRJNA655200) | protist metagenome | isolation source: fluorescence activated cell sorting (FACS) single amplified genomes of... | place: USA: West Boothbay Harbor, Gulf of Maine | collected 2000-07-19
GAGCTCCTTCATATCTGTGACTGCCGACACATTCCAACCAGAGATATGCCCATACTTGGCCTCAGCAGCAGCTCTATAATCGCACCATGCTTTCACAGCTGCCTTGATGTCTGCATCCGAGCGGGTGCGTTTCGCAGCTTCTTCCGCAGCCTTTGCTTCCGCTGCTTCTTTTACAAGCTCTGGATACACTCTCTCGATGGTATCCCGGAGAACCAAATTACAGCTGATATGCTTCCGCTCTGACTGAGGTATTTGATTACGGCAAAGTGGACAAGTTTGATGCTCACGAAAATGGTGATGTAAGCATTCCAGACATAGAGTGTGTCCACAGGAGCCGATTGTTGCAGGTGCGTTAGTGCCAAACATGACCTCAAAGCAGATTGGGCAAGTGTACATATTTCTGACAGAGTCTGTATGGCCGAATGTAGGTCTAGATGCAGGAGGCAACTCTTTATCTTCTACAATTGCATCATCTGTACCACCGTCAGTTGCAACAGCTGTTTCTGCTGCTACATGGTCGATGTCATCTGTGGCTGCTGCAACATCATTCAGTTGAAATACACTGCTAGTACCATCAACATTTGATGAACTATCAAGAATATTATGAAATGTTTTTGAAGCAGCTTTGCGCATTAAAGGTGATGTGAAGGTAGTATATTTCATCTTTCCATCATCATTGAGATTCTTGTAGAAGTCGTCCACCCAGTCTTCAACTGTCATTCCTATAGATTGCAGCTGTTCAACGACAGCTGATAATTCTTCCTGACCCGTGAACATAGTCCGAGACAAGTCTTGCAGAAACGGAACAAACTTTCCCGCTTTGCATTTGCTGATGGCTTCTTCAATCGTGGTCATTCTTTCGATAAATAGTACCAGTGTAGCTGACTCTAACAAGAAGATGCAAGATGATAGTATATAAATTTACCGTTGGTGTGTTTGAAGGCTCATTGAAATCCTGCAAAAGATCCGACGGTGACCGAAATCCACGAGCTGACGACGTCTTTAAGGAAAGGAGACAACAACAACCACGATAATTAAGAGGTTGGGACAAAGGCACTAGAATATATAGAAGAGTTGCACTTGTCATAGCTGTGTGCTGTGTACAGACCGGAAGAAGCGGTTGTCAGGAGATCTGCATGGAAATAGAGAGTTCCGCTTCTGTTGTTGTTTTGCTCTAGAATACAGTCTCATTGACTTGTATATTAAATCATTGCTTCTAATCAATCTAAAAGCAACTCGTGCGTGTACATTCATTGGTATATTAGCTTTAGTATGAGAGTTCTTGTTGCTTTGGTATTAGCCTTGCTACTAGGGCTCCGAGCTCATAGTCAAAATAATGCTGATATAGATACAAATAGTGATAAATTATACCAAAGACAAGCAACTTATGTTGATGGCAATGGTAACGATTATGACACTGTAGGTACATCATTCACTAGATTAAATAAATATGGTTATAATAGCAATATACCTGATCACACGCTACTGGAAGCAACAGAGCTATTACATGCAAGAATAGAGTCTATTCATGGTATTGGTACATTTGAACAAATGCAAATAAATGAAGAAGACGATGAATATCATGATCATTATGATATCACAACTAAAGAATCACATCATAATGCAAAAGCCGTTAAAAGAGACGACATTGGAGTTGTCAATTCTGCTGCGACTGCAAATACTTATCTACAAACAAAAGAAGAATCAAAATTAAGTTTACGTAGAGAACGCAAAGTCGATGCTAATGAAATAGAACACAATGTAGATTCTTCTACTAGTAGCACTAGCGACACTAGTAGAGTATACACATACAACGAAAACACGGATTCTGCCTATGATATATATCATGCTACTGATATTCACCCTATTGCCTCGAAATTAGCCTATCATACAGGTGAAATTGCACGTAAATTAGTAGGTAGTAATTGTGTTGAAATAGAAAGAGGTAAAGTAACCAAATATTTTATGTGTGTTGGGTGTGTTATTGAAAATGCCATGGGTTGTATAAATGATATGAGACAAAACAAAAGTGGAAATGTTCCTAATGCTTGTCATTTTGATTGGATATTTGAAGGTAACATGGAAAGACCTATGGAAAGAAAACAAGCCTTTGAATGTTGTCCAAAATTAACGAGACTTGATATACTACGTTTTAAGGGCAGTTCTTATCCTGAAACATTGAGATGCATTGCAAATGCGGGTTGTGCTGAATCTACTGTATATTCACAATTAAAAGAAGAATGTAGTGGTATGTGTGATTATTATCCTGATGATGCAACAGATCAAGAGTTATATGATTTAAAATATGGTTATTATCCAGTAGATTTTGAAGAGAATCGTCGGCATTTAATCACATCACATAAACAAAATAAGGATGACGAGGAATATATTATGCATGAAAAATCATTAGGTTTTAGTGATAATGAAATACAAGCACGTCGTGAACAAAGAAGGTTAGCCTATTATGGTGGAGAAAGTATATGTATGGCACAATTTGCAGCAGCGCCAACAACATATAAAAATTCTATGACTTATATCTACAGTATTATATTAACCTTATTCATGTCTTGTGTCATGGTATCATTATAAAAATTGATATACCTGCATGTATAATATATTCATTATACATTCATTGGTAATGAAAGTTATATATAATAACGTTATTTTAAGGAATGAAAGCATAATTGTAAATTATATTGTAAAATAATCCATTTAAATCGATTACAATATCATTCATACAAACATAAAACTGCTACTACATACAATCCCTGGGGACCAACTTCCATACTTGGAGTGCACTAGTATTCCACACACAAACAACCACGACCACACAGACATGCATGCACGCATATACATTATTATTATTAAATAGAAACAAAAATACAATTTATTGATCACAGTCTAAACATTCATAATAGTTCACATAAGAATATTGACTACAAAGAACATGAAATTTACGATATATATATCTTAGCGGGACCCACTGTGACTCATGATATGACATGGCTATCCAAGTTAATATTGGTTTAGGATTCAATATAGATATTGTTCTACTAGGATTTTCTTGAGTGATATCATTATTATTATCAGATTGTTGTGTACTCAATGAAATTAAACGATTTATATATTCAATTGCATAATATAATGGTCCACAATATTTCTTTAATGTGCCAGATATTGTTAATGATTGTGATTTTAACATATATGTTTGAATATGTGTCTTTGAATTTTGTAAATGTTCTTTCAATTCTTTCGACAGCTTCAATTCACTTTCAATATATTCGTTTTCAATGTTGATATCTAGCATAACATGCTTATCATCATGGCTGCTATCATCACTGTTATAGTAGCTCATTGCATGTTTCACACCTAGATACGTATCTTTATGATTACTATGATTAGATACTCCAATATCATCAAATGTAACCACAGTATCAACATTCGGAACATAATTTATATCACATGTAGTACTACGACAATATGGTTGATTACTTCCATATCCATTCAAATTCTTATTATATAATATATTATGAATGATAATATTTGCAATAATAATTTTATTCCATTTATATTTTTGGGAATCAATTAAATATTTATTATTTATTATAAGAATACGGTTAAAATTTATATTCCATGTATAATGTAATGATGAATACAATTCAAACACACGTGTGCCTTTGTATGATGGCATTGTATTGCTCTTCTTATTTAAAAGAATTTCTGTAGATATTGATGATGAATTACTGAAAGAAGATAGATCCGTAAGTGGTGCTTCCACATGAGCTGCTGCTGAACCACGGCTATTGCTTCGATTAAGTGCTGGTATCGAATTATCAGCGCGGTATGATGATATTACTTCACCTATAGATAGGCATAGCACCGAAATGATCACAGGTTCATATACTTTATCTGTATAATCAGTAGATATAGCAGAAACAGGTTTTGTATCGTAAACTTTGTTTCTAATGTAATCATTATGAACTTTCACAGCAGTCAATAGAGGACTGAAGAACATGGCTTCATCATCCGGATGAGAAGTTACCAGTAGAATATGTCTGACACCTTGATTTGACATGGATGGATCTCTATTAGCTCCAGCATGCTCAAGAAGAGCTTCCAATGGAGACACCCATTTGGATTCACTAATTGCAACAGTGACACAAAATAGCAAGAATATCAACATAGCCGATGACTCATCTTTGCTTAAACGATTACATAGGAGTTTTTTTTATCTTATCTCTTCTTTTGAAATCCGTACGCCACGTACGTCGGTCGAAATTCTGAAGAATTCCATATAGTATTCATAAGGCTAGAGATCGTAAAGATCAAGCAAGCCAACGTATTGCAAGATACCAATAGACAACTTGGTTATTCGTATATTGCATTTTTGTGTACAGCATGTTTGGTGGAGCGCCGAACAGTGATGCTTACAGTGCAGCGAAGACAAGTTCCACTCTTCCTTCTTTCTTTTCAAATGCTGGATCTGATGATCTCTTGGGTGAATTGGGCGACTTAGGTGGTGGTGATGATGATGATGAGATGTTGGAACCTGAAGGTGATGAGGTAGAACTACCTGATTCTGCCGTAGATTTTGAAGAAGCCCTACGAGCCACAGGTTTACCACAATTTATGTCAACAAATAATGATAAACCTAAGACAAAATCTGCAGCACAACAAGGTAATAATAATCCAAATTTACAAAAACAAAATTCATGGACAGATTTTGAAGCAATGCTAAGTGATTCCGCAAATATTGTATCATCTTTAGGTGGTATGAATGGTGATGATGATAATCTTGGTTATGATGATCAAGATCAATTTATGTTACGCGGTGATAAACCTGCTAGAGAACCTTCTGGAATTAGAGCTGAAGAGGCCATTGCAGCTGTGACAGGACGTGGTAGAGGTGGTGTTGATAAAAGAGCATCTGGTCTACCCTTATCAACTGACGAGCCACAAGCAGCTAATACTACAAATAGTAAAGGTAGTAATGCAAAAGGCATGGGTTTACTGGGTGCTTTGCGAAATTCTGCTCCCAAAGAGCAGCAACAACAACAGCCACCACAGCATCAACAACAACATCAACAACAACATCAACAACAACCACCACAGCAGTTCTTCGATGGACGAGGACCGCCAATGATGGGCGGCCCACCACCGGGTTGGATGCCACCACCTGGATGGATGCCACCACCAGGAGGACCAGGTATGCCACTACCACCTCACATGATGGGTGGTCCACCGCCAGGATGGATGCCACCACCTCATATGATGCAAGGGCCACCACCTGGATGGATGGGTCCAGGAGGACCAGGTATGCCAATGCCCCCACCCCCGATGATGCAAGGTGGAGGTATGCCCCCATTACCATTTCCATTACCACCTAATTTTCATACATTTACACCTCAGCAACAACAACAAGTTATTCAAAAAATGTTTGAAACACATGCAAAAATGATGCAACACCAGCAACAACAACCAGCTTCCTCTAGTGATGTTTCTGCTCCACCGCAACCAAATGATCAAAAACAACCAAAAAAAGAGAAACATGTCAAGCAGCAACAACAACAGGAGAATATACCTGAGCTTGCTGGCTCGATCGCTGAATCAGATGGTGACATATCTAAGCACAATTGGACGAAAAGGCCTCAACCAGGAACATCAGCTTCTAATAATAACACAATTATGACTAATGACGCACCAACACCTGCTGAAGCTTTAACAAGAGAATCAACAGAAGCACAGGGTCCTGTTGCTGTTGCTGGCATTGATTTTACTGAGAAACCCAAATCAACATCTCCATCCATAACAGGCACTGGTAGAGGTAGTGGTGGTAGAGGCTCTGGTGGTCGTGGTGGTAGAGGCACTGGTGGCCGTGGTGGTAGAGGCACTGGTGGCCGTGGTGGTCGTTCTTCCGCAAATAACACCAATGAGCAACGTGATCCTAATGCACCAAGTGCTGTACCTGATCAAGATAATATTAAAAATAAAATAAATTCACGTGAAAATAGAAAACGTGCACCAATTAATGTTAATCTTGGTACACGTGTTAAATATCCGCATGGTGAATACATGAATAGCAGTGACGTTAAATTTGTTACTGAAAAAGTTTTAGTACCATTAAGATTCACTGATCCCTATACACAAGATTTTTATTATTTACAAAAAGGTTTAAAAACAAATGCGACACTAAGAGATCGTGCCATTCGAGATCAAACCGATATGCCGCAAATGATATTGGTACCTCAACCATTGTGGCGCGATTTTAAAGATAGAATTCAATCAACTGTTATGAATCAACGTACTAAATTAGCAGGTAAAACATCAAAATGGGAAGATGAAAATCGCGTATTAGGTCATTTACAAAGGACAAATATTTCTACACCAAAAGAGTTATTGTCTGCACCAACATTGTCTGAAGCATTACAATCACAATCATCAGATAATGATGGTAATACTACATCATTACCGTATACATCACGTTTATGGCAAATGAGATCACAAGTGCAACGTGGTTATGAAGCTTTAGCAACAGTACAAGAATTAAATCATCTATTGCGTTCCTCAAATATTGCGAATGACCCAATGCAAAGATCAGAAATTTTATATGAAGTTGATAAAGCAGTGTCTAATTTAGCTGCATCATTAGGTATTATAACAAATGATAACAATGATAGCAATGATAATGTAACGACTAAGAAACGTTCTGGACCACCTTCTGCACAAGGTGGTGCCGCACCATCGATGAATGATAATGATGATAATGATGATGTAAAATTAGAACCATCACAGGTTGCAGTTATATTACAATCATCTAAAGGTAAAAAGTTAATGTCTAGAGCATTTTCATTATTACAACCTCCACAAAGATGGGCTTTATTACCAGCGATTATCGCTCGATTACTCCAATCAGATCCTAGTGATCATACTATTGAGGATAAAGATATTGAAGCGAAATTATTAAAAACACTATTACAATTTATTCAGCATTCTCATCAATATCAAAAAGATTTACAAGATCAAGCTAATTCACATATAGCAGATGCAAATGGTCATACTATAGTTGCTCCATTCACCATAATATTATTAAATAATTTAAAATTTGCAGTTAACGGTGTTATGGTAACATATGACTCACTTGATAACACTACAAATAATAATAGTACTGCATTAAAACGAAGTTTATTATCATCAAGAAATCGTGCAACATTATTACATCAAATTGTTACTATTGGTGATAGTATTAAATTAAATATATCATCAATATGCAATGATACGGGTGACCGTAATATTGGAGGTTGGTATGCAATGAATAGTACTGATAAGACCAGTTTATTAGATTCTTGCGATGAATGGGTTCAAGTTAGAGAAGCTTTTATGGCCATGTTAGATGCTTAAATAGTGGTGTGGTTTTGCCATCGAATGAAAGTCATGCTTATAAATGATGTAGATGATGATAAAATTCAAATCACTTTGAATAATATACACATTCATCATATTTCAAACAACAGCTATAAAGTGACGAAAATAAGTAAGTTGTTCTTAGGTATTGTTGATGGTTAATTTCCCTCATAAATATTTATAACAATTTTCTATATTACTTTTTTGACAATTTTTTGTGATCAAAAGATAAAAACGAACTTATTAAAGCGATTTTATTGTAAATAATAATATTTCAGCTCAATTCTAAAATAACAGTTATTTACCTTAAATTTATAATGAAAAATATACACGATTTAAGAGGTAAATACCACTTCAATGTGACGTGTATCAATTGGAGTCCTAACAGAAAAAGAGATAAACTGCAAATTATAAAGCACTAAGCTGAGCAACGAAGTCACCATTGACCAATTTTGGCATTTGTGCTCCATGTTGATTTGGTTTTCCCTCTCCCCCACCAATATTCACAGCACAGACGGCTGCATTTGCTTTAAAATGATCAGCAAGCCATTTTCCATGAGGATTTTCAGGTAAGGTTTCTATAGGTGCCACCTGAGAGTCCCCTATATTGTAACTTATCATTACCTTTGTATTAGATGCATTCATTTCTTTAACGTTGAATCCCCAATTTTTACTTATTAGACCTCCAACACTATTGTGAACAACACCAAAAGTGTTTTTTCCATTCCGAAATGCTCGAGAAATATCATGATGAATGGAGCCAGTACTACCAGGTGCTGCTTGTTCCATACTTACAGTTTCTTCATCATCCAATACACCTACGCCACAACAAGAAAACACACAACCTCTCATACAACATTGGCACGTACAATGTAACCACCATGAGCTGCAAGAATTTGCCCATGACATATCTTTGTCAAAAAACGCATCATCACCAATTTTATCCGGCATTTCAAGTTCTTTCCGTAATTCATAGGGAATATATGGAACATGCAAGTGTAAGTGTGTTACTCGATCTGTTCCAAAGTGATTCAGTACACCCAAGGCTAGTCCTGCACCGTAACTTGAGCCTTCTACAAGTAATGGTGCAGTATGCATATTTTCTTTCGATAGAACTGCTTCAACATCAAGTTTTGCCCAATCACCAAGTCGGAATCCTTCATGGAACATAGAGGTGTAGCCATAGCCAGGTATAGTAATGCTAAGAGCTCGATAGTCGAGTCTTTTCAGTGTCTCATTCACTAGAGGTAAATTTGCAGGAAAGTAGCCTGTACCCAGACTACCATTGATTTGGAGAAATACTGGAGCATTGGGATTATCATTCTTTTCAGAGCCATAGACAAAGTACTCTACTATGCGTCCATCTTCATGCTGCAAGAATTTGCCACCATCTTTGAGAATAGCGTTTGTATCTATAGGACCTGGACCTTTTCCACAACAAAGCAAGCAGCATCCATTATCAGGAATCTTTGGTTGATCTTGTAAAGGCACACAATCGCGGTCCATTGTGTGAGATGAAGGCGTAATCTTCGCAGCCATGGTTCTCTTATATTTATTCTTTGAACCCAAAAGCTTTATATTTAAAGGATATTATAATCAGTATGGGTTTAAATAGTGTAAAGTATCAATATAATCACAATAACACCACAAGGTGAATTACAAAGTACAAAAAAAGTAGCCGCCGGTTTCAGCCCCTTTTAGGAATTGAATCCTGATATCATTTTCAAAGCAAAGGACCGTCACACTAAAAGTAACTGCTTCATAGCAGAAGGCAGAGCAAGATGTCCCTCGAAGAATCCAGTGGAGTTCCGCGTAAAAAGGTTCGTACGAGTAGATGGGAGAAGAGTGATGATATGGATGTTGTGCCTCCTCCTCTTCCCGATTCAGGAGCAATACTTCCACCACCTCCTGTGCCAATGCATTTGCCAGCACCTCCTCCAATGTCATCATCAATGTCAAGCACTGCTGCACCGACAACTAGTAATCCTTCTGCACTACAAGACATATTAGCAAAATTAAATGCAAAGGATAAATTATTATCAAACAATACAAATATCGCAAATATAAGTAGTACTTATAAACATGATAATACAAAGATAACATCATCAGAAATGGATTTTTTACCTGTAATACCATTAGGCACAATAAAAGATGATGAACGATCGAGAATATTCGTAGGTAATATTCCGCAAACAATGAAACAAAAGGAAATAGAAGTTATATTTAGTGTATATGGTCATATACATAACATTGATTGGTATTATAGAGTCACTGATTCAACAAGTTTATCATCAGAAGATACGCCTAATAAAGGATACTGTTTTGTTTGGTATAGCGACATATCATCTTCATATGCAGCTATTGAGGGTATGAAAAACTCTTCATTTGAATACGATGGTAAAGTATTTACAGTCAGTCGACCTAGTAAAACTAGTAATATTGATGCAAATACGTCATCATCATCATCATCAGCAGCAACTTCAATTATCGCCCCCCAAGGAAAAGTTTGGAGTGCAGCTGATGCACTTGCGGCTGCCATGGGGACTGCTACTACTCCTAATGAATCAAATACAGCAAAAGGTACAAACACCAATATAGAGCAACCTATTCAACAACCACTGAATCAAAAACAAGATATAAATACCCCATTATATTCTTTTATTCAATTAAATTCACAAAATAATTATTATATTTTAGGTAAAAATATTCCAAATTTCTTTGACGAAGATGATATTACATGTTTGCTTAACGAGGCATTCAATAGTAGCGATAGTAGCGATGCTACGAAGAGCAGCTCTATAGTGGTAAATATACAACGAATTGCATCTCAACCTCGCATTAATTTAAATACAGGTCAATATACTAATAATGATAGTTGGACTGCTCAAATAGAAATTAAAAATAAATTCATAACACATAATATATTATACACAATAAATAAAAATATTATACTATTAAATAATTATATAAATGATATTATAAAATTAATAACATCGAAAGGTTATGAAAATTTAGATAGTAGTAGTAGTAATAATAATAATGATGATGATTATGATGATAAGAATTTCAAGGACATAAATCGAATAGGATCTGCAATTAGCGATTCATCTATGACTGCTACTGTATCGATGTCATTTGAGCACTTACCAGCACCAATAGTAAGATCAACTTCACATGTTGAACACAAAGATGATAATTCAATGGTAATAACTACCCATAATAATAGTAATAATGAAATCATAAATGCAACATTAAAATTGCAGTATATGGTAAGTATGTCAGAAATCAATGACCCTGACTTGGAATCAGATATTGCAGAAGAGGCTAGTGAATTTGGTAAACTTCTTAAAAGTACTATTATAATACCAAATACACACACAGGAACGGACGCCGCGCTTACTGAACCTGATTTACCAATTGTATATTTGCAGTATTCTCAATCAGCAGAAGCTCAAACTGCTCAAAATGCAATGAATGGTAAGTTTTTTGGCGATAATACGAAACAAGTGATTGCAGATATTATTAGTAATACGTTATATCCAAAACATATAAAATAAATAAGAATTAGTAGTAGTAGTAGTAGTAGTAGTAGCACTTATTAGTATGCCATGCACAGGTCAGGTGGGGATGCTAATGGCGTATTCTTAGATGAAATTTTGCATAATATAATGTATAAGTATTTAGGTGTAATATAAGTAAATAAATGTAGTTATAAAATAATTAATACAAATTTACAGAGTCGCCATCCAGCACCGTGGAGGACAGAGCCTT
>JACKZZ010007618.1_pt1 | contig 11168 bp, 10 predicted proteins | sample 8027871 | NCBI WGS metagenome assembly JACKZZ01 (sample SAMN15724774, study PRJNA655200) | protist metagenome | isolation source: fluorescence activated cell sorting (FACS) single amplified genomes of... | place: USA: West Boothbay Harbor, Gulf of Maine | collected 2000-07-19
GCAATTGAATGCGCCGATTTCCAAGGAGGTTCCAGAAGCAGAACTGATCGCGAAAACCGATAAAAGTGCAGGGTCTTCGACTGGTGGAGCTGCTAAGAAGGGGGAGGAGCCGGCTTTGCCGAAGAAGGAAATGGATGTCACTCAGCTGCTCGCGTTGATGGACGTCACTCAGCTGCTCGCGTTGATGGACAATGAGACTTTGCAGAAAGCGCTTGCGAGGATGTGAGTGCTGTGAGGTGGGGTCGAGGGCGCCTAATAGGTGGCGAGATTCATATATTACTCTGTGTATCATGGCAGCCTTCTAATACTTAGTTGAGCTTTCGACTTATCGCATTAGGTCATCTAGTTTGAGTCGCATTCAAAATCTTTAATTCTTGCTCCAAGTTTGCGATCTTATTATGGACTATACGTTTTTTAGGGTGCTGATTTAAAGCCTTTAGATTTAAAAACTCTAGGAATTCGAAGGGGAGAAATCCTTAGAGGTCAAAACACCCAAAAAAAGGGCAATCTTCCGACAGGAGAAATCCTTAGAGGTCAACACACTCAAAAAAGGGGCAATCTTCCGACAGGAGGCAATCTTCCGACAGGAAAAATACCCCAAACTTCCGACAGGAGGCAATCTTCCGACAGGACCTGTCGGAAGATGCAACTTTTTCGCGCTTAATAAGAATATCAATATTCTATAAAGAGCGTCAAAATTGTTGTATCTTCCGACAGATGGCGCTGGTCAACGTGGCGGCCGCTGCGTGTCGTTGCGTGGCGGGTTGTTCTGGAGCAAAACGGCCGCTATCATTACAGATGTCAGGTGTCCGAGAGATGCCTCGCCCCCGAGCTGCTACCAACATAAATGGTTGGGCCACCCCACGGCTCGTCTCTCATGGCTTAGTGAGGTGACCCAGTCATTACTTTTGATAGAGATGGTCGGGCCATCTGTACTGCTCGCCCCTCATGGCCTAGTGAGCTGAGCCAGCCATTAGCGAGGAGAAAAGAAAGGCCATCAGAGCGCTAAATCGCGATCAAACTCTAGGGGAACGCCCCCGCCACAGCTGCAACAGGATCCCGGATCTGGCCACCGACAGCAGGGGCCACGAACGCAAAAAATAGGGCCAAAAGGAGAAACAAATGCGAGAAAGGCGCCTAGAAATCCATATTGAAGCTGCATCGCCCCCCCTGGAAAATGCTCAGATTCTACAGACATTTTCCGGGACTTTTTTCTTGGAAAATGATTTCAAAAAGCTAGTGGCAGCCGTGTTGTTACCGTTCGTCTCTCCTCCTGGGTTTGCTTTTTCTTCCTTGTTGCTGTAGCTGCTGTTATGCCGGCGCATTAGGGTTCTTGTTATTTCGTAGTCTGTTATTTTTTGCTGTCGCCAGAACCGATAAATTAGTTCCGCTGCTCTCCAATACTGCTTGGATATTTGTTGCGGCATGTACGGGCTTTCGTTGGTGAAGACGACTAGGTACTCTATAGTGTTAAGGAAGTTTTCGTTCCCCATGTGATGGAACCACCACGCGTGGGCGAAGAGATACATCATTGAACTTTCCCAAAGGTTTACGGTGGTAGACGGTGAGCCATTAATAATGTATGTTTTCAGGATGATTAGCTGGTTTAGTACGTCCTCGCGTATGTACCTGGTTTTTTCCTTCTCCTCCCAGTTAGAAATTGCACGTTCTTCTTCGTTGCTCGGTGCTTCTGGTTTGTTACTGGTGCTGCTGTTTTTTCCTGTGCCTTGGGGGCTTGCTTTGTTGTTGCGATAGCATACCCTTCTGTTTTCGTTTGTCAGGTCGCTTTCTGTGGCCTCGTACGTGGTCGCTTTTATTGGGTTTCTTGTTCTCTGGGCGAAAAATAGTTCTATCGCGTTTTGATAGATGCGTTTTGCGATTGTGTCACCTTCGACGCTGGTCGCGTGTGCTGCTATTCTGTTGGCTCTTCGTGTTGCTGTTCCTCGCCTTACGTTGCTACGCACTATTTCTATTATTGTCCTTTCCCATGTCTGGCGGCTGAGTTCTGTCGCTGGGTACTCATTTAAGTTGAAATATGCTGTTACCTCATTGTATATTTTTAGTTTTCTTTCTGCCCTTGTGCCTATTTCGCCTTGGTTCGTTGCGCTTATTTGCCATTCTTCTTCTTCGGATTCGTCTCCGCGTTTGGCTTGCTGTTCGACTCCTTCTTCGCTTTCTGTCTCTTCTGCGGTGTGCCACTCTTTCGGGCTGGTTATTTTCGTTATTCCAAACCCGTTGTCTTTTCTCTCTACGATTGCTTCTTTTAGGCCTTTTTCGTGGTGGGGTTTCTGAAGTGTTATTGCTGCTAGATGCTTTCCTGGGAAATTGATTACTCGCGCGAGATTTGTTGCGAACCTATTTTTTTTTATGTTTTTATTTTTTGTTTGTCTATAGAACACCTTTTGCTTATTAAGTCGTATTATCTGATGCTTATTTTTTAATATTTTGTTTTTGCTTCCATTATTTTATTTTTGCTCGCTGTTTTTATTTATTCTGATATACTCTAACGCCCCATCCTCTCTTTTTCTTCGTTCTTGCGTCTCTGGTTTTGTTCTGGTTAGCCACCCTTCTTCGTTCATCATGTTTATTTTGGTTACTTCATTTGCGAGCGTGGTGAACGTGTATGTTTTTTTTTTCGGTAGGGGCGGTTGGGAGATTGTTTTCTTCATGTAGTCATCTAGTTCTTGCAGGGAGATTGCCCCATCAAATTCGAATTTTCGCCAGACGTCGAATTCTACTCCTTCTACTATCTCTACTGTTTCTTTGTCGTGGTCTTTGTTCATCCCGTTGTCATCGCACGTTAAATAACCTGCGATTGGTTTTTTTGAGATGGGTGGTTGTGTTCTGTGGTTTTGCGACTATTTAAAAATTTAATTAGTAATTTATTATTTGTGTACATAAAAAAATTATTTACTGTTGATTCCTGGGGCCGACACTTCCGTGAATGGGCATATTAAAAGTTCGTCTGTGAGTGGTTCGGTATCTAAAATTTTCAATCGAAATGATTATTATAGAATTTATTTTTGGCCTAATATTAAAATAATAAGATATGGGTCATATATGTTCTTTATTATACTTTTTCTATTATGCCTTTAGTCCAATTAAAATATTATTTGTATTTATTTTAATATTAAAATAATAAGACATGTGTTTTTCTATATTATTTATTCTATTCTTATTCTTTGGTTTTTTATTTGTAATTAGAATTAAAAACTTTTGTACTGCGGTCGGTTACTGATGTCACTAGTTGCTCTTCTAGTCGTTTTTCCATTCTTGTCGTCGCCGCTGGAGAGTTCATTTTTATTTGTTAGTAGATTATTAACATAGTTTTATGAAATATCGTCATTAAAAAAACACAGATTTTAAATATATTACCTTCGCTGTTGTCTTCGCTTTCTTCTTTTTTTGGTTTTTTTGGTTCCGGTTCTTGTAATGGGCTAGAAGAAGAAGATTCCATTTTTAATTAAATTTGATAGTTTAATTATCAGCTGGCTATTTATAATGCGAACCCTATTTTAGTTACTAAATTCATATAACTTAGAAAAAAATTGTATTTCGTATTTTGTTTTAATATTTTCTTTTTTGTTTTGTTTTTCGTTCTCTGTTTTGTTTTTTTTTTCTCGTTGGTCGAAATATAATTCTATTTAATATTGTGATCGGCGAGTTTGTGTTTTTCTTTTCGCTTTGACTCATATTAAAAAATTATTGTGAGTAATTTTTATGCGCGAACAAGGACGGCGAACTTCTAGTTAAACTTGTGTAAAAATGAAAATTATATTGTAAATTGATAAACTTTTTTATTTTTATTATTTAAATTAAATAATTAATTCGAGAACACGTATTAAACTTAAGTTGTGATATATTCTCGACCGAAAGGTGCATAAAGAAACATTAGATCGTGGCTTCATCGAAGTGGTGATGCTTTTTGGTTTTTCTGTATAGTTATATTATTAATATTTATTCTACACAACGTTATTAATTCTATATAATATAAACTAATAATAATTTTTAGTTTGTATTTGGTCTAGAGAATTTATATTTTATGCCTTCGTTGGCTAGATAATTTGTGTCGCAATATTTTGATAGAAAAAATGAATGATAGCTTCTCGGAATCATTTCCTCCTTTTTCTGTTTTTCTGTTCTATTCACTAATCCCTTTTCTACTAATAGGAAAAAAATTAGCATTCGTAATACTGTTTTTTCGTTTTCTATTGTGGGCTTCTCAAATATACGAAAGGTGTAATAGCTGGAAAAAATCTCATAATAGCTATTAAATATCTTTTGACTTAGTAATTTGGCGGACTTTTCTTGACATAGTAATTCTGCACAGATAATGTTAGTTATTATAAACAGAGAATCGGGATCACATTGTTCTCTTATCAAAAGTTTCGCTAAATTAAGATATTTTAAATTTAGTTGGCCCAACCACAATTTGGCCCACCGCCACCACATTACTTTTTCTTGGGTCGCCACTTTGTATTCAAGGATTTCCGTTATATATCTATCGGTGCATGGAATTTGAAATTCATGAGCGTATGCTATTAGTATGTCTTTTGGTGCTTGTTGCTTTGTATTTTCTCTAAAGAAGGCGTCTATGTTAATTGTAAAAATTAAGTTTAGAACGAGGTCAAAGCCAATATTGTTTATATTAAAACTATTAAATGTGCCCTGTGTTTGAATAAAATATTGTTTTAATAATACATTTTTAAATATTTTTTGAAATTCAATAATTTTTAAATCTTGATGTCGAGAAAGGTAATTTAAGATCTCTCGTTCTTTTGCGTTAAGAGGCTGCTGTGTTTCGTTTTTTTCGTTTGGGTCTCTAAATTGATAGATGCCTTCGGCCTTGAAGTATGCTTGTTCAAATTTTTCTTGGAGTTCCCTTTTCGTGCTATCTTTATTGAGTAGAATTAAATCAATTATTTTTTTTATCGTTTTTGTTTCTACTATTGTTTGTAGAGATGTACTTGTTTTCACTGTCATGCTCCATTGCTGCGCCTCTCCTTCGTGCTGACTGAATCGTATTGCGTTTCGACTTGTGTGTGGCGCCAATACTTGTCGTGCGAATTCGGTTGCGTACCTTTATTTATAGATACCTTCTTTCTTACTTTTCTTCATTTATTGTTAGTGGCAGTTTTTTGTTTTTCGAATTTGAAACTTATAGATTTGTTTTAATTTATATATTTAATATGTTGATATTTTATGGTGCCTATAGTAAAAAAAAAAAATGATTGGAAATACTCTTGTAATTGTTGTTGGTTGTCGCTGTGCATGTTGTATTTTTCGTCGTTGTGAAAATTTACTTTTAGTTTTCTGCCTTTATTAAGTTGTGTCGCGAATTCAAAAGTGTGAATATGTTGCGTTAGAGAGGGATACCATGTGTGCACCTTTCCAGCTAGGGTCGTCGTTTTTTCGTGGTCCACGACGAAACCATAAAAAAAATTCATTTCTTTATTAAATGGATTGGCTTGCTTCACCTTATTGGATTCGTCGCCAATATTCGGAGTGATGTATCCTGGGATGTTAAATTAAATTTTGTTAAATTATTCAAAGAAAATTCTACCTTGCTAATAGCAGTGGTTAATTATTATATTAGGCGATTGTACTTTTGAGGCCTGAGAGATCTATGTTTTCTTCTTGGTGTGGGTATTTGCAGCCTTCCTCGCTTCCGATATGTTCGTTTCTCCACGTTGGCGAACTCGACATTGTTATTTGATTTGGATTGCCAATTTAGTATTATTATTATTTGTCTCTATATTTTATTTTTTTTTTTAATTTTTATTATTTATATTAATCGATGCTCACTGTCGTTTTAGATGGTGGTATTATTGTTTTGTTATTTGTTGCTTTGGATAAGTTGAACATTAAAATCAAATTTTTTTTATATTCTTATTTATAGGGTTTATTGCTAACGAACACTGCTGTTTTTTTTTTTTTTTTTTTAAGTGATTTTTTTCGTTTTTTTTTTTTTGAGACTTGCTGTATGCATTTTAATTTTTTTTATATTTTTTTAACTCAAATTCTACATATACATTTTTATCTATATAGTAATTTATCTCTTTTTCAGAATTTTTTATTATATATGTATACTTATTAGTATTTATTACAGTTTATTTAACACTTTTATATTCTTTAGACGCTTAAATTTATATATTTTTTATTTAACTATAGTAATATTTTTGAGTTAATTTATTACTATTTTTTTTCTATTGGTCTTTTGTTTTCCTGGGACAGTTTTTTCTTCGATCCTCAACACCTCCTGTGTTAATTGCGATAGATATTCTTCTGTTTGTAGGTCGACTGTGGGTTTTGATTTTTGATATTTTTGGAGTAATATTATAATTTGTGTAGTATATATCGAAATTTGTTGCTGAATGTGAAAATTAAAACAGCAAAACTACTTTGATAATTAGATAAAACAAAATCTTTCATTTTATTTCTATTATTGATACTGATGTGTTCATCCCCTGGCTGCATATTATTGATCTTGTTTTGTAATCCCAGCGGTAATGGATCATCGTATCTTGCTTGACTAGTTCGTATCTATTTTTTTAAAATTTAAAATAACATTCTTAAAATAGTTAGTTCTTTTACTTGTTTGTAGTAAGATTAAAATATTGTCGTCCTTTATATTATGATACGTGAACCATTCCCCAAGCGGATGCGAAATTTAAGGCTCTCCAATAAGCACCTAAGAGATTTTTTAATTTTTTTAATCAATTAGCTGTTTGTTGTAGAATGCAAAATTGATATTTTTTTTTAGTCTAAGACAAGTAAATTATATTGAGTAAATCGATAATTCATACTAGACTTTATTGTGAAATTACTGTCGAATCCTCTCCTGTAGTATTTGCTGCAGAATAATCCTACTGCAGTTGGATTACTATTTGAATTATATACTGTAGTTACCCAAAAGCCTTCCTTGTTCTGGTAGCATAAGCATGGTTGGTTTTCTTTCATGTCAGTACGAAATCTCAAATATAAACTTAATTCGCTCTCTATGGGACGTAAAATATGATCATTATGTCTTAATTCTGGTGCTATGCTATTTAAATAATGTTCAAAGCTTTCTTTTTTATTAGTCATTGTTGTATTTTGTGTTTTTAATAATATGTATTTATTATTACTCTACTAAGTATAATAATTATTATATACAGGTAATATTATATCATTAATTAATATAAATTTATTAAATTTTTCTATTCCTGCTTAGTCTATTGAAAAATCTGAGGATAATTTGATATTAAATCGGTTTGGGGTGGTCTTCTTATTGTTCGCGTTTATATATTAAGTTATATTTCATCTATCTATTTGCTCTTTAGACTATTTAAAATAATAATTCTTTTTTGTTATCTGTGTTGAGTATTTCTAAATTTCTATTCATTTCTTATTTTAAATAATTATAAAAGAATAGTAATAAAGAAAGGGTGATCAAAAATCATATCTTTTTTGTAACTCTATCGACTGGCTGTATACAGCAAATACTAATATATACAAATTATGAGAGATTACTGATTGAGCTATATTTTTTGAATGTTTTTTTTTCAAATTGATGTTAGTTGAATAATATGTTTTTTTTATTAATTGAAACTAGTATTAAAATTTTTTATTTTCTTAAAATGCTATAATAATCTAATATTAATAGAATTTCCAATTAATTTTTGGTTTTTTTAATTTATTAATTAATTTTTCGTTTTTTAGAGACACACTTAATAATAAAATCATATTACAATGACTCACTATGGATATTTCTCTATTTTTTTTCTTTCTGGTTGATGTAAGATAAAAGAGTTTTTGTTGATTAACTAGTGTTAGTGATAAAAATTGGTTTTTATTTTCTGAAGACTTCATTTGATTGTGTACTTATAATTATTCTTCTTGATTTTTACTTTTGTGGTTTTGTTTTGATGTGGAAATTAACTATTAGGAGTTAAACATTTATAAGTTAACTTTTACATTCACTTATTTTGATATTATTTTTCTTTCTTTACTTTTTTGATTAATATTTATATTTTGTTGGTGGATTTATTTTCTATTTGGGCATTTTCTTGTTTTTTTTTATTTTTTCGTTGTGTTTGTTAAAAGAAAGGTTATTCGTTTTGAAGTGAAATATTTTTTAGTTTTCTAATTTTTTTTTTTCTATTAAGTTTGTTAATTAGAACACAAATAAAGTGTTTAAATTCAATATCTCGTCATTAATTTATTTTTTCAATTATTGTTTTTCGTTAAATGGGGGGTAAATAATACTCTCTGAATAAAACTTCCTTCAAAATGCATTTTACTTTTTCAATTTGATTGTGAATGCGATAATTCAATTTGCTATGTGTGCTTTGCTTTATTTTATCTCGAAAACAATTTTCAAGTTTATAAAGAATATCAAAGGGTAAATATTCCAACTGGATCCACTGATCAATTATATATTTTATGATATTATCTGTTTTAATATCGCTACATGAATATTGTAATAATGGTTCTTTTACTTTTAAATATTCTTCCATGTTAATATTTTCATTAAACAATGCCGTCGCAAATTGTTTCCATAGTAAAATTAACCTAGATTTAGAACGTTTTGATTGATAATTATGAGGCTTACAGAAGTTATGTATCATTTCTTCTGAAATGCGATGATTCTTACATGAAAATGATCTTATATTTTCATGTTGAACCATATAGAGTTCTAACATTATTAACTTTACTTCTTCCGAGTATTCGTTCCATCGCAGGTTATAATAATATTTATATTCTCTGCTCATATTATATTCAGGAAGTTTTTCTGTCGCGTATAGATGAGAGTCTATGTGCGTAAAATAATTTGCATTATAATAAATTATTTGATGGCAATATCTTTCACTAACGTCCAAGAAAAATTGATTAAAAAACTCATTTAATATTTGCTCTTCATATTCATAATACGATTTTTCTAATTCATAATTGAAGTATATTGCGTAATGGTCTTTTTTATATACAGGGAGATCATAACGCATATGCCATTCCTCATGATATATATTTTTAGTATCAGAATCTGATAATTCGTTTATTAAATGCGAATCTGAACATGGAGAATTAATATATAGTATTATTTTAGATCTGTCATTTCGATCTTGAAAATACTTATTCAGTTTGTTATCGTTTTCAGTGGATATTTCGTCTGCGTACTCTAAGAAGTGTGCTGAGTGACGCAACTTGTAGTTGGTAAACTGCATTCTTTGCATTTGTCGACCAGGAAACAATATCTGTCGCGCTAATTCTTTGACGTACCTTTTGGAAGGATCAAAAGGTATTTCGAATTAGTAAATGTTTCTTTTTTAAATTATTAATATATTAGTTTTTACTGAGAATTTACTAATTCTATTAATAATATAAAATGTAAAAACATATACGAGAACAGCTCAAATTTACATTTGAGATTTTCTTGAATATTCACTTTATTAAAAGTATTAATTGTAATATAATTATTTTCGGCTGTATAAAATTTGTATCTGTAGCAAAATTCCGTTATTTTGCCGGAAGACAATGATAAGTATTCGGGCCTTTCAAATGGGTATTCGTTCTTGATGTTCTCGATGCAAAACGAGTAATAGAAGGCGAGTTCCTTTCCGTGCGCTTGCACGGTTTTTATGGGAGCTTGGTCATACGGGTTTCGTGGCGTAATATAACCTTATTTTTTTTTTTTTCCCGTCGATGTGTAACTATAATCAAGCTACTACGATGATTAAGCATATGGATCTCATAAATAAATGTACTTTTAAAACCTCCAATATCGAGATGTCGCTTTTGGGGTTTAAGCTTTATCTCTTCCGTGACGCTAGGTTGGTACTCGATGTTGCTTATGAATTTACTGGGCCAGTTAAATTTCACCGTCGACGCCTCAGATAGATCATTCGGCTGAGATGACATTTTGTAATTTCTATTATTTTTATATCTGTTTGAATTTTACTTGTCGTCGAAATTTAATTACCTTATTTATGATCTACGGTTGACTATTAAATTAATTAATTAATTATTAATATAAAAAAATAAAAGAAATTTTAAATATAAAATATATTTGGCCATCTGTAATATTTACAATTTATATTTTTGTTTTTCTTAGACCTGATTTTTTTTATTAAAGCTTAAGTTAGAAAAGTAATATTTACTTATTAAATCCAATAGTATATCTAAACTGAGAACACTCTTGCTTTTTTTTTTTCGCATTAAGAAAACTTTTTTGTTTCTCCTTTTCTTTATTTTTGTTATATTAAGTAGATTTTAATACTCAATGCATTTCCCATCTTTCATGCATTTGATAATAGTATGTATCCACACTTAATATGGTAATATTAAAAAATTACTTAATTATTATACTCATATATATATATATATACACTTTTTTTTTTTTTTTGTGAGTATAGTAAATTAATTAGTTTTCCTTACCTAACCATATTGTGTGTCCCCCCTGTCTCGCCCTTCAATTGCTCGAGGAATCTTTCTTTGCGAGTTTCTGGATGTCTTTTAGTATTTGTTGTACGTTTTGCATTTCGGACTGAGCACGAGTAATAGCATTGTTAAGGCGACTCTCCTCAGTAGAGATGATCTTGTTGGCTCTGCTGATCATGGTTTTGATTTTCTTGTTAACGTCGATGGGTCGGCCCACGCCTTATTTTTTATGTTGAAATATTACTTGAACAATATTGGAATTAATCATTAAATATTAGATTTCATTCATTAACTAATTATACTTTTTATTGTATTTTTCGGATACCTTTTAATTAGATTTTATTTATTAAAATTCATTCATTAGCTAATTATAGTTATTTAGTGTAACTTAAAATACTTATAATAGTTACTTGTCTCAAGTTGAAATTACCTCTTTTCGGTTGTGGTGCGTTGTTCGATTTTTCTGCCAGTTGCCTCATGACTTTTTCCATGAGTGCGTCGGTAAGCTGATTCTCGAGACTACCCTTTTTGTTTCCAGTCTTCATTGTAGCTTTTTTTTTCATTGAAGGGGTGTCATTATTATTAGTAGCTTTTTTTTTCATCGAAGCGGTGTCATTAGTAATAGTAGTTTTTTTTTTCATTGAAGAGGCATCTCTTTTATTAGAGTGGGTGGTCGACATATCGTCAGACTTTTGATTCAGATCATCATTCTGGGAATTGAATTGTTCATCTTCCTCTTCTTCTAATTCCTC
>JACKZZ010009501.1_pt1 | contig 11164 bp, 12 predicted proteins | sample 8027871 | NCBI WGS metagenome assembly JACKZZ01 (sample SAMN15724774, study PRJNA655200) | protist metagenome | isolation source: fluorescence activated cell sorting (FACS) single amplified genomes of... | place: USA: West Boothbay Harbor, Gulf of Maine | collected 2000-07-19
CGGCAGGGAGTGGTAGGGAGTTTCGATGGTGATTGTATCGAGATGGGTCGTCATTCCCGAGCGATGCATCGCGGTCCGGGACTGGAAGTCAAAGGCCAATAAGTGACTGGTAAAAAGCCGATTCGTTTGTCGCTGGGAAGGATCTTCATCTCCCTTGAGCCCGTGTCGGTCCTTTTCTCTTTGGACCTTCCGCATAGGCAAGCAGACAAACGCTCGTGTGAACATCAAGGGAATCATTTTTTTACCGTGGTATCAAATAAATGTAAGCGATTGCACCATTTACATGTCATTTACTTCAAACTTGGCCCCCGCCGATCCCCGCCCGACGGACACTCAAGTGCCGGCGGTTCGCAGTCAGTCGGTCATCACTGGGAGTAGTACCTGACAGCCTGGGACTCCGTCACTGGACGTACGGACTGTACTCACCACACTGCCTGGCTGACGTTTCAGAAACAAGTGTTCCCAAGCTCACCGTGCCTAGCATTTGATGACGGACCGCGGAAAGGGAACGGACATCTACAAACACGGCACCCACACGATGAATTGACAGCCTATGAGCCGAGCGAGATGCCAAATTACGGGAGATTTGAGTGAGTGGGTGGGCGAGTGACGACTTTGTCGCGTAAACAAATTTTCACTTGGAGCATTTGCGTTCCGTTTCATCGACGGAACAATTCGACCCTGCGGGGGACTGGATAGAAAGGTGTATTCAACCATTTCGGTTTGCTGCACACTCTCACCTTGAACGAGAAAGGGATTGATACTAGCTGCTAGCTCGTGGTCGGGTGTATGGATGTTGCATCCATGTGAGTGGTGTTGTTTGCAGCTGGTGTCGACCGTGTTGGTGGCGACCGAGATAATTCAGAGAGGGATTTCGGATGTTGCGCAAGGCGCGAAAATCTTTTTTTTCGATTTTTGTCGTCGTCGTTCCCCACGTATGAAATAGCCAATTCATTCAAATGGTGTCATCACCTTAGGTCTCTCCTTTCTGTGTGGGGTTTGTTCCCGGTATAAAAATCTTGACCGGCCAAACAAACTCGACCGAGAGTACCAGACCGAGCACCAATAGCCACTCGCTGTAGATGGCGGGGCACGGCTCATAAGAGAGTGAGGGCACGGACGGGAACGTACGAGGAGGGCGGGGCGAACGGCGATCATGGGGGCACAAGCGTCGGCACCCGTAGGCAACCTGGTGAGAAGATCCACAAGCACGGTAGGTACAAGATAGAGAGAGAGAGAGAGAGAAAGAAAGATTTGTGTATTTGTGTATGCCTGTATATTTTGTGTGAGGTAAACCCCTATATGAAGGCACAGACAGTAAGGGTCTGTGTTGAAGGTCGAAAGACTTGTGTATGCCTGTATATTTGTGTGAGGTAAACCCCTATTGAAGGCACAGACAGTAAGGGTCTGTGTTGAAGGTCTGGTTTGTCCCCGTGCAGTGTTTTCGTCTCCGCTCATGAAAACACTCTTTGCCGTGGAACATAGTTCGTCCGAGGGGGCGAGTCGATAATGGCACCCAAAGCCCACGGGACATGCGAAAAGGCCGTGCAGTCCCCTCTGCGGTAAGTACGTGTTTTTTGTTTTTGGGCATGCTGCGTCGCAAGAAGACTTTTTTATGACTAGACAGACGGGCACGTTGTTCTACAAACGTTCATCGGTGAAAGAGTTTCCATCTTGGTGTGGGGATCGGTTATTAGATATGGGTGTGACGCAAAGACAGCCGACCGGATTTGCTGCTTCAATCGACACTATGCCGAGCATTCTGGGTATTTTCTCGGCACTGACTGGTTGTCCAAGGTGGACAGAACAAAAGAGACGACCTACTACGACTCGGTTACGGGGAAGGCTTTGTACCGGGCACCTGTCGGCCGTACATTTGAGGCTTTCCTCGAGGAGAGCAAAGCTCATGGATGGCCGTCCTTTCGGGATGAGGTATACCGTCCATTCACGCTTGGCACCTTGAGCCCTTGAGCCCCCTCCCCGCGTTTTCAACCTCATACTTCAAAAAACGGGACACCATCATCCGTTGTCGCGCAGTCTGCCCCCTGACCACGCGCCACGCCCCCCCCCCTCCTTGTAATGCTAATAGGAGGTTGTGTGGGAGAACGTGAGAATATTGCCGGATGGAGAGACCGTCTCGGTTGATGGGACCCATTTGGGCCACAACCTCCGTGAGTTTATACCTCCCCAATTCCCAGTGTGTAGTTGTGTAGCCGTTTGAACAACTGATGACAGATACACGGAGTACTACGAAGTGTTTCTTTTGTTGTTTGAGGCTCTTGTAGATAAATATGAAGCAATGCAAAATGAACTTCCACCATGATCTGTATATTTGATTCACAGACAATTCTAACCATAAAATTTTGAATTATGCGTACACAGCTGATGCCAAAGGTAATCGTTATTGTATAAATATCGTGTCGATAGCTGGAAATCCAACGGAAGAATGCTCATAAACAGCACATCAACGAGAAAAATTGGGTGAAAAGTGAGGGAAGATGGCTTTTATTCAATTTCACCGCGGTCCTAGACAAGATCAAAAATCTAGAATTTCTAGACTACCGGAAAAAACGAAAACTGTGAATCGATTTGCCGCAATAGTGCGGAAGAAAAAAAATAAATGCGAGTTCTGATAAACAGTGGAGGATATCATTTCTTTCGGGTAAAAAATTCAACGTGTCAACAAACACGGTTTGCGATTAAATGCGTCCGTAGTCTCCACATCTCAAACCCAGCGGTACACCTATTCGACAGACGAGCAGCAACAACCAAAAAAAAAATGTTAGCCCCGTGATAATTAAGAGGAGAGGAGAAAATAGACTCGGCGTGGAGGAAGAGCGCGAGGACAGACAACTCAGGTGTTTGCATTTTCAATGACGACAGAGCGCCTCAAAGTCATGCACGTGTAATACTTTATGGTTCTTCATTGCTTCTATAACCCCCCTCCTTCACCCCGAAACCGGTAGAATGGCTTACAGAATTTTAGGAAAAGACTCGAGAGACGTACATGATACATGGCAAATGCCGCTACTTTCGTGCTCTTCATGTCCACCTGTCAGAAACACAACGACGTATAAGCGAAACATCAGTGAAAACCTTAGATTGCGAAAGCGAGGGAAACGGAAGAGAAATGAACACAGCAGGTGGGAGCTCAGACTGGTGCCAGCATATAGAATTAGATCAACAAGCGTCAAGCTTTCATTCGGTAATTCCATGCTATTCATCACTGCAACCCAACCCGATAGACGATACAAGTACAAGGGCGACCACGGGGAGGGGGACCTACGTTTTATGGTTGATGGTGATTGAAGAAGCTCCCCGTGCATTTTATACATTTTCAAAGGAAAAAAACCAGGCCACGTGGCACAGAAGCACATCACAATACCACGTGACCTTTGGAAAATCATCAGCAAAACTTCTAACTTGAAGAAGGGATAAAATTAAAACCCCAAAACGGGACGAATACGGAGCGAGAGCCAGTATCGGCGGGGGAGGGTGGAGCGTTGGGGAACCTTGGGGAACCTTGGGACAATGGGGATCCGGCGTATCGAGGTCTTTGCCAATGCCGACTTTGGAGGCCCTCCGAAACGGATTATCGTCAATGAACGCTATCACAAGGACTTGACTTCACTTCAGGTTGAACTGTCTCAGAGGTAAATGGAACCACGAGAAAAGAGCATTCACACGCGCTCGACACGTCCCGGATGATGTAGCACACCTTGCCGTGTTTGTAGTTATGACATACAGTGTATTGGAGGGTTCATGTGGTGTCAGTTTCTTCGGTTCGCATGGTAGAGCCGGCGGAGGGGGGGGGGAGCTGGCTGAGGCATACACTCTATTCCAGGAGGGTCCACCTGCTCCAGTCAACCGATCAAACAGTTTACCCAACGAGTAGCTGGTATTCCCGTCTGCCGACCGTCTAATATTGGAGCCCCCGGCATTTCAACTCCCAAGGCTTCGCCTTCGAGATGGAGGCGTTCGGAACATTTTCACACCCACCGGAGGCACAAGAATTACGTCCCTGGATCAACTGAACGATAAAAGTAAGCACCACCGGGGAAACCAAACGCACCTCCCACTAGACCAGCCTCGAAGCGCTGTGCTGAGAAGAGGGGGGATGTATTCTGAGCGTTCGAAATGGTTTTGATGTCTCTGTGAGGTGGGCAAAGAGAGGGGTTTGTTGGTTTCTTATTCAACAAGCGGACAAATGTACCAACCCTTTCTCGATTCTTCAAATCTTTAGGCTTGTATGTCTGTAGCCACGCGGCAAAGTTTACGAAAGGACCATACGGCGATTCCTCGTTGCGGTGGGGGGTTACCGGTAGGCCCAAGCACAACGATGGGAAAGATATTTCCATCCTGCGCTCGACTGCGTTTCTTTCTCAGCGCAAAAAGACGAGCCCGCGCAAGACGGATACCCAGCGGCTTGAAAATCTCCTGAAGGCTTCCACACGTCGCCCCTTGAGGGTGGACATCTATCGGAACGGTGACCATGGCCGTGTTCCCATCAAGGTCTGAGCAATCAACGAGTTTATATATACCCCCGACGCGTATTATGTGTTTTGCCAACATTTTGCTGATAAAAAACAAACACTTGGGGCTTTTATTCATGTATACTTGAACATGGATGGCTAGCTTCTCTTCAACCGGCGGACAGTCCAAACCTTTGAACAGGTTCTCGACGGAATCACCGGTGTTGCGCGATTAGCAACTGGCGCCGTTCGTAGGCTTTACACACTCGATGGAAAAAAAGTGGACTCCATGTCCAAATTTGCTGACGGGGATTGTGCCTACGTAGCGTGTGGGAATGAAAAGTTTCGTGACATCAACTATGCGGGGGGTAAAAAGCACTCGACAGCGTTCCGGGCGAGCAAGGTGGCAGCTGTTCCGACTTTGGTAAGAGGCGTCACAGCACAGCAAGCCCGCGTGCAAGCGGGAAAGAAGCGGAAGGAGAGCCGGACTGAAACAGCTGACAAGGTCGTTGGCCAGGTCCAAGACGAAATTTCCCGTCAACGTGAGAACCAACAGCGTCAGCAAACCAAGACTGCTGATCTCGTAAGCAAGCGCATACGAGAAAAACACGACGCTGACGCGCTGCTTGATGACATCAAAGAAGACACGGAACGGTATGCCACAACAATCGGTGCCGACAAATCCCGTCAGCTCGAAGAGCTCCAAACACGAATCACCAACCGCAAACTTGTTATTGATCTCAGCGAAGAAGAGTTCAGGGAACGTTTCGCCATTGGAGACAAAATTGGCGAGGGCGGGTTCGCAGAGGTGATGAAATGCAGAGACACAACCACGGATAAGGATTGGGCCGTGAAAGTAATCAACAAGGAGGTGGACGGAGGTGGGGACGACAGGATTGCCACAGAGTTGGATGTCATGCGAACGCTAGAGAAAAACACGAACTTGCTCGGTCTCCACGCGGTTTGTGAAACGGATGACCAGCAGTTTATCGTCATGGACTTGATGGAGGACGGGGACCTGTTTGACCTCGTCGTCGCAAAGAACTTCTTCTCAGAGCGCGACGCGGCTGAGATGATCAAAGGGTAAGCAAGTCACGACCGTCCGTCGGATTACCCCCTTCCCCCCTCTCCCTAGATGTGCCCCCGCATTTGAAACGGTGGATCGTCTGTATGATATACACGCATATATATCTATATCTATATCTATATATCCATCATTCTAAATCCTGACACCGACGTATACACCTGAACCCCCAATGCGTCCACACACACACACATCGACACAATTTACGCAACCGTTATGGTACATTCTGCAATGTCAAAGGGCCGTAACGGGGCTGGCCGCAATGCACGAAAGAGGCATTTATCACCGCGATATTAAGCCTGAGGTAATTGTATACAAATGCAGATCACGCCTAAACATATTCATGGATTGTAAAAGGAATGCGCAATCACCTGCTCACGCTTCCATGGTAGCCAACTTACCAACCTCATGTCCCCCCCATTTCAATAGAACTTGCTTGTGAGAACACAAGGCGATGCTACGGAAGTGGTCGTCGGAGACTTTGGGCTCGCGGTCAAGGCTGGTCCAGACGGTGTTAAGGAAATTTGTGGGACTCCACAGTACATGGCGCCGGAAGTACTGTCTGGGAAGCCTTACACGGACAGGGTCGACATGTGGAGTATTGGGGTGGTACTTTACATTCTCTTGTGTGGGTATCCACCGTACAGTGATGACGATGAGGTGTGTGGAAAATCCACAAACATGCAAAAACCAAAAAGAAAACCATTTGCACTTTCTCTTTCCTTTTGATGTAAATGTTGGGGTAAACGCCATGGATAACACATTTACAAAACTTCGTTTTGAAACGGTCGCACGTTCCCCTATATAAGGGCCATCCTGTAATTTTTGTTGCCCTTCACGAGTGTTGAAATCCTCGTTTATATACTATGCGCCATGTTGATTTTTGATTGTCATTGTATACCATTGCAACGCACAGAACAAGCTGGTGGAAAGCATCAAAAAAGATGAATATGATATGGAATCTGCGGCGTGGGAGAACATCAGTGAGGATGCAAAGAATGCTGTTCGATCACTACTAGTCAAGGATCCTGATGAACGTTTGTCGGCACAAGAGTTCTTGGATCTCGACTGGGTACGACAGTTTTCCCCATTCGCTCATCGTGTGCTCTTCTTTTTCCTCTTCTTTCTCAATCTGTCACCGTTCCTTTCGATCTGCCTTCGTACATCTCCCTCATTCTCTACTTCTAAGTGTCCCTGACTGTCTTTGTCTTTACATCTGCCGCGGTCTCCGTCTCCGTCTCGTCTTTGGCTCGGTCTTTTCTCTGTCTTTTTATCTGTGTCTGTGTCTATGCATCTCTGTCCGACTCTCTCCTTCGCGTAATTGTCAGCAGTTCTTGCATGTACATTTGTCCGTGAGGCCCGTGTTAAGATGGAAGCAACTATTTACTTGAAACTGAGGATATATAATGGAACCTTCTCATTATACCGACCCTGATGTGGCGGGGGGCATTGGCTATTCCATGGATGGAAACACAGATGAAGAGCACGGCGGATGCAACCGTGAATCTCGCCGAGACCGTCAAGGAGAATATGAGCGTCCACTTCAACGCGCAGAGAAAATGGGTCAACGCTTTCTACGTAAGTTGATGATGAGATGGTTATTCTTCAACGGTATATATATATATATATATATATAATATGTTCACGTCAATACACTTGGTAACACAAAAAGATAAACATTCAGGGTAAAAAAGGTGGTGACGAGTGAGTTGATGGTTGGTGCGCACCAACACCCAAGCCAATCATGTCGCGCGTTGTCTCAAGTTCAAAAAGAAACGACCGCAACCGCAGACTGAACGTTCAATTTTCTACTTTCTTTCCCATCCGTAGGGCCTGGAGGCTGTCAAATGCTTTGCCGATGGACACTTCTCCGTGAATTTCGAATAAGCTGGTCGAATCTAACGGCTGACCGCTGGACAGATGTGGGTTTTTTCAAACACGAGAGGGGAAACTCCATGTAAACGGGGTCTTTCATTGTAAATATATAATCGTATTCTATAAAAACACCATCGGGGCCACAAGATGGTGAAGAGGAATCGAATGGTGAAAAAAAATTCTTTTGCTCTCCTCTGGTGGACTCATCGGAAGAGGAATGCTCATTTAAAACATTGACAATCAAATCAATATGAATTCCTCCGCTTGTGTGTATATGTGTGTGTACCATTGTTGAAACAATGGAACAAACGGCGTGTACCATTGTTGAAACAATGGAAAAAACGGCGCAAGTCACTTGAGATCACCAGTTTCCACAGAGTTATGTGCGATTGGAAGCGAAGGCATTGCCTAGTTTGGTTCTTCCACTACCCAACCAACGCACACATCAACAAGGCAGATCCCCCATGCATACTCGTTGGTAACAACGGCAATCGTGCAGACTGCATCCGGAATTGAGCAGGATAGAGATTCGGCAGCTTTCAGCCGGGAGATGATGACATCCAGTGAGCTCTTTGATGACAGGCGGTAAATGGCGCCGGTCCACAACGTGTTGGGGGGTAACAAGGCACTGAGCCCTGGAGCAAAATAATGAATAGACAACGAGTGGTTAAAAAGTCAATTAGAGACTAACCAAGCAGCACCTCCATGACCCTGCGACTACACCTATGGAAGAGTCACCAAGATTCTGTTGTTACCCTCGACCTAGTCCGCCTGCTGGGCTCCTTGGTTTTCAGAATACGTGAACCGGCAAGTAGATAATGAGAGGGGGTCGATTGTGGCGGACCTTTTTGGAGATCGGATCGTTTGGGGGACTTGTTTGTGACCATGAGATATGTGAGGGCCGCACTAAGATCCTTGTCAATCTGAAGAGCGTACAAAGGAACAATTTTGTCAGCTCTTTCCCCATATGTTTTTTTTTTAGTTCGTCCGTCGAGAATGGAAGTGGGCAAAATCTTTTCTGACGCCCAGCGAGAACACAACAATACAAGGGAAAACTGTAGACATTTCGCGTCTCTTGGTCTCTCTCGCTGTCCTCCAAGACGTCATCTCAAGAAGAAGAACCATTGTGCTCTCGTATTTCCACGCACCGTTGTTTTAGGGATGAAGAGCTCATGTCGTCGGTAGTCTTTGATGGTGGCCCCAATTTCGCGGGCGAGAATATGGTCTTCGGCTTGAAAGTACTGCTTGCCGTGCAACTCGACACTCAGCAAGCTTTCCGCCCCAGCCATGTTGTCTGAAGTTCTCACCCACCCAAAGTCAAAACATGTTGTGGAAGTTAGAGATCGCCAACCACGGGTTTGTACAGAGAGTGTGTGTGTGTGGCACCATCGACAGAGGGAAAACTCACAGCAATAGTCGGTGTGCTTGCTTTCCACACCAATATCCTTCAAAAGCGGCTTCCACATCGTCGCATCTTCCAGCGCATATGAGCACCGTTGGACAGAGTCCATGGCTTGTACATTCATGTAGATTTCCTAAGAACGAGTTTGTGGAAAGGAAACGGTGTCCGAAAAACAAAGACAAACAGAAGATGAGCGTGTGGGTTGCTTTGAAGACGAAGACCGTGTACATCAAGGGGATGACGACAGAACCAGCATTACGTCCGTTATAGGTTTGTACACTCGCCTTGTCGTTGGCAAGTGAAAAGACGTTCATTTCACTGAAAAAGATGGCACACTCGTTGCCCCCTTCCATTTCCTTTTCCAAGTCTCTATTTGTCACGCTCTGGCCTGCACCAAACAACGTACATGCGTAACAGACGAGCGCGCCCAACCCGAATTTCAGAGGGTGGGGGTGAAAACGAACTCGACGTAAAATAAGCTGTTGTAGGTGTGACATTACGACACATATCACCTTTCCCCCCCACCCTTTCACGGGCTGATTTTCTGTTTGGACGTTCTTTCTGCTTTCTTACCTGTTAGTGGATTCCAATGCGTGATGGATATTCCTCGATGTTCCGAGGCCCGTTGTCTTCCCTTGAACTTGAACTGCTCAAAGTTCAGCACTGTCACCCCATCACATTGCTGAAGAAAGCGGAGACAGAGAGAGAGAGAGAGAGAGAGAGAGAGAAAGAGAATTAATTACGCACCCCTTTCACTCCTTTTGGGTTCCACATTTTTCATTATTGTGAATATTAAGCAAAGGCCTCAGGGTGAGCCACGGGGGAGAAGATCAAGAACAAACAAACAATCAAACAACGGTCATCTCCTATGGCCGTGTCGAGCTTACACTTTTCGTTTGCATATGCGGTCGGAAATGGGGTTTCTGTGGATTACTGCACACGTATATACTGATAATTACCTCGAGCTCGCGTATTTCTGACGGATAGACTTGCACAAACCCCTTTTTGTGGTCCGTACCGTCCCCCCGATTGGGTACCACCTTCACCTTCTTTATGACCACTACCCATTCAATCCTCTCAATCCCATTTCTGTACCCGGTTGCAACGAACGCATTCATACCAAGCCCGAGAAAGAGATTGCACAACAAAATCGCGTGCTCCTGTGGAGTGCCATATCCTCGCGCTGAGCAATAGGTACATGGATAAGTGCAAATGGGAGTCGCACACTTCGTGTTAGTGGCTGGATTTTTTTGTTGCCTCATGACCGATGGGGGGCGAAGGAACGGAGAATCCATAGCAAGCTTACCAAGCAGCATTGCGGGACTGCAAACTTCCTTACCGAACCACGCATTACTCCATTTGATCGCATGTGCGTTGGGCACCTGTATTCCAAACGACCATGTTCAAAAAAAAAAAGACAAGACAAATATGTTGAACATTAACTGTGCCCAAAGTTCAAAGTACAAAGAATGAGGGCAGGGCAGCAATCACTGTTAGCAACAGTCGAGCGAAATCACTTTCTTACTGTTGTGAGAGCCACATACCTCTGAATCACTCAGCATCACTGGTAACCGAGCCGTATTTGCGGCGATGGCTTTGGCGCAACTGCAGAGCGTGTCACCTGTGACAGCGCACGTCTAAATACACAAAAAGAAGAAATTAAGAGGGAGATATAAATCCCATTTTTTTTTAAAGCATGCACATGGGCAGTAATTGAGGAAGCGGAAATGGAGACAGAGACAGTGATAACTCGACAGATAGACACAGACAGATAAACAGATGGAGACAGCCAAAAAGAGACATAAAAGGCGGAGAATGTGTGTAGTAGGTGTATGCTTGTGTATGTTTGCGTAGAAGATGAATTCTGCTTACTGTTGCTCCGATCAATGCCGGCAGAAGACGGACCGTCGAGCTCTCGTCCAACGCAAAAAGGCCGAGTGTGCGACGTCGAAACGCAAGGCAATACTGATTGTAAACATCTTTCAATACCAGTACAGTGTGTTTCAGATTGCTTTGAAGGTAACCGTCCCCCAATCACATCAGCTCCGTTTGTGCCACACACCCTCCCAAACACGTACTCAGCAGTTGGCAGGGCGTAAAGCAGTTTCTATAGCTTACCTCACGCTTGTATACACAACACAACACAAAAACCCCCCACATACTTCCTCTTTCAGGATTCACTGTGTCTCGATAAGAGCGTGCGATTGCGTGCAGCAGTGACGCGACGAGAAAAACTCCATGAGCAAAACGACATCAACGACGACTGGACCCCGCATCCAAACATTATTGATACATTCGAGGACCCCGTGCGAGGTACCATCCATTACTTGC
>JACKZZ010012713.1_pt1 | contig 11162 bp, 5 predicted proteins | sample 8027871 | NCBI WGS metagenome assembly JACKZZ01 (sample SAMN15724774, study PRJNA655200) | protist metagenome | isolation source: fluorescence activated cell sorting (FACS) single amplified genomes of... | place: USA: West Boothbay Harbor, Gulf of Maine | collected 2000-07-19
GATCACCCATTCTCCAAGCTTCTCTCTCCGTTCTTTATTCGACATTTTCGACTTTTTTCGCAGGAAAACACTTAAAGTTTACTCTAGTCATACACCCAGAGTGCTCTAAACTACCTTTTTCGTTTAGCTTCAGTTGCAATTTCCTACACTTAGAAACAGTAAATCGGATTCATTTGGCAGTAATTTCACCATGTTTCGAAGAGTAGCCAATAAGTTGGCCCCATATAACAAGTGCATCAGCACTGGCCTTAGCGCCTTACCCACAAGAAGCACGGCTATTGCTCCTGTTGCAACATATGTCAGACATGCATCTGCCTTGGTAACGCAATTCGAGACGGCTGTGTCGTCTCTGCCTGCACGTGAAGCAGTCAGGTACACGGACAAGAACATGAAGTGGACTGCCGCAGACGTCAAGATGTATGCAGATGCACATGCCAACGCATTGTTGGAGCATGGGTTTCAGTTTGGGGATACTGTGGCGGTGTGGCTGCCTGACAACGCGGAGAAACACATCACCATGCTGGCGGCTGCCAAGATGGGTATGAAGGTGGTCGATTTCGACGCGAATATCAGCACGGTGGCTGACCTCCGCGCAGCACTTGGCCAAGCACAATGCAGGGCTCTTTTCTTTGACCCAGTAAGCGGATCGCAGGACAAGCTTCTGTTGCTGAGAAAGGCCATTCCAGAGTTCTACCACTACGACGACGAGTACGGACAAGGATTCCACTCGAAGCACTACCCCAATCTGCAGTACTTTATACACACTGGGTTTGACATCGAAATGGGGTGCCTGAACTACAAGTCTCTGTTCCTGAGAGACCCGGAGACGAGTGCCGTGGCGGCGGTCGAGAGCAAAATCACCGACGACCTGCCGCTGTATGCCAAGGGTTCCGCCAAGGGAGGCGAGCTAGCATGGAAAGCCCAGAAGGAGGTTCTTGGCACGGCAGAGTGGGGATTCGCTAACAAACTTATCAAGAAGGAATACTTCGAGACTGCTTAAGCACAGTAGCACAGTAGTTAGTAGGCATTACAGTTGCTATTATTGCTCGCACAGGAGCATTTCGTCGCTGCTTGCATGAACACAACGAGAGAGATCTGTAACATGATCTTGATTGTAACACTTCCAAAATAAGAATGAAAATACAGAAGCACTACTCATCATCAATCGTCTTTTTTCGCTTCATACATCTTTTTCTTCACAACTTCGCACGGAACGTCGACCCGCCGTCCGTGACCCCCTGTGAAACCTCAAAAAATTCATTGCCTCGCCGGTGAGTTGAGCATGCGGCGATTCAGACAAAAACATGTGTTCGCCTGTGTGTAAAACATGCCGCATATATATATCCGAGTGCTCTGCTGTTGTAATTTGATTTTCATCCGCTAACTTCCTCGCTTTTCGTTCCTCATCACGTCCCAGCAACACTTAGGTACTACTCGACACACCATGAACACCAGCCTTACCAACTTCACTGAAGATCCCTTCTTCAAGAGTGTCGGCCGCCCATGGAACTTGACGAACTGGCCTAGTCGTTACGGCTTCGGAGGAGTAGATCCAATGATGAACAGAATGCTCTCTCAATTCCGCGAGCCAATGCGCATGATGGAGAATGTCGTCACTCCTGTACGCCCAGTTCTCAACTGTGACATCATCGAGACTGACACCAGCTTCGTCGTGCAGATGGATCTACCCGGAGTCAAGCCAGAAGACTTATGTGTTGAAGTGACAGAGAAGAATCTAATGATTCGCGGGACACAAAAGCGCACAAAAGAGTCTTCATCTGACACTTTTATTCGCAAAGAGCGCACTGAAGGCGAAGTCAGTCGCACAATCGCCATTCCAGAAAACGCTCACTCGCACGAGGCTCACACTTCCCTCTGTAACGGTGTACTTTGCGTCACTTTCCCCAAGACCCAAAGCTCCATTGGCAGAACCAGGAAGCTAAATATTCAAACTAGTGATGATATTTCTGAGCGTGGCGAGAGCAAGCAGGCCAGAACGGAGGGCAGCAATGGCCGCAGCAGCAAGGGAGGAAGATCCAACTAAATCATTTTCTCAATACGTCTTGAGATATGTAGTTGCAGTTGCAGTTGCTGTTGCTGTTGCTGTTGCTGTTGCTGTTGCTGTTGCTGTTGCTGTTGGGTCGCGCCATGTCATTTGTCAGATGGTCCAAACACACGTGTTATAGTGAGAGTTGTTTGATCTCGTTTGATCGTGTTGGGTCCCCTCTCCTTGCACTTGTAAAGTAGCTCTTGAGCAAAAGAAGGAAGTCTGCTTGCCTAAATTACATACAAATTTTCATTTCAAACTCTGCTCTTTACAGAACTTCCTCAACAACTGTATCAAAAAATATGATCAAAAAGTGCAAAACGAATGGGGCCAACCAGGAGTTTCGAAGTGCTCCATCAAAGGATTGACGGAGCGGGGTGTTAGGATCGATCAAGCTCACACACAGTGTGTGTAGAGAAACCAGGAACCTCGTCCACCCGAAGGACGAATCATACCATTGTCCAAATGTAGATACATAAACTAGACCATTGGCCCGTGCATAATAACGAAACTTCGCGGAAAAACGGTTTATGTAAATACTTAAAATCCATATTCTTGCAAAAGAGATCAAAAAATAATGGTGCAAAAAAATCTTAATCAACGAAAACTGTGGTTTTGGTGGCAGAGAAACAGTTTTTGCACCTAGCAATTGCATCCAGTAGACCCAGTCAGTTTTCTATTATGTAATGAACAAAAAATCGGCTCGAACAGCCTTAGCAAATAAGCCAAGCGTAAGCGTAATCCGTACTCGTGCCATGCTTTGCTCAGTACTGTAGAATCCTCAACTGCACACTTGCACGACCAGTCGTAGCAGAGTTCGATATGTATGATTTAAATCTTAACGTTGAAGATGTCACAGGTGTCTACCTCCACCTCCTGCTCATGCAGTGCCGAAATCTTGGTGCTTAGATATGGCAAATATGAAATACATGCGTAAAACGTTCGATAAATGTCTCATATAGTAAAAAACAAGCCTCATTTGTGTGGAAGATAAATCTATGATTAAATAATGTAATATAATGATTATTCGATTGCTTTCGCTTTCACTTTACCCCCCCTCCAGGAGCGTCTTTCTGTTTTGTCACACCACTGCACGAGAACAGAAAATGCGAGAAGAAGGTGGAATCTGAGAGCGAGTGAAAACACTGAATGATCTTATACTTTAATGAATCAAATGTATATATGTACATCGCAGCGCAGCTTCCTCCCACCGTAGAGGCTAGCGGCGTGCGGCCCAGCCTTTGACAAGCACCACACGCCCGCCGGCATTTCGTAGCAACAGAGGCCGCGCCGCTGGCACAGGTGCAGGTGCAGGTGCAGGCGCCAGCTGAGCGGCAGCGGCAGCGGCAGCACCTTCCTGTGCAGCACAACTTGCAGTATCCACTGCTGTAGCTGCGGGCATGGGCATAACAGAGCCGCCCCCACCCCCACCCCAGGGTGCCACATCTCGCCCCGAACGTTGCCCGTGGGACAAAGCTTGCGCTGTCTGTTCTTGCACCACCCGATCAAGCTGTAACGACAAGGTCTCTGCAGCGCACTCTTTAGTGTTAGCAAATTGAATCAAGTGTACATGTGCGTGTGAGGTCGATAGCAGTGCGCACAATGTCGATGCAGGTATATGAGAGGGGTGCTCCACAATCAAGCCAGTTCCCACAAAAGGCACTGGTGCGTTTGACTGCATTTGTTTTGATTTGTTCCCCTCTTTCGCTATATCTAGCGCTACTAAGCACTGTGCCCAGTGGTCCAGAAGCAGTCTACAGATGGCCGTGTGTCCCAATGCTGCACCCTCGTGGAACAACATGCTGAAAAACGCACCGAAGTACTCCTGTTGCGGGTGCACTTCCACTGCTTGCGCTGGCTGGGCGATGTTTCGACGCGCAGTTTCGTTATCTAGCACTGCTCGCAGTGCATGATACATGCCCTTATGCACAAGCCGTAAGAGCAGTGTGCCATAATTCTTCTCGGGGACGCGTAGGGTTTGCATTGCATGCGGATCCAGCAGCGAGGTGACGTCACTTCTGCAGAAAAGGGACGGGAAGATGGAGTGGTGCATGCTGCTGGGACTGTCCTCATCACTGTCGCTGTCCTCTGGAGAGTAGATGGGCATGCGACGCAGTAGTGCAGCGAGAAGATACGCGGCGGCGAGGTCGGCTCCGCTATGTAGTGCCAGAGAGAGGGAGGAGGACAAGAGTTTGCTTCGTGAGTTCTCCTCCGCAGCAGCTCCATCTGCAACACCTACATCACTACTAGCAGCGCCTGTATCACGTCTTGCTTCGCGGCCTACCACGCGGAATGCACTTGTACTGGATTCGGCAGCCGGACGCTTGGGGGACGGTGAGCGGAAATTTAGCACGTTGCTAGTCAGAGATATGGGGGCATATGTGTTATTTGTGTCCCCGAACCTTGTTCCACGAGATGTCTGGATAGTCCTGATTGGCGGCGAGTAGAAGCTTGTCCACTGGGACAGGAGGCTTCTGGCCGAAGGCTGTTGGGGGGTGGCAGGAGCAACGGACCCAGTATCGGTGTAGAACTGTCGGGCGCGAGACTGTCGGGTAAATGACTGGTAGCATTCTGCATGCTTTGCACGAATGTCCTGAATGTTGACGATCTCGGTTTGCTGAGAATTACTGATGCCGCTGTGTGTACTGCTCTTGGAGGGAGAGTTCTTGCCGAACATGACCACACAGCCGAGCAGCTCGCGTACCATATCGCCTTTATTGCAAAACGCAGCAAGCTGCAGCGGAGTCCAGTTTCCAGTCCCAGCCCCGATGGACCCCTTGAAGGGCAGCACGGCTGCCTCCAACGGATCACACAGAATCGGCTCCTTTAGCAGGCTACTAAATATGCGGGTGTACCCGAAAAAGACGCAGTGCTGCAGGAGTCCGTGCGTGTAGTACCCCTGCCTGCTGGTGTGCTGTGTGTCTGGTATGATTGGCGCAATAAAGTCTGCGCTGTTAGCAAGCAACACGGAGGTTAAATCCAGCAGCAAGTACGCCAGATCTGCTGACGCAGCGGCGGAAGAGGAGGTGGAGCCCCTGGGATTTTTCGCTTTGCTATCGGTATCGACCTCTGCCTGTGCATCCGTTTCCGCTTCAGCTTCTGTCTCTGACTCCACAGACGAAACAGAGGATTCCGAAGACTCGGACTCTGAGCTAGATCTGGAGCTAACACTAGACCTGCTGCTCACGCTAGACTTGGAGCTGACCGTCTCGTCACCGTTCTTGGTAGCCACAGCGCTCCTCTTCAGCTTTCGAACGGCTAATTTGCCAGCCTTGCGCGCTTTGGTGTAACCGGTAGTGATACTGACTTCCCCCTGTGCGCCGAGACCCGCCCCAGCGCGCATCACGTCATGCAGCAGCGACGCTCGAAACAGCGGACCTCGCATGTCCCCAGATGGGTGAAGCAGTAGCGGGGAATCGCGGGAGTATTGGCGCACACTCAGCAGCAGTGCCTTGCAGAAAGACACTTCTTGGAACGCATCTCCAAACACACTTATGCCCTTCGAAGTTTGGTCCAAAGATGGATCTGCAGCTGCAGGGGTCGCAGCAGAAGGAGGGCGGGCAAACGAGCTCTTTCCGAGTTTATACAAGTAGTCTGGGTCATGGATCAGCTTCAGCTCCAGCTCATAAGTAGAGAGCTGATCCACTTGCTCTCCCTCCTTTTCACCCCCTGTCTCGTCGGTGCTGCTCCCAAGTGCTAGGGGGAGCGGAGAAGGCACGTGTCGTGTGTACGAGGAGAGTCTGGTGCGTGCCTCGGCTCCTGCCCGCCTCACAGCATTTTCGTACTTCCGTAGTTTCCGCAGCACGAAGGCCTGCACAACGGTGAATATTTCTCCCCTACGAGATGCTAGGGCCAGGTGCAGGAACGGATAGCACTGCTCATGCGTGGAACGACTGGTTTCATACAGCTCGCAGAGCACATCCAATGCTGTCCAGCGGGCGGACGGTGCAGGACGCGCTCTGCGAGCATTTTTTGCATCTTCAGGCGAATCGACCTCATCGGTACCTGTGACATCTGATGCCATCGACTGATCATCGTGTGAGCGTGTCCGCAATTGCCTCGTCGCCACAACCGAATATCTGAACTCTAGCAACCTCCTGAGATTGGCCCACGCTTGGCTTTGTGCTGCGAGATCTAGTGCAGTAGGCCGGCCACTCGGCGCGCTGCATATATCATAGAGAGTCACCAGGCGCCGCTTCAAGATGAACTGGACCATGGCTTCTCGACCCAGACTAGAGATGCCGGAGTCAGTGCGCACGCATGTTCTGCACTTTCTAAGTTTCCGCGCGTAGCTTTGGTAGTTGGAAAATCCTGTCAGACATGCGTGCAAAAGGGTCCAATAGGACGTGCGGCGACTGCCTGTCACGTGATCTGCATATTCTCCAGCAGCGTATTCGCCTGATATAATCGTACTTAGGCGGTCACGATCAATATGCAAAGCATCCACCAGCATTTCCAGCAGCTGCGCTCGGACGCATTTATTGCCAACAGAAGTAGGAGACACTGCAGCAGACTCGTGCTTGTCGACGCGGGTCACTACAGAAAACAAAATGACCTGCAGCCATCGCGGCGCCGTCGGAACACACCACGTTTCGTTCATACGACTCGGCAGCTTTCCTTTGTCAGCTTCATTTTCGGACCTTTTCGCTGAATGAAATCGCAGCTCTTGCAGCACTGCTTGCACACATGCGGGCGAATTCGACGCTATGGCAGACAGCAAGAGCGAGACAGCGGGAGGAGCAGAGGCAATAGCTGCACAGCTGGTTCCGTCCACGTAGTCATCTTCTCCCTCACTGTTACTTTCTACATCAGTATCAATGTCACGATACATGTCTCGCAGGCGATTCATTTCACTAGTCCGAGCGGAGATGTGTACTGGTGCGGGGCTTGTAGCGATGCAGAAATCCAGATATGCTCGTAGGCTGTGAGATATGTGCAGCAGTATGATGTGAGATAGGCGACGCTGCTGCCCACCCCACAGGGAGTTCCCATTAGATGCCGCAGCAGCGCGCACCAAGTCGCTGTCTTGCCCTTGTTCCATAATCTCCTCCTGCACTGCCGCTTCGAACTGCTTCAAAGCGTGGGTGCTACCTTCGGAAGCCACGGACACAGCCGAACAGTTATCCTGCAGCATGCTGAGCAGGTGCCCTACGCTGCTGCTTCTCTCGACTTCGTTGCCGTGATAGCTGTTGGGTGTGTGCTCGTCGTTGGAACTGTAATAAGTGCTGCTTTGCAGCGAGGAATATCGCTGAGCTCCCAACAGGCACTGCAACACTGGCTGCAACAGCCCCACGCAGTATCCCAGCCGGTCGTCGCGCTCGTGCATGCTGGCAGCGGAGCCAGGTGCAGGGCTGCCAGCGCGCTGCTTGCTGCCCTTGGCCCGGTCGAATTGAATGCCAAACAAAGTCCTGCGCAAGTCACTTCCGTCAAAACACAGCAGGGGCACTGCGAATGCTGGCACATGCACAGACGCGGAAACTCCGCCCTTGCCTTCATCATCATCACCATCATCATCATCATCCTCATTATCATTATCGTCATCATAATCACCCCCACGACTACTTTCTTCCGCTACTGCACCATTTGCATGCCGAGGCCCCGCAAGGTCTTTGTTCTGCTCCACATGCAAGGCTTCGTACGAGTTGATGCGACGCCAGGCGCGCAAATTGCGCCGCACGGTGTGCCGCGCCACCTGCCCAGAGACCGCTTCCAGCAGCGCATCTGCGTGTTCGCGCATCACATGCTCCGCGGAACCGATCCAACACACCTCTTTCTCTGGATCGGCCTCTGCTGCATATGTTGCAGTGCTGGCTAGCCCAGTGCCCTGTTGCCGCAGAACGGTGCTCGTGCGAATCCAGTCTTGCACGTGCGAATCCCACTTGCGCTCCACGTCGATGGAGTCCTTTGTGGGCGTGTGGTACACTGTATCGGCTGTCGGGTCTTTCTCTCTCTTTTCCCGCCTTTCTTGTCTGGTCAACCGAACTCGACCACGCGTAGAGTTCAGCGTGTTTGGGTCTGCCAAGACCGGGACTAGCAGCAGCATCTCCTGCAGGCGCTTTTCCCATAGTACTATGGCCTCGCCATTCTTTCCGGTGATATTTTGGAATGCGCCCAGCCACTCATACCACACTCGCACACTCCTGTTCTCGACGTAGGCGTCCAAGTGCATGACGAACACCTTGTCCCAGTCCAGCTCATTCACGTCAATGCCCGGAGCCCCAGCGTTGAGGCTCTTGGTGATGTCTGCGATTCCAGCACTTATTGCACGCGCTACAGATGCACACGTCCCGATAGGCGTGCCGTGCAGTCGTGTATGAAACGCCACCAGAGAAAGCTCGTCAACCACTCCACGCAAGCTGTCCTGCCCTGTCCATGCGGATGCTGTGCACGCAGACAAGAGGACAGGGGCGAGCAGGCGGCGGAGACTGCTGTGACTATATGAGCCGTCCGATTCAACTGTGATGCCGATGCCGCTGTCCACAACCGCACCCTCCACTGCAGCTGAAGCTCTCGGTGTGGATGTGGCAGTTCCGGTTGCTTTCGACAGTCTGGTGGGTGTTCTGGTGCGGATTCGCGTGGGATTTTTTGTGGGAGCCGCAGGAGGGGGCAGAGGAGCCTCCAGTGCAGTCAGATCGGCTATCGGTGCATCAAGCGAAAAGAGCGCGTGCGTCGCTGCCACAAATTTAGATATATGTGCAGCAGCTGTCTCTCCGCCTGTGCCGCTACTGAGACAATTGCGCATTCGAGTTGCACGCTGAACGCGGGTTTCACTCACACTGCGCTGACGCCGCAGCAGCGATGCCACGTCAACTCCCTGGTTCATACTTGCGGAAGTAGTCCCCGTGGCACTCTTCCCCTGTCCTGTGGCGGGAGGCGACGATGGCGTCTCGTCCCGCAGTGCCTGCAGCAGCACAGGCAGAGCGGCAGAGTTGCCGCTTCCGGCAGCTGCACAGGCAAGACGCAAGCCGTGCTTCCGCCCATCGGGCAGGTGACCCATTACGCTAGTCAGTGCCCGAGCAGTCGAGGTGCTAGCTGTGGTTGCCAGTATGCACAGCATGCGAGTATCTATGTAACTGGCGCCGTCATCGCTGCTCCCATGTCCATGCCCAGTGGGCTGATCGTTTCTCGCCTGCAACTGCGCTGATAGGAACAGCCCCAGTACATCTTGCGCAGCATAGGCGCGTACGTCTTTCACCGAAGCAGCATTTGTTGCTGCAGCTATAGGAGTAGCAGTGCCGAGTGAGTCTGGCACAGAAGCTCTTGTGGGTGGGATGCAAAAATAGGCAGCGCTGCAGTGCGGCAGCATTCTGCCACTCACCACTGAGCACACCTCCACACGCACCTCTCCTGCATGCGCGGCACCAGCCTCCGAAACAGGCACTGCTTGCAGCGATAGCTTCACTCCGCCCAGGCGATGGCCGTCCGCCAGACAGAATGCCCGGCCATCGCCCCCGAGGTGCTTGATACAGAGCGCTCCTTGTACCACATGGCTGGAAACTTCTGCTTCGCTAGCCCGTGCGCACGTGCGCATTGCCTGCATTACCTCCAGTATCACCTGTGCACTCGCATCCTGCATGTTCCTGCTACGTTTGCCTTGTTTATTCGCATCTTTAGCGTCGCGACTAGATTTGATGCGCAGCCCGTGATGCAGCTCCTGCACAGCCAGAGCCAGCAGGGGCAAGTCCGCATGCAGGGCGGAGGAAGAGGCAGAGGCGGCAGTGCGGGTATCGCTGGCGAGTGGGAAAAACGGAGCACCCGTGAGCACCAATGCTAGCAGTGACTCCGCATCGACGCCACGACACGCATGCAGAATGGCTCTTGCCTCTGCTCCTGACCCTGTCCCAACCTCGGTAGCTGTCGAAAGGCCGAAGTTATAGTCAATTGCGCAGCGATACCCGTGTGAGACGAGCTCAAGATACTCCCCGTTGCAAGGCGCCCCCACCCGCCGCACCACATCTGAGAGAAACGTGTGCAGTCTTGCTGAGTCTTCCCGTTGCACAAGCACTGCTGCCATAGCGCGCACAACAGACCAGCCTATCCCGACCTCCGCCGTTGCACCAGACACGACGTTCGGCTCGTGCCACCACTGTAAGAGTGGGTTAGCGCTGCTGGGGGCAACATGTGCATCTCCAGGGATGCATGATTGGCTGGGCAGAAAGGATATGCCTCCGTAGCTCACCACATCTCTGGAGCGGTGATAGTAGCTGCTGCTGCTGACCACATCTGGGGCCGGCAGTAAAGCCATTTCGACATTGACTCGTGGGCCATCATGGACCGCCTGAGTTAACATCGCCAGCAGCGCCGACTCGTCCGCACGGATGGAGCGGGGTTGTATCGCCGTCATCCCACAAGATACGCAAGCAGTGCTTCTACGAGAACCGCAAGCCTGGCTCCCGCAAGCTTGGCACACCATAATACATGCCCCGATGTAACTTACACAGGCGCGAGGGCCTGGCCCGCGCAAGCGCACGTCCAATAAACTGTTGTGCGCGTGTACTTGTACCCCAAGTTTTACATACGGTGCTGCATCTTTTTTCGCTTCAGCAACACCAGCAGAGCAAGTTTTATCCGCCTCGAGAAGCAGGCTGCACGACGTGGAGACAGTGGTGCAGAATTCAAGCAGCAGCTGCACGGCGTAACGGCCATGTTGCGTCTGCACATGGCTACGCCACCACCCCGAGCCGTCTGCACCAGTAGTGCTGCTATTGCCGCCACCCGTTTTAGCATAGTTCAAACTACTGGCGCCCTCAGTTGCCCGCTTTGCCGCTGCCGCGAGGGAAAATGATACAGACTGCGGCGGAAGCGCACCGTCTTGCATGCTCTGCTGTCGAACCAGCGATGCAAGCTGCGTCATCAGGATAGCCATATAATGGAACAGCGTAGGATGTCGGAACAAAGCCTTGCCCCAGTCGCGAGTGCTGAAGTGATTTGCCTTCCTGTGAAACCGCCCGGCATATACGGTTCCAGCGGCACTGGCTTTCGCGCTGTGGCCCACTTCCACATTTACAACATGACAAGTTTTCAGCAGCCCCACAACCGCGAGTATTAGCCTTCGCACCGCTGTCGACACACGCACAGCATGCGCTGAATTTGTTGCCCCGCTTCCGCCAACATC
>JACKZZ010005103.1_pt1 | contig 11161 bp, 8 predicted proteins | sample 8027871 | NCBI WGS metagenome assembly JACKZZ01 (sample SAMN15724774, study PRJNA655200) | protist metagenome | isolation source: fluorescence activated cell sorting (FACS) single amplified genomes of... | place: USA: West Boothbay Harbor, Gulf of Maine | collected 2000-07-19
TTTTTCCACCTTATTTACATCTCTTTCGTCTTGTTGCATTCATTGTTCATCTTAACTCAAATTTCTGTCAAATTTTCCGGTGAATGCAAAATAGGGTTCTTCATCGAAAGTCCCGCGCTATCAGGACTTTCACCTGAGGAAACTGAGGTGTTTCCTCTCAGGTCTCCTCCTCCTGCTGCTGCTGGGTAAGATGGCGCTACTCCGATAGGGTTCTTTTTCCTAACGAATTTATCCGACAGACTCAAGAACACGTCCTCTAAGCGAGATTGCCCACATGAAAAATATTCCACTTTCTTTTGTTGCTGCAGTTGCTGCATCGTTGCATACAGTTTAGAGATTGAAAACTCTTGAGCATTTCCTAATACAATGGAACAAAACTGCGTTCCACTTGATGCACCAACGTTTAAATTTGGACATATTTCACGCAGGACAGGCAACAATTCGTCACTAATGCTGTACTCAGGATACATGAAGGCACTCAATAGGTATCCATTGGAATATTTGTGTAACAAATGCTGCACTGTTCCCAAACAGGTCAAATAACCTTTGACCATGATGCCAACGCGGTCGCCAAGAATACTTGCTTCATCCATGTGATGGGTCGTCAGCACCAAGGTGGCGCCTCTGCGTTTGGTAGCATTGATGAGCCAATGCAGTTTACGGCGGGCGGCGGGATCAACACCCGCAGAGGGCTCATCAAGTACAATGAATTCTGGGTTCCCAACTAAGGAGATCGCAAGAGATAATTTTCTCTTATTGCCACCAGAAAGGGCGCCACACCATGTGTGCTCGTGATCTTTCAAGTCAGATGCTTCCAACCATTGTTGTACATAGACAGGTAATTTCTCTTCAGGCACACCACGAATGCGACAGTAGAACTCTAAACATTCTCTAGACGTCAGTGATTCGAACAAGGCATTATGTTGCGGACAATAGGACATGGTCTTCGCAACCGAATCCGCCACATCCAAGATTTGTACACCATTGACGAAGATGTTTCCCTGGGTGAGCTGCAACTGTTTCAGCAGAATGGCCATAACAGTTGTTTTTCCTGCACCATTGGAGCCCAAAAGGGCAAAACATTCCTTCTTTTTAATGCGTAGAGAAAAGTCTTTGACAGCGACGGTACCTTCGTAGCGTTGCATGCCGCTTGGAGGGTACTCCATATGAATGCCACACGCTAGAACTGCATCATTCTCAACATTATTTGCAGCATTACGATTAACCATTTCTAAAGAACGAAGGCCTGTGTCACATTCGACTCTCTCAGCTCGCACATCATCATCTTCGATTTCGGTCACAGGCATTTGATTCAAATCAACGAATTCATCGTCCTCTTCCAGCTTAGCGTATTTTGCTGCTTTTTTTCGACCGCAACAGCTATCAGGGTCATAGCAACACTCCACCCACACACAACGAAAGAGATTTTGGTTCAACCAGTTTCCTACCTTTTGCCAAGTAGTACCAGAAGAGTATTCCACCCATATATAGATTGCGAAAAATACAATTGCTTGCCCAAGCAGGTAACAAAAGGGTACCAGCGCAGTAGGAGGCGTAGCTCCATTGAGGCCTATGAGAACATCTGCTGGGACAGTGGCTGCCATAGCATTATAATCGAGCACCTTGGAAAAAACGACTGCACTCAAGGCTTGCTGCAGTGCCATTGTGGGATGCAGCATACATAGATGTACGACGACGCTTGCAGAAGAACTGTTTGCAGGAGCGAATAACCCAACAGCGCCATAAATTGTGTTCACTACGAATAGAATAATAAACGAACCCGATAAGAGACTGTACGTTGAAGTATACGCTATATCAGGTTCATTCAGTGTGTAGGCAAAAAGGTGAACAAGCGGAATCATAGCGCACAAATACGTGAATAAAATCACAAAAAATGACCACGTAGCGAACATATTGTCTATTGCATAAATGACAATGATTGGTTTGAGTAGGATGACCAAACTTTGAATCAGATCCCACGTGCAATATGTGAAAAGATACTCCATACGAGTTACACCCATCAGTATTTGCAGTTGCTTAATACCCATTTTCTTCTCATTTACCAGATTCATCGCCAGCTTCGAATTCAAAGTGATCATAGCCATACAGAATACGAGAGATCCTCCCCCTCCCACAACAAAGGCAATGATCAGCTTAGTAAATTGCTTCTCTGACTCCGTCTCTGGGGCAATCCACTGATTGTAAGAAAGAGAAAGAGTCTTGGCAGTCGTAGGACTGTGGGCAGCCCAAATCGCACTGTTTGCATTTGAAATTAAACCAATTATTCCAAACGAGATAGATTGGTTCGCAATTACGGTGTATTGGTACTGGTCGCTTGTCTGTGTTACGAACTGATAAGCCCCTACATATCCTGGTTGATTAGGTTTTTGACCTTGATTAGGAGAGCTGCTACTCGCCAAAGGAGAAGTGACGGAGTTGGGACAAATATTAATTTGTGAGGTGTCCAGTAGCCAAGCTTGCAGGCACGGCGAAACTCCGGTTGCGTTGAGTGCTCTGGGTATGGCGCTGGAAGTAGCAGCCAAGGAATTCATGGCAAGTATCATATTATCTTCGGGCAATGCGCCTCCGTCAAACGCCACAGCAAGCGGTTGCTCGACATTTTTGAATGCACTAGCAGTTAAAGGCAAGACGCCTGCTGATGCCGAGGTGTAGCTATACTTGATGGAAACAATAAACAATGCAACTGCCAAATTGAGAAACACATACATATAGTTTCTGAATTGCTTGCCTATGTCGCGGTAGAAACCGGATGCTTGGCGCTTAAGCATAATGCCGACACGTTCTGCAGAGGTAGGAGGAACCATGGTGACGTTAGTAGGTAGAACGGCTTTCGTGACTACTCCTCTCTCCATCTCAGCCTTCTTGCCCAATTCCCAAAATACGTCTTCCAAATTAGGTGCAGTAACACCAAAATCTTCAACTCGACCGGCCGCGCGATACTTTTCCAGTGAATCCAACACGCCAGCAATATTAGCATCAAGCGGGACAAAAACATGCAGATCCGCTGCGGTCGTAGCCGATAAAATTTGCTTTTCCGCGACTTGTTGTTCCTCCACATCTTCGGAATATTCTGACATGTCCAGCTTAATATCGCTACCTCCGCTGCCCTCTCGCATAGCTGCCATTATAGCGTTGCGATCAGTACCGTCCGTAACTGTCATGTCCAATCGGACTCCCCTGCCCCACTTGGCTTTGAGAAACGCGGGGGTGCCTGCCTCTTGCAAATGGCCCGCGCTTACAACCGCAACACGATCGCCGAGAATATCAGCTTCGTCCATTTGATGTGTGCAGAGAATGATAGCTTTGCCTGCTTTTTTCTTAAGAAGCAAGTCCCACATGTCGCGCCGAGCAGAACTATCCATGCCAGCGGTCGGTTCGTCTAAAAAGACGATTTTTGGGTCACCAATTAGCGCAATCACGGTTTGCAGTTTGCGTTTTTGTCCTCCAGATAAGTCCTTAGCATACGTGTCAGCCTTGTCTAGTAGACCAATATCGCGTAAAAGTGAATCAATTTCTATCTTGGATTCAGCATCAGGAATATTACGAATCCGGGCAAACAGTTCCATGTGATCACGGCAGGAGAGAAGGTCCCACAAGATGTTGGTTTGCGGGCATACGCCGATCAGTGGACGAATAGAAATCATATCATTTTTGACACTATGACCACGGATATAGGCATCGCCGGAATCAGGAAGGAAGAGACCTGTCAATAAGCTGATGGCAGTGGACTTTCCAGCGCCGTTGTGCCCTAAAAATGAAGTAATTTGCCCTTCATAAAAATCCACAGTCAAGCCATCAACAGCCTTGTTTGTTGTTCCATCGTTACGTATAAAGTGTTTAGATAATCCTCTGACAGATACAGCAATCTCAGGGTGATTTTCCAGATCTCTCAAGTTATCTGCCATGCTGAATCGCATCTCCTCGTGATCGTTGGATTTATTAGCACTGGCAATACCTTTTGTTTTCTTGATTAAATAATAATTGATGACAGCCGTTACAGCAATCCCTGTGGCCAGTGCCACAATCAAACCGGCGGTGGTACATCCAAATGGCGTATTAGCTAAAGCGGAAGAAAAGTTCAAAGGTTCACCTATTGATGTGAAGTACATGCCGCAAGTAATAATCATCGCGAAATTAAAAGGGGGCATTAGATAAGCCATCACATACAACCACGCAGGCGGAACGGGGGGGATATAGGTAACATTACTGAAATACGGCAGAAATACCCATGCCACAAAGGAACACAGACTAGTGCCGGCTACGAGAATCAGGCTGCACGTATCAGGATCGACAGCCATTAGGCCCAGGAAAATAGACAGAAGCATGAGCCACGCCATGTACATCGCGAGGCACAAAGTTAGCAGCCAACCATCCATTTGCACAATGATGAGCCCTTTGGACACAGCTAACAAACACAGAAGTTGAGGGAGGAGGCGATAGCACATGATTCTCAGCCAACCAAACCTGAAGAGAGGAAGAGAGGAAGAGAGGAGAGAAAAGAGAAAAGGGTGGGGGTCAAAACATGGCATGACGGCATAGCATTGCATAGCCACACATTAACAGCAGCCAAGTGTTAAGCAGCAGTGATGGTTGCATTAGACACTGACTTACCAGTAAGTAAACGGGTCAAGTCCAATCATGAATAGCCCATGTCTCAATCCCGCTTTAGTTTCCTTGCAAATTTCTACGGTGATTGACACGAGTCCGTATGCTGCTATTAGAACGGAATACAAAGGCAGAATAGTCGCTCCCGACATTGCAACTGCGGTATAGGCATTTTGCGGGAAGAATTGATTGGTAATGGTCATCGGCTTTCCAACGAGTGCGGATTCGATAATAACTTGCAGAGCCATTATATCTCCAGCATTACTAGCAATATTGCTTGCTGCGTCACCTGCATTTACATTGCCAGACACATTGCTACTGCTGACATCCTCAGCGCTCACATATTGATTCGCACCGCTGATCGTGTATTCACCATTAGACAGGTTCGGGGCAAATTGGACAGCAATTGCGGCCTTATTAGCCACGGCCCACGTATAGTCTGTAAAGCTACTAAGTTGGTTACTGCATTCACAGTAAGGAACAAGATTGCCGCTGCTTTTGTAATAGGCCTTTTGCTCAGCAGCGCTGTATTGACACAGTTGGCCGTCTCCTGAGAGCGGGCCGTCTTTCAGGGCCTGCAGTTCATCGCTGCACCCTGAGCCGGTTGTGATGTCGCCCAAGAAAACTACGCAGTCGCCAGGGAGTGGGATATTAAAGTTATCGGTGATTTGACTAAAATATCGCAAGCAGAATCCAGTCATAGAAAGATTAATATTAGCATTCGAATTAGCATCCAACGAAGACGAGAGAGTCCCAATATTCGAACTAGACACGGGGGCAGGACCGTTCACTTGAATAGTAGTTGCAGTACTCCACGTAAGATAACCAAATATAGTCAGAATTCCCATAAAGATAAGGAAATACTTGATCTCCGAATAAAGTCGCTGCAGCGTAGTTTGTGCATTGTACATGTACAGGAAAGGGGCACACACAGTCAGGCGCGCACGCGGGTTGATACAGCACATAGCCGAGGGAGGAAAAAGAGTGAAAGTTAAGCATTGAAAGATGTATGATGTAAGGTGGGTTAGAAAAGTAGTTGGATACACGAACGTGTGTAGTTTGCTGCATTGCTCCATTGGGAGGCACCGGGCCAGTGGCAGTCACAAATGCAAGCAACTTCCGCCAACGCTGGGAGCCAACATCCCAACATCCCAGCAACCAATCAAAAGAACTGGAACAAGAGAGGTACTGACCCGCACGGCAGTTCGGAGACACGGGTACGAGCCAGAAGTTGCTCCAGGAGGTGATGAGAGAAATTATCTTTGGACCTGATATTTACGTACCTCAGTGTTCCTAGTGAACAGCTTAATGTTCTTGATGTCCAGCGTCCTGCCAATAGACATGGCGGCTGGAGGCGGAGCAGTCATCGTCGTGAAGACAAGTCCAGGCAGTGGATAAGTGGAAGGGTCCCAAGATCCCATGGGTTCCCAACAACTTGCATTTTTTGGAGCGCCTCTCCTGAACTCTCCTGCAGCCTTGCAGGCTCCAGTTTGTCCTCAGTTGAAAACTTCAGCAAGTTGGTATTGATAAGTAAATATGAAGATCATCGACAAGCTCAATGAGCATCTGCGAAGCAACACGCCAGCATGTAAGTGCAAGAACGACCCACAAGTTGTGCTAAGGATTCCTTGGAGTTGCTCGTCCGAGTGTATATACACAAGTTTGTAGAACGAAAGCTAAAATGCTTGCCAACTCTAGAATTTGCTATTAGCTAGCTTTGTGCTTTCCGGAAATGCTGGACTAACCAACCCATACCACACACTCTTCTCCTCCACCGATCCTATGCCACCTGTATCCCATCTGTCAACATCAGCCCCCTTCTTCTCCTTCGAGTTTTTCCCACCTAAAACTGAAGCTGGCACAGAGAATTTGTACTTGCGTATGGAGAGGATGACAGCACTACAGCCTCTTTTCGTAGACGTCACATGGGGTGCAGGCGGATCCACAAAAGAATTAACCATGGCAATTTCTCAATATTCGCAGCTGTATTTCGGGGTAGAAGTATTAATGCATCTCACATGCACGAACTTGGCTGTTGAAGAGCTGAAGCGCATTCTGAACAGCGCACGTGCGGCAGGCATTCAAAATATATTAGCGCTGCGGGGCGATCCACCCAAGGGTGCGATCAAATGGAAAAAGGTACCTGGCGGCCTGGATAAAGCAATCGATCTGGTGAGGCTGATTCGACAGGAGCATGGCGATTATTTTTGTATTGCTGTGGCAGGCTTTCCGGAAGGCCACCCCGCCAACGCGCCGCCATTACTCTTGTCTCCTCAGAAGGAAAAAATGAAACACAATACTACGAAGACTGCGGTCGGAGATGAGCTCAATAGTAGCGATGGTGATGGCGATAGCACATCCAGTGGAGGAGACAAATCTACACGACGAGCAGCAGGAACGCTGATGCAAGGAGCGTGCTCTTCTGAAGATATCCAGCACCTCAAAGAGAAAATTGATGCCGGGGCGGATTTTGTATTGACACAGTTTTTCTACGATCCGTTGGTTTTCTTGCGCTATTTGGAGCAATGCCGCAGCTCCGGAGTCAAGTGCCCCATCATCCCTGGGATCATGCCAATTCAAGGATATAACTCATTTGACAAGATGACAACGTTTTGTCGCACGGCCGTACCAGAACAAGTGAAAAAGGATTTGCTTCATTTCACCGAAGACGACGAAAGCGTCAAGAATTATGGGGTGCAATTATGTGTAAAAATCTGCAAGGTGCTGCAAGCAGCAGGAGTGCCGGGGTTTCATTTTTACACTTTGAACCTAGAAAAGTCTGCTATGCTTATCCTTGATGCTCTAAATGTGAAAGATAGTACAGCTACAAGGCGTGCCCTGCCGTGGCGCGGCAGTCGCACAGGGGGGGGGGCAGAGGAGTAGTCATGGCAATTTGACCAGCCTAACAAACAGTAATAGTAATATCAGTAGCAACAACAGTAGCACTGCACAGCTGGCAGGTAGCAGTTCTGGCAACTTGGCACACAGTGGTAGTGTCAGCATCAGCAGCGGCAGCGTGGGCCAGGGGGCGGGGCAGGGCATGGGAGCCTCTTCCCCTCCCAATATGTCACAAAACATGTCCCAAATATCTCTGTGCAGTGGAATGAGCGATAAAGACCGAGCACGATGTCAAGAAGATGTACGTCCAATTAATTGGGCCAATCGGCCGAAGTCTTACATTAAGCGAACCGTTACATGGGATGAATTTCCCAACGGTCGCTGGGGGGATGGGCGGTCTCCTGCCTTTGGCGAGTTGTCTGATAGCCATTTTTTCAGACCCAGTGAAGGAAGTAAAGAAGACAGATTGGCGATGTGGGGCGAAGCTCCCACAGAGTTAAGTGATGTTTACGAAGTTTTTGCAAAATTTGTCGAAGGGAAAATTCCAATTTTGCCTTGGTGCGAAACCCCAACTCAAGCAGAGACTCACATAATCAGTGCCCCGCTCGCGGCCTTCAACCGTGCTGGCTTTCTAACGATTAATTCTCAACCTGCAGTTAATGGAGAGAAGTCTGATCACCCGGTTTTCGGCTGGGGCGGCGCTGGCGGAAGGGTATATCAAAAGGCATATATTGAATTCTTCACCTCCCCAGAGTTATTACAAATTATTTTGGATGTTGTCCGAATGAAACCTCACTTGAATGTACACGCCGTAGATTCCAATCACCAACAACCTCTGTACGCAGGTTTGAAAGGGGTGACTGCATTGACTTGGGGCGTTTTCCCTAATAAAGAAATTTTACAGCCAACTGTATTCGATCCAGATACTTTCGTGGTTTGGTCGGAAGAAGCATTTCAGCTGTGGACTTCCGCTTGGGCTGAGTTATATGACGATGATACAGAAAGCAGTGAGTTGCTGTATAATATCCATGACACGTATTATTTGGTTGCAATTATTGATCATGAGTACCTGGAGAGTGACTTGTATAGTGTATTCACCGACGCGATGGTAGAACAGACGCGGCGCCGAGCCCTCCGAGGAGGAGGAGGAGGAGGAGGAGGAGGAGATTTAAGCAGTGACGAGGTGGCTGTTGACATAGATTCTTAAAAGGCATTGGAAAAGCAAAGATAGAAGGAAGGAAGCGATGAGGACTAGGGACGAGGGGACAGGGACAGGGACAGGGACAGGGACAGCAATTGCGAATGGGATCGCACCGGCGAGGGAGGGAGGAAGGGAGGGAGAGTATATGATGTTGTTTTATTGTTACTTTTAAACAGCACTCGATTAACCAAATGAAAAAAGAAGTATCAATGGCGTCCTTAGTTAAAGCAAGATTACGGCAAATAACAATGCAGCTTACTGAGATTTGACGTAGTTGAGCACAACCTGCAGAGCGGCGCTCTCCTCTCCGAAGTCCGTGACGACGGCCACAGAGCAGCGCACGGCCTTGCGGACAGTGCCGTCCTCCTGCAGCTTGGCAAGACCGACCCACTCTCCGAGCTCGGTGCCCTTGTCAGCCATGATCAGGGAAACACCTCCTTCGTTGCAAAGAGCCTTGACAAGCGCGGAGTACTCCTCATTATCGCAGTCCTCGGCGAGGATGCACAGCTGGCCAATACCACGGTCCAAGGCCTTGGTGGACTCGTGAAGTCCACGGCGAAGACCGTCGTGGGTCAAGGAAGTGCGCAGCACAACCTTGAGTGCATCAATCACACCCATCTCCTCTCCTGCCTGAAGGTGCCAATGCAAAAAAAGGAAGGAAAAATAGGTTAGATAAGAATTGTGGCCACGACAAGAGATAAATAGAAGATGATGGCTTGGTTGGCATAATGGTAGACATCATAGCCTTCTGAAACCGTGTAATTTGTTCCAGAGGAAGTCTGACCAGCGACAGGAGTTAAATGCAGCCATATCTTCACGAATATGACACATACGACAGATGACAGGAGTACTTACATCAGCCACAACCTGTACTTCTTCCTCAGCCATCTTTTTTATTGGGGTTGAAACGTCCTAACTAACTAGAGCTCAGAATGCTTTTCGTGGCTTGCAGAGCTAGAAGGGGACCTTTTTGTGGGGCCCACGTGAAATTTAGATGGCCGGATACGCTTTGGATCTCTCCTTAGAAGGAACCAACACGAGCACTTCCGATGTCAGGAGCGCACAGCAGCATGGAGGGGGGGGAGGTTAGGGCGAAGGGTTATTTGAAAGTGTGGGAGGCTATGGGGAGGGGTTATTTGTATGGGGAACCTGCACGTCACGATGCTGAGGAAGCAGAGAAAGGAAAGGAGAAGGAGAGAGAGGAGCAGAGAGCAGGGAATCCCATCAGGGAAGAGGCCTATTTCTTCATCAAGTGCCTGTATCGATTAAGGAAAATGTACAAGCTCCAAGGCTTCAATCCTGATTTCACAAAGAAGATGTTTGGCCCCTATATTCTCAACAAGCTGTCCAGATGTGATGGAGACATCAAAGAGGCTGTCAACCTCTGGTGCAAGGGTCCTGCTGCGGCAGAGAAGAAGTATGGCCACATCAGCAAATGGGACGTGTCCCACGTTACCAACATGAGCGAGCTGTTTGCTGGTCACAGCAAGATGACATTCGACGAAGATATCGGTGCCTGGGACGTGTCCAAGGTTACGACCATGAAGGGGATGTTCTATCGTGCTAAAGCGTTCAACCAACGTATCGGTAACTGGGACGTGTCCAAGGTGGAGAACATGGATAGCATGTTCAGTGAAGCTTCAACATTCAATCAACCCGTGGGCGCTTGGGATGTGTCAAAAGCGATTACTATGGAGGGCATGTTCCATAGTGCTTCAGAGTTCAACCAACCTATCGGTGATTGGGACGTGTCCAAGGTGAAGGGCATGAGCTGGATGTTCTATAGTGCTTCAAAGTTCAACCAACCTCTCGGTGGGTGGGATGTGAGCAAGGAGGCGAACATGTGGCGGATGTTCGATGTGTGCCCCATTGTGCCAAAGCACAAGCCTGAAAGGGGTAGGGATAACGTATAGGTATTTTTGATTTTTTTTTTGACAGCAGCAGTTCATTCTTATAGCTTACAGATTATATGACCCAGCGGACATTTATTTGTATAGAATTAACAAGAAGAATACACACGTACATACATGGATTATTACACACAAACCCGCTCTTCCCCACACCCACCTCAACACCTTCCTCCTCCTCCTACGCTAAACTAACAACTAATATCCCCGACCCTCGTGAGCACATACATGCACCCGCGCACCTCCTGCGTACTCTCCGTCCGCAACGCCACATCTCTTTTCCCACCTTGTCCTTCCTCCTGCACGAATCCGTACCTTACCGACAGGGCTGCAATGTAGGCTGCAGAATGTGCATAGCGGGCGCTGGACAGCAGAGCTCCCCCCCAACCCGGCACCGCACCAGCAATTTCCGCAGCTATGTATGTTAAATGTGCTTGTGCAAGTGATTGAGGAGCTGCAGCAGGGGCTGTGAGATGCATGCAGCTGTGGTCTAGGTCTTCAATAGAGAACACCAGCAGCCCCCCCGGCTTCAGAGCCTCAGAACATGCCTTGAAAAAGGAGCCCAGGGGGCCTAGGTATATGAACGTGT
>JACKZZ010015067.1_pt1 | contig 11160 bp, 8 predicted proteins | sample 8027871 | NCBI WGS metagenome assembly JACKZZ01 (sample SAMN15724774, study PRJNA655200) | protist metagenome | isolation source: fluorescence activated cell sorting (FACS) single amplified genomes of... | place: USA: West Boothbay Harbor, Gulf of Maine | collected 2000-07-19
CATCTGAACCCGCTTGAGTAATTTCGAGCAATTATAATGAATTGTAATGTTTTTTTTTTGTCTGTAACTGCTGGTTGTAGCGGCCCAGTTACAGGAGGTTGTTTGAAGGGACAACACCTAAATTATAAGAAGTGCATTTAGTTCCTGAGAACGAATAGTCAAATTACGACCACTTAATCCAGTTATGACTATTTATTCGTCTTCTGTAATCGTAAATCCGAGTTTTGGTCTTACGATCCAGTTTTTTCTGTTGACCCGTGGTGAAGTGATCTGGATACAACCCATTGCCTTTGGATCAGATTGAAGTGCACTAATAAAGTGGTGAACTGTTTGGTTATGAATTTGGATTCGGTGTGGCCTACTCCTGGAATTTGAGCTAGCATGACGGCGCATATATTAGAAGTCGTCAAATATTTCTGTTTGGCCTTGGGTAACACTGAAGTGTACACGGGAGGGACTTGCAAAGACCCGTTAGGAGTAGAAGAGGTATGTATTTTATACAGTTTTTTACTCAGGTTCGAAATCTATTCTGCACTTTCACTGGTGTCTTGGGTTTTGTGGGTGGAAAACCCTTCGATGTAGTTTAAAGTAACCATCGCAGATAATAGCGCCGATTTTGGTAAATGTCGCGGACTTTGGGGATATTTACTCAAATTACCCTCCATATTTAAAAGCAAATCACGATAAGCCTCGGATAGCTTAATTAAGGTTATATTGACTTGGAGGTCATTTCGACATGAGGTGGAATGTTCATTTTATTGAATGGTACGGTTGGCAGGCTTTAAGAGTCACAGCATTGGTAATTGAATAGTCGGTATCGACTATAGTGGGAGTACGTATGTCGAATTAAAATAAAATCAAAATTGGCTAGACTTCTTCAGTTCCTTACGTTTTGGTCATTCTATATAGATGGATGATTATGTGAATGTTTTCTACAGTGAGGACCAACTTTTGAAGTGAAAGACGGCTCCACTAATTCGCTATACGCCGTAGGATAGATAAATAATTTCAACCAGGATAACAAAAAGTATCTTGAAAAGAAACGACCCTCAGTGTGCTTAAGAGCATGGAATTGGGCGGAGACGCTTAGGATAGTTAGCAGATGATCCACACATTCTTGATTTAAAATATATTCAAATACCACCACCAATCAGGGATTTGTGTTTGGTTCCCCCCCGTCATGAACTCACTCAGGCCCTCGTATCGCATCATTCCGTCATCCCAATCGTACTGCAGCCACATTTCCCATAGCCTTTTAGTATATTTGTGTCCTTTTTCCACCATATTTTTTTTGACAGCGTGGTCTGCAAGTTCTGGGTCGCTAAAAGTGTGGTTGATCCAGCTTTTCCAATACTGTGGTTTTAATCTGTGGCCTTTGGTTTCCATAATTTTCAAGAGCGCTTCGTCTTTTCCCCACAAACGTGTGTACTTATCTGGCAGGTCCATCCAAAATTCCCAAGTGTTTTCGGAGAACTTGTGGCCGTGACGTCCCATTACGTACTGTACGTAATCGTATGTCTTTTCGCGCCGGGGTGTCAGACTGGCTACAATTAACCTGAAAAGCCCGGGTTGTACTACCCACAAACAGCTGTATACGAGGGCAGTTTCGTACGGGGTTTCCTGTTCCACATACATGCCATTAATATCCAATATGCCTTCTTGCCAGCCTTCTGATTCCGTTAGTTCTTGAATCCACTTGATAACCTTAGCACGGATGGGCTGCTTTTCGTCCATAATGAACTCCAAAACGGGCAATGACATGTCCTCCGCAGCTTCCACCAGTTGAGTTGTGTCCCGACTAAAGTCCAGGCGGCAGAAAGCGCGTTTGTCTTGTAATGATTCTGAAAAGCCGAGTGGGCATTTATTTCCGTATTCTTTGGGGATGTACAGGTACTGTCCTTGAATAAAGGGCTCCGCTTTCCGGAGAGTGCTGCGATGCTCTTGTGCTTTGATTACCTTTGCTGTTCTGCGTGGGTAATAGTCCATAAGACTATATTTGTCTTGGGTATTAAGGAAGCTCGATATCGACCCAACTAGGTCTTTTGGAAGGTTTTCTAGGAGGCTAGGGGAATTCACGTTCTGTTCTTTGCGTTGGGTAGACGGACGGGTAGACGGGCGGGTAGTCTTGTGATCTTCGTCCGGGGTCATGGCAGTTTGCTTTTATTTTTGTTTTTTTTTTTGTGAGTTGTTGTGTTTACGGACCAGAAGGGAAAGTAAGTTGACTGCCCGTAGGTCAGGGAATTTGAAGAAGTTTTTTATTTAGCCCCCCTTGAAATGCGATCACTCAACAGGCCATCAGCTATTCGCAACCCCGTCAGCGACCCCGTCAGAAACAAACGCAGAAAGATGGAGATTTTATTGTTGAGGGTATAGAATATCCTTCAAAATTCATTAACCTCACTTTCAATTTGCTTCGACATCACGACAGTAACTGAAATTAAAGGTTTTTAGCATTTGTTTTTTTTTGTTTACATACAAGAAGTTATTTTTGGTACTTTTATTAAGAAAGCGACAGAATATATTAATCAAAATGCGTTTTGCAGTTTCAAAATAAACGGTGATCCCACAACCTTGACAGGTACGCGAATGTGGATTTGGGATGTCTTCATTCGCACCTCATCGAGTCAGTGGAAGTGTGAGGAAATTGCCCAGAGTGGACAGTTTACTGGTAGGATATACTGTAGTTATCTCTGTAGACAACGTACTTGTCTCTGGATTAGACAATATCGAGAATTCTGGCTCTGTGGTTAGGTTTAGGTTCGATTCTGGGTTTCCTGTATCGCCTTTCACTGGTACCCGAGGAACTGGATATAAATCTAATTTAGCCTGGTCCTGGTAGTGGAAAGGTGGTGACCCACTGGTGCCTAGGGTCTGGGTTGTATTTCTGTATTCTTGTATACTGAGACCATTTCCTTTTCCGGCAAATTTGGTCAGTTGGTAGCGATTAGGGGCCGGTGAGATATTACCAGGCTGTTGGTACACCACATGGCACATATGAGTGAACAAAGTAAAACAATCGAACTGTTTGATATTATCCAGAATACAGCGCTTGGTACAGGCCAACGAACAGAACACTCCGTTTACCACCCATTTTCCATTATCAGTTCGGATAGGGTACGAATAGACTGGTCCTATAAACGGCTCAGTATCGTTCATGCAGGCCAGACCGTGATGGGGGTTGTCCCAAAACCCACTAGGTCGAGATTGGATATGTTCGACCTGGTTCATATCCAATTACTGAATTTATTGTTTTTCGGTTATAATAGAGCTCTACGAAATCACAAAATTTGGATCCACAACTGGGTCTGGACAGGATTGGAAGAATCGTGTATAGGTATGGATTAAAGAGAGTTGAATGGTAATAACGTGTATTCTCATTTGGTTTAGATTAATTTAAATTGGAGAGGTGAGTTAACCTGGGTGTTTAATTTTCGATATTAAACTTGGATGTTCACTAGTCACATTTCAACTTGGTATAAGTGGATGTTTCTTTTTTTTTGGATTCGATAGCTCATTTGTCCTCGCTTACATCATTGGCTATTTGGATTGGCTTTTTATAGAGAAATACTACGCTGATATGAGATGTGACTAGGTCGATTTAGAGTGGAGATTACCGTATCCATCTGAGGTGGAATTGACTGTCCCTATCACGTACTGAACTAATTTCTGGGTCGTGTAAAATTTACAACCACTATCCCGGTTATAGATGCCATAAGCGTAGAAAATTAAATACGATAAAAGTATACTAATGCAGATTACCAGACCTATCCGCGATGTCTTCTTTAGATACCGGAGGTCTGTGTCTTTAAGAAATACAAACGGGACGTTATTTTGCTCCGCAAATACAGGTTCAGGTTGACCAATAGGAGGTGGTATCGGATCTGGCGCACTTGGACCATTTCCCGGTCCGTATAAAGGATGTGGATCGTACGTCTGGGGTGGTCCGACTGATGGATACCTAGTAGCTGATCTAGTCCACCCCTGTCGAGTATTCTCACCTGTATACATACCGACAATTTTTTTTTAATAGGACTGAACTTCAAAAAATACGTGATTCCAGATTGGTGTCTCATAAGGGTCAGTGGGGGGAACTTCGAAACTCCGTGACTTCAAAAGTCCTTGGATTAGCTCTAATATTTCAACAGGACCATCATCAATCAATAAATATAGAAGTTATCACGGTCTGTTGACCTGGTCTCATATTCGGTTCCGACAGAGGTTTCTCGAAAAGGCAAAACAACCTCCAGGGTGCAATCGCCGTGCATCTGAAGCTGGGAGTCAGTAACGAGTTTAAGTGTCAACAGTGTAAGATAGTGCTGGACAGGGATAGCAACGGGGCCAGTAATCTTACACTCAGATACCTAACCCTGTTTAAAAAAACGCAAGTTTCCTCTGAGACGCCGTCTTTGGATGGTATTGTCGATAGTACTGGCTTCGGGCACAATTGTAAACGGTAATTTAATTTTGGGTTATTTTTTATATCTGTTAGTAATAAACTGCAATCCCGTTCGTAAGTTTATGCCACTAACTCCCTATACCTACTCCAATTCGTCCCCTATATCCCACCGGGATTCAGTATCCAGTCCCGGATCCACTAATACTTCATCTTCTGACTACGTAACACACGTACTAGACGCATCCTTTCCGGGTGTTATTGAGAGTTGTGAATATGAGGTCCCTGATACACCAACCATACGAAAGTCGTGCAATTTAAAATGGAGAATACGGAACGAGCTAGGAAAGGGGGCAGGAGCTGTGATATTTGAATTGAGTCCAGGTGATAAAGTCGCACGGGTGACTCAATTAACTACTGAGAACCAGAAACAATTCTACAATGACATAGCCGTAAGACGACATCTTGATCAGCTAAAGGAGGGCGTGGATACCCCTCGGTTACTAGACTCTATGATATGCAAACCAAGTAACAAAATTGAGTTCGGTATAACCGTGAGTAAAAAATACAAAGGTGATTTGGAATGGTACTTATTAACCCAGAAAACAAGAAAACGAAGAAATGAGATTATGAATACAATCAAAACCAAGCTACCTGATATGATCAAAACCCTATGGCAAACATACCACATATTTCATAGGGATATACATGCAAAGAATATCTTGGTGGACGAAACGAATAATTCAATCAAACTGAGGTTCATCGATTTCGAAAAGGCACAGTACATCCCTTTAAAGCTTTTAAGAGAATTAGCTGGCAAGAAATTTTCAGAACTCGATCCACAAAAAAAGCGACTACTCTCCGAGTGTTTACTTAGAGACCTGTCTGTTTTATTTGATAGGTACGGCATGAACGAAGATGAACTCGATAAATTTAACGCATCTGTGGGTAACACGTTTACCTGGGAAAAACTAGACGTAGCTAAGCCAAGCACATATCCACCAGACGTTGCTATTGGTATCTGGTGTCAATGTGCCCTATCAGGTGTGGAGCGCATGATAGGTCTTTTCGATATAGAGGCAGAATATCAGGTACATACGTTAATCCAAAATCTGGAAAAAAAACTACTCGCCCCGAAAGAGGAAGCTAAATTTGATTAACTGGAATAGGCGGGTGGATTGAAAAAATATAACAAAAACCAGTAGTGGGTATTTATAGATATGTCGGATCCCCCATTCAAAGGATTTCGAATCCTCAATACTAGAACCTTGGTGGATAGTGAATGCTACCCTTATATAGCTGATTGTGCATTCTTGGCTACTCTATTAGATTTAATCAACGATTATTCAAGTGACGAGATACCACTCCGACTCCCCTGTAAATGTGACAGTACAGTGTACATCATTCTTGCCTATCTCCGAACCGGATTATTGCCTCGACTCATATCCGAGCCTTCCTACACAGACGTACTGACCTGTCTTAAGTACTTGCATTCGCCTGCCATTGACCAAGTAACACTAGACGACAGACTACTAAACACCTTCCATTTGTTAGATAGGCACATTAATCACAGTCTGGACTTGTATTCCATGTACGACTCAGAGGGACAACTTTACCCGACCGAGTCTATCCCTGTGAAGTATCCTATACTGGCAGAAGTAACCAAATTTCCTGTGTTTCCTCAGACGAAGGACAAGGCTCTCTGCAATTTACTAGACTGCTCTATGGGTAGGTGTAAACGCCACCAATTCATAGTGAGTGTTATGTCACAATGCCCAGCTCTGGTTTTAGCCGGAGGTAGTCTACAGTTTGCTCGAATTAGGAGGTTTAGTAGATGCTCCTGTAGTACTGATTTGGATTTTTTTTTACTGGCTGTTCCTGAGTTTTCAGTTACTGATATATTGACTGTGATCGGTAAAGAGTACTTCAATTGCTTCGGTTCATATTTCTCTCTCCAAACCGCTCATACAGTAAGTTTTTTTAGACTCACTCCGATTCATAGGAATACAGTCCAATTAGTTCTAAAGTACTATGCTAGTATTCCTCAAGTACTAGATAGTTTCGATTTAGATTCCTGTTGTTTCGCCTACTACCAGGGTAGCATTTGGTACAACGACCGGGCTAAAAGGGTTTTAGCTTGTGGTTACAATATAGTGGACGTCAGACGTCGATCGTCATCCTTTGAATATAGATTACTGAAGTATCACCACAAATACGGCATCGGTATAGCCATTCCCGGATTCATTTACTACAGACTAGAGCGAACTCGGGCCCCGTTTGTAGGTCTATCGCGTTTATTGCACGGATTAAATTCCACTTGTCGGATTTCCGAATACGAGCTGAGTGGTCAGATTACTCAGAGTCAATGCCCCTATACGTTACTAAACAATCTCCGAAGCCTAGTAGGGAGTTCTGCGATAAATTCTATTGTTCTGAAATTTAATTCACCCGTCGACAACGTAGCTGTAATCGGGTCGGATCATTCCCATTCGGAAATTTCGTCCCCAGCTAGACCTATAACTGACGGATGGTTTTTTCAGGCTTACGGGGGTGATCAACTGGGTAACCGAGTACCTGGAGGAAACTCGACTAAAACCAGCAGTCTAATCGTGCCTGGAGGTGAATACCGAACATCTACACACTCGAAAACTGGCGATTGGTCAATAGATATAGGAGGTTTCCACATATCCTCATCGACAACTAGTTTACAATTAGCTCACTACTTAGAACAGGTCCATACCGCTGACGAGACCCAATGAGAGCATTTGCAAATGTGACCACTGTAAATGGAGTTCTCGATTTTCTCTAACGTACAAAGAAAGCCACTGGGGAATGAATAACTGCAAATCTACACATTTCATCGAACTGTAAGCTAAATCAGATGAAGTGTGCTTCCGCGAAGCATTGTCAGTAAGGGTACTTTGTTTTAGGAATGGATCAGGTTCTTCCCTGACACTCCGGGCTAGAATGCGCATCGTTCTCTTGCATTTTGGTGCGTCATCCATACACCTTTGTATTTACTGCAGTTTGAGTTCTTTGTTTTGTTGTTTTAGGAAGTCTGAGTATGGTTCTTGAAGCCAGGTCTTCTCGCTTACTTTGACGGACTTATCTTGCTTTGAAGATGGTACAATATGATCGATTGAACTACAGGTTAGTAGCCTCGGGTCTTCCCAGAATGCGATAAATCGGGTTGGACTAGATTGTGGTATTGGGGTGGTAACGTTGTGGAAAAAGAAATCTTATTTGGTAGCCCAGCCAATTTTCCATTAGGGTGTCAGTAATTTCGTGGAAACCAGAGCAATTTTTTGGGTAAAGTCTATCCAACGTTTTTAAAATATCAATAAACTTATCTACATTAGTGAATAGTGCTAGGACATCATTTCCTCGTTGAAACCATAATTGCACTTTACCTCTCTTTTTCGGGTGTTGGACGAACGCCGGCTAGTTGGTACAGCATTGATAAACGGATTTAGTACGTAGAACTCGTGCGGTTTTAGGTTAATCGGAAATTGTATATTCTGTTTGAAATGGATGTTATTTCGAGTGAGTACGTAGGTTGAAGTTCGATTGCTCATAATTTTCTGGACCCACCTGAGCGTCTGCTCGATTCCTCGTTTTTGGGTATTGCACGAATTTCTTTGTAACAAACGAACATGTAACTCTACTCCTGCAAATATTTCATGTAGTTGCAAAACGAAATTCTTTTTCTTTTCTATATCCTGGAAAAGAACAGAAACACCTTCGAAACAGACTACGACGTTGGGTAGATCACCGAGTACAGCCACCCGGATAGATCTCAGTGCATCTATCTGCTCATCCTAATCTCCATCACGAGTATTACGCGTGTTCATTTGGCCACGTCTAAATAATTCACCACGTAGAACAACAGTATACATACTTGTTGGTTTAATTGTTTTTTATCTAGTAATTTCGTTATCTCGTTTCAGAAAAAAAAAGCACATTAATGGATTGAATTTCAAGGACTGACGTCTAGGCTTCATAGTAATGGACGGTACGGTCCCTTCACTGGACAACGTCAGTTCTTTTTTTTTTTATTGAGGAAACAGATCAGTACTTCCTCCGGATATTTTTTATTTGGCTGTACAAAAAAAAACACACACTAAACCCAGTTACTCGGACTTTTGAAGTCACGGAGTTTTGGAGTTTACCCTAATTGTAGATTAGGTTTAGGTTCCTGCCAATAGGCGTTTCCATAACTAGTGAAAATTTCGTGACCTCTAGGTATAACTGTGTCCTTACTCTCAAGTACAATGTCATTTTCAGTTGTTTGGACGAGTACTGCATTATTACAACAGCAAAAACCGTACTTTCGATCTACCTCCCTGCAATCATTGGCATAGCGGGCTATACCAGATTGAGTACTCTGACCATCTAATACGATTCTCGTCGTAATCTACGCAATAATCAGATGACCCACTTCTAAACTCCAGGTTAGTCATAATTCTTCCGGTGTAATCTGCTATTTTAGTATGGGGCTGAATTGTTCGAGTAGCAAACAAGCCCAAACCTGCATTTGGTATTGTACTTGGGGCAACTTTTAGTCCATGAATCGCCCGAAAATGTTGATAGCACATTCGTGGATAAACGACGGTAATTCTACCACACCTTTTGCCGCTGGCTGTTGTGGCTGAGCACCGATTACGACCTCTAGTCGACATGTTTTATGATTATAAGAACGGGGATTGGACATGAAAAAAAACACTACCTAACGCGTATAAACCAATTGATTTGAATTTAGATTTTCATAGACATACAGATAGGAACGGGTGTCAGAAATAGGTCTCAGATTAGGTCCTTTTAGTTCCAATTACAACTTTATAGGAAATCTCGGAACCAAAATAAACACTTCATTTTATTTTAATTTCCGGAATCGAGCCTACCCGAAATGCCGCAGAGTCTAAGGTTCAATTACTGGCAATTTCCCTCTGCAATTTAATGATCTGTCGACTTTTACTCGGGTTTATCCATTCTCACAGGCAAGTAGTATGACAACCGTGTCCAATTATATCGGTTCTTTTGACAACCGCTAGACAGATCTAACAACTGACGCTAGTAGAGAATACCGATCCAAATAAAAACGACGAGAAAGAACGAGAAGCCTACAAATAACCTAATACCCTGTTAAAAAAAAACGTTTCCCTAATATTAAATTTATTTTCAGGAAATCGAAATGGAATTACTTCAATATTAATCCGTGAGGTATGATGTATCTAGGGGGTCAATCAGATTGGGAATCTTGTCTAAGAAGGATACATCTTCCAAATGATAACAGGCACTGAGGTCTAGAGTACAGAGGGATCTAAGCTTACCCAGTGCAGATACGTCATTTAACGAAGGATTCCTACTGAGATTGAGGGTATGAAGGGTATGAACATTGCCCAACGATGATGTATCTTTTAACCGAGCACAACTGCTGAGATTAAGAGTGCGGAGGGAAATAAGCTTGTCCATTACAGATAGATCTGTCAATCTAGGATTCCTACTGAGGTCTAGAGTTTGAAGTAAGGTAAGTCTTCCTAGACCGAAGATATCTTCCAACCTAGGATTCGCACTGAGTTGCAGGGTACACAAGGAAGTGAGATTTTCCAGTGCAGCTACGTTCGTTAAATTAGGACTCTCATTGAGAATGAGGGTGTGGAGAGTTAGGTTCTGCTCTAGTACCGATACGTCCGTCAATTCGTAACACCCACTGATATTCAGGGTACGGAGGGCAGTGAGTTTACTAAGCTTACTAGCTAGGTCTACTATATGATACCAATTACTCAGATCGAGTGTTTGGAGGGTAGAAAGCTGTTGTAGGGTATCTGTCACATCCACCAAATTCACACACCCACTTAAATTGAGAGTACGGAGACTGCTAAGTTTTTTCAACGGGGATATACGACTCAGATTAATACACGACCTGAGATTTAGTGTGTGTAAGGAACTGGCAGAGGTCAGGGCAGATACATCTTTCAATCCACTACATTCTGAGAGGTTAATAGTTTCTAGATTGTCAATACTGGTCACTATTGAGATATCTGACAGTTGTGGGTTCTGACTGAGATCGAGGTGACGGAGGACAGGTAATTTTGCCAATACAGACAGATTATCCAATTGTCTACAACTATGCAGGGTTACAGTTCGGATATTAGACAGATAAACTAAGGGATTTATATCCGATAGCTGATAGGTAAAAAATAGATGTAAATGGACCACACTTCGAGCATATTTACAAAAAGATTTGAATTGACTATTGGTTACCTGGATTGGAAGTACAACGGTTTTCTTCCAAGCGGGCGGTTGGGGGCAGGGAGATGGTAGTAAGCCAGTGGTTATCCGCAGGCTAGAAGACGTGCAGCCTAATCGGACATGATCAGATAAAGCTAAAAAACGAAGCACTCCACTCACAATTACATCAGATGAATGTATACACATGGAAATAAGTGAGAGCTTGTTAAGTTTTATTCTTTTCCTATTGGGATGGCAGAGATGTCGGCTTTCTAAATTACTTTCAAGGTACTGCATGGACTTAGGGTTACCAATCGCAGGGTTGTGAGTGTGGTAAACTGGCAGGGTCAGGGTTTTCGATTTTGAACAGCGACTGGGTTCCTAAAAGCCAGACATCATTCAATTGCAGCTCTTATCCAATTGCAGCTCTTATTCAATTGCAGCTCTTATTCAATTGCAGCTCTTATTCAATTACAGACACTATCCAATTAAAGACACTATCCAATTACAGACACTATCCAATTACAGACCTCTCT
>JACKZZ010006112.1_pt1 | contig 11159 bp, 1 predicted proteins | sample 8027871 | NCBI WGS metagenome assembly JACKZZ01 (sample SAMN15724774, study PRJNA655200) | protist metagenome | isolation source: fluorescence activated cell sorting (FACS) single amplified genomes of... | place: USA: West Boothbay Harbor, Gulf of Maine | collected 2000-07-19
TGCTGCGTCACAAGTCTGCGCATGTGGCGCTCGCGGCGGACTTGTTGAAGACGATGAGGATGACATCGGAGGAGGAGCAGGGAAAGACCTCGGAGGAGGGAAACGGAGAGAAGAAGACACAGCCGCTGATCGAAGGCAAAACGTTGGAGCAGTGGCAGGCGTTCTACGCGCAACAAAGCAAGAAGATGGAGGAGGATTTGGACGATAAAAATGCTTTGCCGAAGTACCTGGAGAATTATGTTCATGACTACACTGGTCGTGAGGAGAAGTTTGGAAATCTCGCCGAATCACCCCTCCATCCGCCGTTGTATGAGTCGTCTGCCGTTCCAAGTCAGGAGGACGTGGATACGATCACGCGGTTGCTTGCTGAGCAAGAAAAACAACAGTCAAAGGAGGTCGTCCAAGAGCCGCCAAGTAGTGTGCTTAGTACTGCTGAGGAAAATAAAACTAGTAGTGGTGGCAAGAAGATTCTTGATGGCAGTATTTCTCCCGCTACGGTCGTGAACAAGAAGAGCAGCCATGCAGTTTCGCCTTTCCCGCGGGAGAATTTCGAAAAACTGGCTAAAGTCCTCAGACACGAAGCCGATGTTATCCAGATCCAGGAGAAATCTAAGTCGGACAAGAACAAGCAATCGGTCACGGGTGAGAACCAGAAGAAGGATACGAGTACCACATCATCCGAGAAGGATACAGCATCGGATCACGACGATTACAGCATCGCCAAGAAGGCCGCATCGGATCACGATCCGGCATCTTTAGTACCGAAGGAGGCCGAAATAAGACTTCTCGAAGATGAGGAAAACTACTCGGTCTTCCCAGTCTCTGAAGTTTTGCGAGCCGCATGGGAACGGAAGACGAGTCCAACAAGTCTCACTCCAACAAGTCTCACCAACAAGACTCCAAACTCTACTAGTTCGAATCATCTCTCCGATTCATACTTCTCCGTTTACAAATCCAAGTTCGAGTCCCTCCGTCGCCACAAGATTCGGACGTTGTTGCAGGGACTCAGCCGAGACATGTTTTTGCTGGGGCCGCAAGTGGTACACCCCGACTCGCCGCTGTTGTTGAACGACGCTGGGATGCAAGAATTCGAAAGACGCGCGTACGAGCTCGCGAAAGTCGAGGACGCGGAAGTGGTGCGGGCCTATCTGGCGGAGAAAGGGGTGGATGAAAGCTGGTGGACCAAGTTCTTGGTGCAGGAGGATCGGAGGATGTCATCATTGCAGGATCGTCGGAAGATGTTTGAATCGAACTTGCTCCAGGAGGATCGTCGGAAGTTGCTTGCTGCTCACGATTCGTCTCTCCGTCGTTTCCTTCACGCACACAAATACTTCGCGAAGAAGGGTCTCAAGATTATGAAAGAAAAAAAATGGAGCCCAGCCATGGTGGAAAAAAAGTTTGAGATGGCCTCCGTCCGTGCGCAGTTGAGTCAACTTCTGCTGCAGAACAAGTTGACTGCTGCCAAGGAGGTCGTTTCCTCGATCGAGGTTGACGATGATGGCAGTGATGACCTGCCGATGAATGGAGTTGACGACAAGAGCAAGACGGTCACCGTTCGGGTTGTAATTGCGGAAGACAATGATGCAGTTGCGGGTGCCAAGGACGATCAAGGTGGTGCCAAGGACGATCAAGGTGGGCCCAAGGAGGATCAAGGTGGTCCCAAGGAGCAGGACATCAATGGCGCGGACCTCAACTCGGAAGCCTTCCGAGTTGCCGAGATGGTGCAGCTGCTGAGCAAGGTCAGTGCGCTTCTGAGCAGCAAGGTCGGGACATCGTCGCTGCAGATCGAGGTCGCGACCAAGGGCAGTGTCTCAAAAAACCAAGGAAGGATCGAGGACGCCAAGGGCCTGGCCCTTCTCACCGCCCTTCACCAAGAAGTTGAACACGCCATTTCGCTCCAAGAAAATGACGCAATGGATATTGTTCAATTGGAGGGATTGCCATTGGGCGGCGAGGCAGGAGGACTGGGAGTACTACCAAAAGGAGTCGGACTCGGCGTACTGCCAAAAGGACTGGGAGCATTGCCAGAAGGACTGGGAGGAGTACTACCAGGCGGACTCGGAGTACTACCAGAAGGACTCGGAGTACTGCCAGGAGCACGGGTCGCACGGTTCCCAGCAGAAATTGAATCAAGGTCAGTTTCGGACGAGCAGTTGCCGACTCTCCACACCAATGGGTTTTATCTGGATGAAAACGGCGTGCCGTTTGTCTTTATTGATGGGATGCGGAAAAAACTTCGCACCGACAGCGAGGGCCGAATCAGCGTGGTGGTCGACGACGAGATGCGGCGTTACGTTTCTCCAGAAATTTTTGAAAAAAAAATGGAGCTCTTTCTCCGCGATTCTTTCGACCGCCCCCTGTTGTGGCACAATGTGGATTGGCGAGTGCACGAGAAGGAAATTGAGAGGAAAAGGGCGGAGGGACAAGACATTTCAATGTTTACACGCTGCGAGCCGAGGGACACGCCGAGGTGGGACAGGAGCAGGCGCGACGGCGGGCATCATCTTCATCAGGAGCTCGACCTTTCGAAATTTTACAAGCACATTGACAGCATTGACAGCGACTCTGATCGTGAACACGATTCTGATCGTGAGGACGCTGAGGAATCCGAAGAGAGGATGCAGTGGGAGGAAGAAGATGATATGATGCAAGAAAACACGATTCTCTCGGATGATGTGCAAGAGGAACAAGACGCGAAGCTGCGCGCGAGATTGCTACGGGCGACGAAGAAGTCCGATGCGAGAAGAAGTCCGATTCTTTCGGAAGACAATGATGTGAATGTTCTTCTTGCAGAAAAAGGTGCTGCGGAAAAAGGTGACGATTTTGTAGTTCCCACCGCGCAAGAAGGAGATGCGGCGGAGGATGCGGCTCCTTCCCAGCGCTCGAGGGTTGCGTCAGATGTTTCCTCTCTGGTGCTGGATGACGACCATACTAGCAGTAGTGATGAGGCAAGCGCAGCAGTGGTCGACCACTCTAGACTTCTCGAACCATCATTAGCAACTGTCAAATCTCCTTCTTCTCCGGCCTCCCCCTTGCTCCGCCCCGGAATTGCGGCATCGCCCGTAAAGACGTTCACTGACCACCGCAGGACGACTGACCACCGCAGGACGGGACCACTGATGGCATCATCTGGGGGGGCAAGCAGCACGGTTGAAAGAAGAGCGGACGAAGAACTCTTGAAAGCATTTTCGGTACCCGCGAAGAGAGACGCGAAAAGAGACGGAGATAAAAATTATACAAGTGGTGCTGCTGGTTTTTCTACTCCGAAACCAGTGGAAGTAGTGTCCCCCTCCATTGGTCCTGCGGCCAGAGCCAAAGCGGCGGGGCCCAGAGTCCGGCTGACCAGTGTCCCGTCAAAGGGTACCGTCCGTAGTAGCCCGCCTAGTACGAGCATGGAAGCATTAGCATCAAATAACGAATCGTTCCCCATGGGCCTCGTTTCCACACCAAGAAGCGGTGCGAGCAACAGGAGCGGTGCCGTCTTGGTCAAGCTATCTCCGAGACCTGGCACAATATCTCCTCGAGGCATAGTATCTCCACCTCAGAGTGATCCTCGAGGAGGGCACCATCGAGAACAGCGAGGAGGGCATCATGATCGAGAACAGCAAGCTGATGATCAAGCCAGGAATAAAAGGGCCAGGCCGGCCCCCATCATGGTGAGTTCTTTGGCAAACAACTTTGAGTTCTCCTCGGCGGGGCAATCATCTCAGGGTCAACGCCCAGCATCAGGGTCAGCGCAAGAAGGTCATCAGCCAATGGAGCCCCCACCACGACCGTTGCGAAGACAGAGCAGAACCAACTCCGCTCCGCCGTCAGGCGCTCCGTCGCCCAGAGGAGAGCCGGCGAGCAGAGATGCTCCGTCGCCCAGAGAGCCAGCGAGCAGAGATGAACTGACCGGGGTCGGGGGGAGGAAAGCGACGGCTGCATCCGGGGGTACAAGCGGGGCTGACACTCCGAGTCCACAAGCGAACAACGTGTCTCCGCGGGCTCCCTGGGGTCCGCAACAAGAGCGGGAGATGAACGAAAAACTCCAGAAACTCGCGGCTCTCCGCCAACAGGAGATAGAGGTAAGAGACGACATAATGCAGAGCCTCAGACGAGGAAGCGCGAACGACGGCGGGAATGAGGCAGACATGACGTCAGACGCAGGCATGACATCAGAAGCAGGCATGAATGGCTCTCGGGGCGAGCAGACTGTGTTCGATGGGAGTGGGCGTGGCAATGCAGATCATGATCATGGTAAGCAGCAGAACGTGGCCGATCATGGTGGCACTGTTATTACTGGGAACAACAACACTGGCACGACTGGTGACGGTACTGGCACGAATGGGAATCCCACAACAGTGAGATTCGCCGTTGGAGAACAAGAAGAAGACGATGATCCCCAAGAGGAGGAGGAGGTGGACAGCAAAGAGGTCCAAGGGTCGGAAGGAGCATCTTTTAGTAGTACTGGGAACAACACTGGCACCACCGATCTCCTTCCTCGAAAAGGAGGTTCAGGTCGGCTCGAAAGGTTGAAGCTCACTCCGCTACGGGTGATCCCTCCGCTACGCGTAATCAATTCTCCTCGCCATGACCCGGATGATGGCCCCGAGGAGCCGAAGTCGCCGAAGATACCGCCGGCCTTGCTCACGAGAAGGGCTTCGCGTCTGAGAGCCAAGGGGGGGAGCTCGGACGAAGGATTCGGCGATGCACAGGAGCAAGCTACACAGGAGCAAGCTACACAAGAGCAAGCTACACAAGAAGAGCAAGCTACACAGGAGCAAGCTACACAAGAAGAGCAAGCTACACAGGAGCTAGCAAAAGCAAGAACTGCGGTGCAGAAAGAACTCGAAGGGTACAAAGAGCAGCTCGCCTCGGCCCGGGGGAGGCTCGAGACGATGGAGAGGAGGCTGGATCACCTTTTTATGGAGAAAACTTTTCAGCAGAATGATTCGATGGCATATGGGATCGAAGCCACATTGGCAATGATGGGATCGAATAACGAGTTGATCGGAGACGATTTCGGGCCGGATAATGATAGCGGGTCGGATAATGATAGAAGCGGGTCGGATTCAAGTGGTAGCACAACAACTTCAAGTGGTGGCACAACAACTTCAAGTGGTCCTCAGAAGATTTTGCCAACGAACGAGAGCGCTGTGGTTATTGAGTCGATTGATGAAATTGTTGACGGTACTAGTACTACATCATCTACGAAAGACTTCGTTTTCAAGAAGTTCTCGGATTTCTTCTTGCGCGAAAACAGCAGAATCATGCTCAAATATTTCGGGTCGGATATGCCGCGCGAATGGTACGGAGGTTCTCTCGGAGGGAATTCCCTCGGAGCAGGACATGGTACGGGACACGGTGCGCGTGTTTTGACGTTGGATCCCGAGTCAGGGCAACCGTATTGGCAGTATTACTGGCAGATTCAAGACGAGGGGATTCCAGGCGAGGGGATTCAAGTCGAGGGGGAGAATCGTGGTGATGATGAACTAGAAAAGTCTCGTTCGCAGGGGGAGAATCAACGACAAAATTTTCTTGGAGAACGCGCATCAGGCGATCATTCCCAATCATCGAGGGACTCTTTCATCGCCATCAGTCCTGGCGCAGAGATTGGCGCTAAGGGGGCAATTCCGCCTATCGGACCGCCAAGTGCATGGAATCAGAGCGGGCGGAAGGAATGGGGAGCATCGGAAAAACGGGCGAAAGAAAATGATGACGCTGATGACGCTGATATTAACATCGTACCCTTCTCGACCTTGAAAGAAGAGTTTGTTGCAGTCCTCGAGCAACATCCGGTACAATCATCACCACAGCACAAGAGTACCACTGCGAATCACGTCAACACCTTTCGTGCCGTGAGAAAGGTCCATCCACTGGCGAATGTCAACACCTACAGGCAAGAGACGCTGGTGTATGGATGGCAAGAAACTGGCGGAGGCAATGGTGCACCGCTCACGGACGATCTGACGGCGATCACAGATCATATCGTTCCAAGCGTGGAATGTGCAAGTTCAGGCGAAAGTTCCAAAAAAATGAAAGATTTCGAAAAGTTTTTCGGAACTAGTAGTGGAGGAAAGACCAGTAATTGTGGTGGGGAGACTAGTAGTAGTACAACTAGTACCCTCTCTGCTGCATCTAATACTCTCATCGGCCATAAATCTTCTTGTCTACACGACGACGTCGCTTCCTCGAAGTCATCTAAAGCCGTGCCGGACTTCATTGGCAGTGACGAGAACTGGGCGTTCATGGCCAATGACGACTATGACTGCAGAACGATCGCTAAGCCGGATAAGATCAAAAGCGACCAACAACAGGTTCTTCAAGAGTCGGCCAAAAATCAAAGCGACCAACAACAGGTTCTTCAAGAGTCGGCCAAGAACAATCATCCGTATCAAATGATGGGAAAATCACCCGGAAAAAATGTTTCTGCGAGTCATGCTGGAGGTATTAATTCTCCTCCTGGCTCGAAATCACCACCTAGTCCTGGCTCGAAATCATCACTTCAACTTCAAGAAGATTTTCTGCGCGCAACAATGCACAACAGCTTAGTAGCCGCTGCGATGATCGATTCGTCCAAGAATTCAGACGAGGAGGACATGAAAATGCATTCGGAGATGATGCACGCAGATGATGCGAAGGCGGAGGAAACGCTAAAAAATGCGGATCAAGTCGCGCATGCGGAGCAAGACATCGCAAGTTCGCACGACAGGTCCGTGTCAGCCGACCCTGTCGACTATCTTGGCCTCCTCTACCGACAGCTCCTCGCCCAGCAGCAGGAGCTCTACCTCGAACGGTATCTGCGTCTGGAATTCGATTTTCCAATTCCGGATTTTCTTGCATCATTTGTGCCGAAGCGGAAGTTTCGGTTCCTGACACACAACAATTTTGAAATTGAAGACATTGCTGATAATGATAGTACAGAAGACTCGCATGAAGAACAAGAACATCATCCCTCTCTCCACCCTCCTGCTCTCCGTGAAAAGCATTTGGTGCAAATCCAGAAGTGCTGGGAGAGTGGGGAGGCAGAGTGCGAGATTGAGGTTGAACGAATCGGTCGATGGGGAGGAACGGACGATGGAACAACGGACGAGGAAGGCAATGATGATCACTACGCGAGCGTCGCTTCTGCCGGGCCTGCCACCGTCGTGGACGAAAACAACTACGACGCGCCCAGCAGCTTCGATTATCTGGATCCCCAGGATTCGTTTCTCCACAACCCCCTGGAGGGTCTGACTGACGAAGAAATCGAAGCGTGGGAAAAGAGCAAGAATCTGGAGCTCATAATCTTGCAGGAGACATATCATCAGACTGATTCATGTCCATTCTCCGCTGCACAATCCAGCACGTGGCGTCGCACCATCGAATAATATATCGCCCGGTCCTTGTCCGCTTCTGCGTCTAGCAACAGTTTGACGATTGATTCGTTTGTTCCATTTTGAGCTAGTCCATGAATAATAGTGGCGTCGCACCATCTTCCACCTTGCGCTGTCCTCGTCTACCTTTTCGGACAAAAGACAACCCAATGTTAATATACCACCTCGTCCCGCTCGTCCCACGAGTCATTCCGCCACTCGTTGTCCCGCTCGTCCCACGAACCATTCCGCCAGTCCCACTGGATGGCGGAATGATCATGTTCGAATCTGGAGCTCACAATCTTGCAGTTTTGGGTCCCGCGGCCGCAGCTTTGGGTCCCGCGGCCGCAGTTTTGGGAGCTTTTGCCTGTGCTGCTGTCCGTGCGGCTTGATTGATTTTCTCCGTCCGGAACGCCTTGGGATCACGGAAGATTTTTTTCATCGCAAACTGCTTTGCTGTTGCGGATTTCGCCGTCAAGTCCTCGTCGTCTAGTGGTGCGCCGCCTGCTGCCGAGTGCTTCATGTTTATCAGCGGATTACTGGATGCTAGTCCGCTCGGCGAGTCCTTCATGCTTTTGAGCGGAATAGTCGAGGTCGGAGCTCCGACGAGTTGTAGTCTGCTCGGCGAGTCCTTCATGCTTTTGAGCGGAATAGTCGAGGTAGCTGCTCCTGCTGCGAGTTGTAGTCCGCTCGGCGAGTCCTTCATGCTCTTCAGCGGAATAGTCGAGGTCGGAGCTCCGACGAGTTGTAGTCCGCTCGGCGAGTCCTTCATGCTCTTCAGCGGATTACTGGATGCTAGGAGTAGTCCGCTCGGCGACTGCTTTATGCTCTTCAGCGGACTACTCGAGGTAAGAGGTGCGACGAGTTGTAGTCCGCTCGGCGACTGCTTTATGCTCTTCAGCGGACTAGTCGAGGTAGCTGCTCCTGCTGCGAGTTGCAGTCCGCTCGGCGACTGCTTTATGCTCTTCAGCGGATTACTAGATGCTGCGAGTAGTCCGCTCGGCGACTGCTTTATGCTCTTCAGCGGATTACTAGATGCTGCGAGTAGTCCGCTCGGCGAGTGCTTCATGCTCTTCATCAGCGGACTAGTCGAGGTCGGAGCTCCGACAAGTTGTAGTCCGCTCGGCGACTGCTTCATGCTCTTCATCAGCGGACTGCCGACAACTGGTGTTGTCACAACAGTTGTCAAGACTCCGCTCGCTGCATTGCCCACCTTTAAGGTCAGATTCTTGTTCTTGAGCTGCCCAGTCGCTCCCGGCCCCATCTTTCTTCTTGCCAGCGGACGATTCAGCCCATCATTCCCTGTCGTTTTCTTGCTAGAGTCCTCCTCGCTGACCCGCGACATATTATTAGCACCCGGTTGTTGCATCATCGGTTTTCGCTTCGTGCGCGCCATTCGTCGCTCCAATCGCGCTGACGGCCGCACGGATGCCGTCGTGGCAACAACACCACTGACAGTCCCTCTCCAACCACCACCTACCTGGGCAACTGGCACCTCCGGTGATCGTCGTGGCAAGTTCTTCAACAGGTCCTCCATGGTTGGCACGACAATTGATCCGCTCCGGTCGAACGCACTGCTCTTGTCGAGAAGAACGGGGAGCTTGTTGCCTTGACTACCTCCCGTCGACGCCGCGCTTGCCCTAATACTAACGACCGTCGGAAAACCGGCTTGTCCGGCTTGAGGAAAACTTATTAAAGGTGTCAGTGTTGTCAAAGGTGATGATGGTCGTGACAAACGGGATCGTGATAAAGGGGTTCCCGAGAGGGGCCTGTTCGGATCACGACTGCCCTGTAATGGATCGCCACCATTGATATTATCCACATCATCATATCGCGACGGCTCAGCGTGCACCGTGGTCATCGTAGGTTTTTTCGGATTCCCTCTTAGAAAGGTTCCCAACTTGTTGAGCCCCAACTTGCTGGCTCCTCTTCCCAGGAGCTTGCTGACTCCCAGGAGCCTGCTGGCCCCGACCGTCGCCTTACTACTTTCCGTCGCCTTACTACTGCTGGGACTGATGCCCGTCGCCTTACTGATGCCCGTCGCCTTACTGATGCCCGTCGCCTTACTACTGCCCGTCACCTTACTGCTGTCCGTCATCCCGCTCTCTCTCTTTTGCATGATCCGCCTCACCGTTCGCTCGTGTCCAGAACTGTCTAGAAGATGGTTTTTTTTCCGATCACCCGACCGCGACAGTTTGAGTTTGGATGACCGCGACAGACGACCTGGGCGCTGTCCACCGGGAGGAGCATCACGCGACCTCGACAGACGACCTGGTGCGCGCTGTTGTCCGCCAGACCTCGACAGAATCATCGGATAATTACTTTTCTTGGACGACCGCGACAGACGACCTGGGCGCTGTCCATCACGCGACCTCGACAGACGACCTGGTGCGCGCGACCTCGACAGACGACCAGACCTCGACCGCGACAGTTTTTTGGATGTTGACCGCGACAGATTCAAGCGTCCCCGCCATGTCTTCACAGGCACCGCCATGTCTGAGGACTGTCCCGCGGTTTTCCCCACGCCGGTGGTCCTCCTTGCAAAGAAGGAGTCAGAACCTCCTTGGCTGTCGGAAGTAGAAGCAATTATCCGACGCATCAAATGGCTCTTGTTGGCAAGAAGACTACTACTAGTCTTAATATTATTTGTCCTCGTACTACTACCACTCGGATTGATGGTGGAATTTTTTGTCGCATCCGATGGTGGACTTTTTCCGATGGTGCCACCCGCTCCGATGGTGCCACCCACACCGTTGCTCATCATCAGAAGATCATCATGGTACGCATTCATCATAAGAGCGGGTGGTGATGAATCTTCTGAGGGGCCGTATGAATTGCTGAGCGACGATGATTTGCGGCGACGATCATGATTGCCCCGTTTTGCTTCTCTAGAAGTACGACGACGACGAGAAGAGGGGGTAAGACAAAATAAAAACAGTGTTGTTGCAACGAGTCGGTCGCGGCGGGCCAGACACTTCTCCCCGCAACAAACCACGATTGCATCCTCACGAACGCAGGCAAAAAAGAAAAGCACTAAGAAAAAACAGAGGACTGTAATCAAAATGAGGATTTCCGCGAAACTTAATAAAGGAGGGATTATTTCCATCCCTGGATTCTTGTTTGATTCCGATCCCCCCACAACTGCCGCGTTCTCCGGATTGCAATCCTTGTCGTCCTCACAAGTTGTCGGGGCCTTGGCCACACACGCGTCCGAAGCTCCGTCCCAAAAATACCCGTCCACACACTCACAGTCTTCCTCTAGACTGTCTTTCTCCGCGCTGAAATTTGCCAAATCATTGCATTTGCAGCAGGCCGCATCAGTGCAGCTGTCCACACCGGCACTACAACTAATTGAATTGGCAGCATTAACCGCAACCTTCCCTCTCCTGCCTCCGGTCTCGCAATTGTGGTCCGCACAAGTTGCAATGGCCACACATGCGCCCCCACCTGCTCCTGGTATCGCGTAGTGGGTCGAGGGGCTAGCACAGACACAATCTAACGCAGAGCCGTTACTTGCTGTGGAGAAATCTGCCGCCGTATTGCACGTACAACACTGAGCCTCGCCACAGACACCTCCGGGACCGGTACACACCAAAGAATGACTGCTGTCCGCCACTCTTTTCCCCAGCCTTCCCGCACAAAAATTGGAATCCCTAGCGACAGTCGCGCATGTCGGCTTGCACACTGCCCCTTCCAAAGTGTACCCGTCAGCGCATATACAGTCGTCATCCTCGTTGTCTTTCTCGGAGTTGAAATTGGCCGAAACATCGCATTTGCAGCAGTCCGCATCGGTGCAGCTGGCAGCATCGGTACTGCACCTAT
>JACKZZ010006052.1_pt1 | contig 11158 bp, 8 predicted proteins | sample 8027871 | NCBI WGS metagenome assembly JACKZZ01 (sample SAMN15724774, study PRJNA655200) | protist metagenome | isolation source: fluorescence activated cell sorting (FACS) single amplified genomes of... | place: USA: West Boothbay Harbor, Gulf of Maine | collected 2000-07-19
AGGATCCGGAGGTTGACATCCACGAGCTGGAGACGTCTTCAGGGAGGAGTGCGTTGCACAAAGCCGCCTTTTGGGGCCACGACAGCACCGTGAAATACCTTTTAGAAAAGGGACTGGATGCGAACGTCCAGGTAAGTAGTGACTCTTAGTTAAAGTTCAAGCTCCATAAGGCGGCTTTCTGGGGTCACGACAGTCTCAACGGCGAAGTATTTAAAAATTTTTAGAGAAAATGTTGGATGCCAACGTTCAGGTGAGTCGGTCTTTGTGGTTCACATTTTATTCTGTGTGTGAGTCCGAGACTCGAGTGCGCAGTGCACTTGAATCATAATGAAAGCACTTAGAGTCAAATTTTTATTTTCAATCAATAATACTTCCCTCAGGACAACTCCGGCGACACTCCGCTCCACGATGCGTGCAGGTTCGGGCAGCTGGAGTGCGTGAAGATGCTGATGGGTAATTTCTAAGAAATTAAAAACTTCTCAAATTATAAGGTGAAAAAGGATACTTTTTTTTACAGTCCTAAAACACCTTGTAATTTGAGGGGGTTTTAATTTCTTGGGGGTGAATTTAGAAAAGACGGATTTGAGCAGGAGAAATTCCGAGGGCCAGACCTGTAAGATGACGGCGATGGAATACGGGAAAGAGGCTGTTTGTGCGGTGTTACCGTAAAGGATGGTGTGGTGCTGTGTTTAATAATTCAAATCATGTGCTGTGGTCCTGGAGAGGTTTGAGTTTGTTTGGAGAGAGGGAAGGATGTATTACTGGTTCAATTTGAGGAGGTAGTTTGGTTTGAGTTTGTTTGGAGAGGGGGAAGGATGTATTACTGGTTCAATTTCAGAAGGTAGTTTTTACACTGTGATTGTCAGTGGACTCGCGTTTAAATGGGGTAGAATGATTCAGGTTTCGTTTGCCGTTGAGGTTCTGCAGCTACTTACTTCTGAATCAGATGGTTGATATTTTTTAATATTACGAGATGTAAGTTTTACGCTGGTAACTTCTAAGTGATTTAGTCTAAGTCAGGTAGTTGAACTTGTCAAGGCTGTGCTTAAAGTTAGCCTTCATTTGGAGGCGCAGAAGTTAGACTTTTTATTCTTAATATCAACTTATGGACGCATTGCGCATTGCTCAAGTAGTACTAGAAATATTATGGGAATGATTATGCTGGAGAGGTTTAAATTGCAAATATGTCAGTGTAGGTGGCTTAGGCTCGGTGATTTGAAGCTATGGTTGGATCGGATTCGGAACTTCTGAGTAAATTAGTAGCTTGTATGGAATTTTAAAACATTTTTGTCTTTCAATTTAACTGAAGAATTTAATATCGGGTTTTCATAATATTTTTTTAAGAGTCAGTACGAATCTTGCTAGTGAGTACGTCTTCTTTTGTTTCACTTTTTGACGACACTATTATCTTCCTACACTTTTAGACCTAGACCTTTGTGTGACGGTGGGATTAGGCATTACAGCCTACACTGTGATCAGTGTGAAGTCTGTCACTCTGAGTCTGAAGTCACTGTCTGTCACTGTGACTGTACTGATCATCATCATCATATGCTAAATTTAGGTGCGTGTAATTATAGACTTCGTTGCTTAATCAGAATTTATTGCCTAGAAATTGAATCAAAAGAAACCAACCGATCAAAAAGAACCAATCAATTTCACATTTGTAAGTACTGTAATACTGAAACCGTTAAACTTGTAACCGTGTCTCAGGAGTACAAAAATCTCTTCAGTGTTTTTTTTTTGGACTTGTTTCAGGCTCAGAAGATTCATAATAGTAAATGCGGCTTTTTACAATTTTGAATTGCAATTTACTTAGTCTGTAACGGTATAATTTATTGGACGAAAAACTTAAATTTGGATTGAGTATTATCTTGGAAAATATGAATCTAAAGTCTATGATTGAGGTGGTTTTAGAATCTTTAGATTAAAACACATTGACTAAATAATTTATCTGGCTTGGAATTCTCAACTTGTGACACAATCGGGCTAAAAATTCAAAACTTGAAAAAACAAATATTTTTTTTGTCTGGAGGCTTGCCCGTATACTGTGACTGTCAGACTCTGAAATGCATGGTGTTTTTTTCAAATTCCTGTGTTGGAGCTGTATGACTCAGTCTCTGAGATAAACTTAGCGTTAAACTTGTTACGGTGCATTGATGTGAAGGTCACATCTGATAAATCATGGTAAAACCGTTGACTCTGAGCATGGACTTGCATCAGATTCAGATAATTCACCTTGTTAGAGAACGTTTTTTGCAGCTGCAAACGTCACGCATCGAAGCGTTGATTGAAACTGTTTTTTTATAAGATTTAGTGAGAGTCGAGACTGCTGTTAAAGCTTAATATCCATAAATGTAAATGTCTCTCCTATTCAGTTCGTTGTCGTGTTTCCAAGTCGATCTCAGTCCTATCTTGTCTTCGATCTAAGACTACTTTAGAATTTAATGTCTGACTCTGTCGTTATCACTGAGTGGAGATACATGAGATCAAAATTAAATTTAAAATCGTTTCTGAACCTAAGACTGAGTGTAACCAGAATCTGGATGAAATTACCGTACAGTTACTATCCGATATCGGATTCCGTTTCTTGTCGTTTCTGACATATTCCTCCGCTAAATGAGAATCAAAAATTTTCAAAATTGACAAACTGTTACTGCGCAAGGTCCGTTACCCCTAATGCCCATCCGTTTGCTCCTCGTCAAAGTGCAATGTGCATCAAAAAACGAAAAACTGATTCTCTCCCCCTCCGTTTTTTCCCCTCGTTTTTTACGTGAACCCTAAACCATCTCAATAATTTTCCGTTCCACAAACTTATTATCAAACCCTGGCCCATTGAAATGCCGTTTGCTGCCCCATTGAAATTCCGTTTACTAGGTACCCCACTCCGTTTCTTTGCGCACCTATAATTCAATTCATTCATTCATTCACTTTCCGAATCCAACTCCACCTCAGCTCAACAATAACTCACAACACCAATATTTCGCAGGACACCCATACGACTTTTAAATTTTGGCCCCGACTTTTTGGATATACTTTTCGGCTCCAACTTTTTCAAGGATATATGTTTCATATCGTCACCAAGTTGGACGTTGGTATATTGGGTAATGATTATACGAGATCAAGCGCCATAGAATATCGAAACGAGTCTATGGCTGATCTGTCAGTGTCATGGTATGATTCAATATGAGTCTGACGGGGTGTAGGTAGTTAATACCGCTGTCAGTGAAATTCTGAATTATTATTAATTCGGCAGCGGCTCACCGTTCAGAATCACGTGAGGGCCTGGACGTGTGGGCACTACAGTTACTCTTGCTGAACTTCAACAAGTCTCAGTTCAATAACTCATGTCAGTATCCGCCCCCCTGTACCTGATAAATCAGGGGTCTGGCTCTGTAGCGACGTTCCTGCCCCAGCAGTCGGATCCCGCGGCGGGAGTGACTGCAAAAGCCAGTAAACAGAAACAGAAGCAATTAAACAACAACAACAACTCTCCATCACCATCACCTCCAACAGAACCTCAGATTCAGAATACTTCGCAATCAGCCTCAGGACAAGGAGTCGGACCAGGTATCGGCCGCACCGGCAGCACGGTTATAAACGACTCACCTGTTCAGAATCAAATCGAAGGTAACAGTGACAGTGACACTAAAACAAATTGAAAGGGTTCAAAAAAGTTAATGTTAAACCCGCTCACGGCCTCTGCAGATGCTGTGCGAGGCTCGGTTTCGCGGCTGATGAACCGTTTCTCCATGTCCTCAACGCGCAGGTCGACTATTGCTGTGGGCGAGGCTCCCAGCTGGAAGTTCCACCGCCTGCCCCCCCAGATGCGGGGGAAGGTGAAGAGCAGGGTGCTGTTTCGAAAGGGAAAATCAAATTTAAGTGCTAACTCTCAGCCTTCTGGCAGTGGCTGGTTCGTCGAGCACGGCGGGCTGAACTCAACAAAAGAGAAGAAGAACAAAGCGAAACGCTCGGTGGGCTCGGTGCCGCTGGTTAGAGGGTGTGATCAACTAAATGAAGTTGAACTGAGTCTAAAGGGCGTAAAGGGGGTTGTCAATGTTGACTCTGAGAAGTCAGATAACAGTCTGAGTAGTACTAGCCCAGTGGCAGGCTTCACCTCCGACGCGGTGGTGTCTCCTGATTTTCCGCCCATCGGGAATTTTTGGTGGAAGCCCGAGTCTGGCGACGGGAAGTCCAGGGAGAAGTTCTCGACGTTGACGGACTGGGAAGGGCTGAGACGGTGGATGGAAGGGCAAAGTCAGAACGATAACCAGGGGCAAAGTCAGAACGATAACCAGAGCGGTAATTTAAATTTAAATGTTTTTCCACCCGGCCGCCACCCCGCCCCCTCTTAATCCACGACGAAAAAAATCCTCTGCTGTTTAAGGAGCCGGGAGTTAGTGGGAGAGGGCCTTTTCGTCTGCTCTCCAACCCAAAACGCCCGGTCATCGTCGAAACCGACTTGATGGAGTGCCAGATATTCCGGAAAACTTTTACAAGGGAACAGTTTGGCATTGCTACTAAATTCAGTAAGTCTGGACCTGGAAACCAAAATTTAACAACTCTAACCACAACTGTCAACGGCTCCCCCCACATAAACCAGGACTCCGAGTCCGCCATCACAGCCGTATTCTGCCACTTTTGCCAAAAAAATCTGAAGCCTGAGGCTATAACGGGGAAAACGATTGTTCAGTCGCTGTTGCTTTTTCAGCAGCAGGTATTGCTTCCTTTATCTAGGGATCCCCGGTCAATATTATTTATATTTCTCGACCTAGACAGGCTCAACCCCGCCACAACCCTAGGTACAACCCAGATGCGGAATATCATAGCGCTGATTGATAATGGAGATTCCAAGTTCACGACAGCCGCAGACGGGAAACAGACCCCTAATCTTTTTCCGGACTTCATGTGGAACCTTGTTTTAACTTCAAGAGGTTCGGGGGTGATTTTGCCAAAATCCCAGACCTCCGGTATCAAGGGGTATTTGTTTCTCAAAGGGGTTAAGATGATCTTGAAGATGTCCCCGCCGCCGGCGGCTTGTGGAGTTTTTTGTAAGGGGGAGGAGGTGGTGGGAGCGCGGGCAAATTCAACCGGAACGTCGGGTAAGACCGGGGCGAAGTGTAAGGTTGGGTTTTTGGAGAAGGAGCTCCGGAAAGTTCTGGTGCAAGAGGGGGTGATGGAATCTGAGTCTGCGGTAGATAGTACAATGGAGTCACTTCTCCCCGCTGGTTTCGGCGAGTGGCGCACCGCCGCGGAGTGGGACGCCGTGGAGCCCCAGCTAACCTACCAACGCGGAGACAGGGTGCCGGAAGGGTACAGACCCGTAGTACCTCAGGGAAGCAAACGGCTACCTCAGGGACCACAGGATTCACAGGCTCAGTCTTCAAGTTCGAGTTCCGGAGCAGCGGGAGGTGCGGTGGTTGTAGCTGGGTCTGGGAATGGTGTCACTGTTGGTGTGAGTGGACCGGTCGAAAAAGACAGGGAAACTTCGACGGTTGATGTGGATGAGGTTGTGATGGAGAATCCTGTTGATGCTAAGGTCCAGGACGACTTCGAGTCGGAGGGAGGTTACCACCACCTACACCCGGTTGCCGGCGATCAGGGCGACCCGGGGTTGCTGGATGATGAGGAGTTTGGGGAAGAAGGTAATCACAAGCAAGTCGCAGAGCGAATTCACACCACCATCACAGAGGGTGAGCCAGCAGTAAGATCGACACTTGCAAAACACACGAGGAAGAAGGTGTGCTGCTTTTAGATTGAGTCTGGAGTCTTAAAATGATTGTGAGGAATGCTTGAAGTTGTCAATGAACAGTTTGGATAGGACCGGAGCTTGGTTGAACTTTAAGTAGAGTCTAGACTATGTCACTATGATTCGGTCTTCGGATTCAGCTCCAGAATCCAGATTTGTAGAGTATGTGCTGCAGTATTTTTTTGATAGAAGAATTCATTATTTCCGAGTTGATTCATGACCAGTTTTTTGGATTGTCATTATCTTCGATGTATCATGTATGTTGCAGTAATTGAAAAACTCAATGACAGAGACTACTTGAGTTTAATTAGGCTCCGTAATGCCTATCCATTGCATCTAAATTTGGATGGATCATGGTTTTAAGTTTTAAAGCTAAACGGTAAGCGTGGTGATTGTCACTGTTGTTTCCGAAAGCGTTTTCACGGCTACTAACAGGCCCTTATTACTTTGAGGCAAGAGGCTTCACTGAAGTTGGTTGAGTCAGAGTTTGAGACTTGAGTCACTTTAAGTATTTATTCAAGAGGCGCTGTGGAGTCATGATCATTGGTCGATTAATCATCATTGTAGTTGTCAATAAATTCTCAGATCTCACTGAAGGTAACGACGACGTTCTCATCAGAAGGTTATGTTTATCATTCATGCAGTCTAAGTTTAAACTGTAACATTTTGGATACTGGAATGAAATTTGAATCATAGGAGTTTTTTTTTTAAACTTGCAGCTTACTCTCACGCTGCTATACGGGTTGATAATTATTTTTGACTTGAGTTAAGCCATTTAAACCAAGCGGACCACTTTCACATCAATCAAATTGAAAACAGTCTGAGTCTGTCAGACTCAATACACTTGTACTACTACCACTTTACTTTTTGTTAGTCTTAGTCTACCAGTTATTTCGATTAAAAAGCCAGTGAGTCACGACCTCCAGAGTCTAGACTAAGACTTAGATACTCATCATCATTTTTCGACGATGATGGTGAACACTCTCAGAAAAGCATGGCTGTTGCAGCTCTGCCCGTCGGCGTTGCTGACAATGCTCCACCCTGTTCCACTCAGTGACAGTCTCCTCACTGTCAGCGCCTACCAGCAGCAAACGACTCCAGTCGCGGGACCCATCGATGTGGGAAGTGACGCTCTGGTTACTCAGAGTCAAGATGCAGCTGTACACCGTGACCTCAGTGACATTACTGCAGCTTCAGACTCATCCGCGATCCAGACAGTGTCAGAAACTAAAACACTGACAGCAGCCAGAACTGAAAGTACGAGTCAAGGGCAAGCAGTGGCACAGGCTGAATCAAAGTCTGAGTCTCTGATAAGCGCGGATGGTGTTGCAACTGCTCTCCTTCCCGATGCTGTGACTACAGATATGGAAGCAGCACCAGATGAAGGCGCACCCGACGTAGCCACAGCTACTAGTGCTGTTTCCAATCAAATATCAACACCTGCAGTCGCTAATGTAGTTACTACAAGCAGTGATGCGACGCCTCAAGACCAGGTCACCGAGTCTGTCCAGGGACTGGGTTCAACCGTGGATACTGGAGTTACTGTCGATGCTGGCCCCGACGCCTATGGTTTGAATTCTGCCGCATCTCAGTCTAGTCAGGGTCCGGTGGAAACTAAGTCTAGTGATGTTGTTGGGCTGGCTGGCAACAACGATGTCACTGTGTCTGCTATTCCCGAGGTCACAGCGGCTGCAGGAGCTCAAAACCAACCTGTCGTGGAACCCACATCTGCCGGTGCCTCCAATGTCAATGGTGCACAAGGCTCTGCACAGAGTCAGACAACTGCTGCAGCAGATCAAAGTCAAACTCCACCCGGAGTTGTGGTTACCACCTCAGAATCCGCGGGGCAGGATTCAGGACTACGAGGAAATACTGGCTATAACGCTGCAGATAGTGCTGCATCAACAGATCTCGAATTAGGCTCTGAGTCTTCGATCAACGGCGCCAGCAGTGCGATTCAAACTGAAAGTGTGCCCGAGTCTAGGAGCAGCAGTACCAATACCGATCATACCGACAATATTCAGAATGAGGGTACTCAGAGTCATACTGCGACCAGCTATGAGACTCAGAGTCAGTCTCACCACAGTCGTGATGGTGACAGTGATCGTCCTACTACAAAGCATAGTGCCAAATCCAATCGAAGAGCCTCCCATCTCCGCCGTGAAACCCGTGTCAAACTGCCGAGCGATGCGGGGCTGTGAGTTTTTGGGATTGGGTAGTGGTTTGGTGTTTTATCATTGACATTGCGCGGCTGTGAGTCTTTAAATTCGGGTTCGGTGTTTTGCGTGTTACAGTTTTATGATTAGAAATGGTTAAAGATCGCGTACAACCTCGGGTACTTATGAATTGATTATTGGTCTTATCTTGACACTCTCCCTATCAGTATCGTGGTCCTCCAGGCTCGACACCATCGCGTACAACCTCGGGTACGTGCCGACCAGCTTGCTGGAGCAGACTATAAACCACAAGGCCACCCAAACCCACACACAAACCCACTCCCACCACACCACCCAAACCCACACCCAGCGGCACAGTCAGAACCACAATCTGAACCACGAGCACAAACCTGACAGTGATGGAGCGGCCTCAGGTTCTGAAGGTTCTGACAGTGTCAGTGAGGACCTCGGCGGCCCCCAGGAGACCGGCGGGGCCTCTCCGGACGGCCCCGTCAGAGCGGGAGTCCCGGACGTGCAGGGCCAAGAGGAAGCAGTCTACAGGAAGCCGCTGGTAAGTAGTAACTACTGTATTTTGAAATGGAAGACTCAGACTACAGGAAGCCGCTGGCTAGCCTGGTAAGTTCTGCATTTGCAGTCTAAAGGGAACCGTTAGACTTTGGACCTGGTAAGATATACTATAGTATAAACATTGAGTTTTGAGCCTCAATTTGCTGGCGTCTAGACCATGCACTAGTATTCTAGAACATTTGCTCTAGAGCATTTTTACTCTGGTGCATTGCTCTAGAACGGCTGTCTACAGCACTCCTCTAGAGCATTTTTCCCATGTGTCTAGGACAGGTGCACTAGAGCAAATGCACCAGGTGCACTCAAAAATTTGTTCGGGAAAAAATATCAGAAAAATACGAAAAAATTCAAAAAAAAATAGCCAAAAAATTCAAATTCGAAAAGGTGCTCTAAAACCATGATCTAAAACCATGCTTTAGAACCATGTCCTAGAACATTTCCCAGGTATCTTATGCTCTAGAACCATCTAGAACACTCCCGGGTGCCTTAAAGGCCCCGCGTAGTAGAAAAAAGGGGCTATCAGCAAAAATAACGTTTGAAATACGTTCAAAAAGGTGTTCTAAGACCATGATCTAAAACCATGTTCTAGAACCATGCCCTAAAACATTTCCCAGGTACCTTATGCACTAGGACCAGGTTCTAGAACACCCCCAGGCACGTTTGAGATCCCGCGTAAGAGAGAAATGGGCTATCATAAAAAGTAACGTTTGAAATACCTTGTTTTTAGGTATTTTGGCCTATACCGTTTATGCTAGACCCAATACAAAATCGAGTGAAAAAGAGCGGTCATACGACACTGCCAGTGAAGGCTCTGGTCAAGGTCAAAGAGGTGCTCTAGGACCATGATCTAAAGCCATGCTCTAGAACCATGTCCTAGAACATCCCTAGATACCCGAAGAAAGAGAAGTAGGGTGACAGTGGGCAAGAGGACTCTGGACTACAGCGAGTATACCTCGCTACTAGTCTATTTATGTCGCGAGCCGCGGTCTCTTTTACTTGGCGTTAACTCCGAGTCATCTGCACCAGATAGCCACATAGACATGCTTGAAAACAAGCGTTTCAGTCTATGTAGACTTTATTACCAATTTTTACTGGTACCATTATGTAAACTCAGAGTCAGTAGTCGTGGTCTGTGGCAGTGCCATGGGATCGCGTGGTAGTAAGCCTGTCACAAAACTGTCCATCAATTATATTTTGGTGGGTCGGACTTATCCGTCAAGGTTGAGCTCATAAAGCGTCCTCTTGCAATCGTAAAAACAAGTCATCTGAGGCTACATATTTGAGATACACTTATACTTGGTTGCAGTGCTGGAACATTTTTACCATCTTGGTACATGAAGTGTTTTTTTTTGTAGCACTTATCACAAGAAATCTTGTGGCAGCCCTTGTGAATCTAGAGCTGATAATAATATACGTTGCGGCTTTAGTAATTGCAAAATGAGATAGCTTTACCCCAACAGCAACGATTGTATCTCTGAGTCTATTAATAAACTCCATTTGCAGTATCGGACATATGTGGTAATATGACTTGATGTAGGGTAACGTTTGTCAAATTGAAGTTAGTTTTCTAGGCTGTATTCTGTAGACTGACTGAGTGAAATCTATAACTTAGTCTAATGACTACTATGTTGAAGCACATAAACTGATCTCGAAAAATTCGAATCTCCTACTGACACTTCTTTCCGGTATCACTCAGCTGAGAATTGAAACTTCATGGAACCGGGACTCTGAATTTTTTAGCATGGAAACAGAGCTGACATTTTCACAGACAAAGAGTGCAAAATGCTGGCGCTCTTAAATCCCGAAAATAGACTAAAAAGTGAATGCGGATAGGCACAGTTCACAGAGGCGGACAAGTTAGTACCTTGCCATGTCTCATCGAATAATATTAGACCCTAGCGTATTATTTTCACTTTTTATGGATAGTTTTTTATTTTCACACTATTTCAGGTTTTATCCCCGCGCGCGTCCCCTGGACGCGCGCTTATAGTTCACTGTAAGGATTTAATACTTACTATTAGACAACATTGTCATGTTGTTTTAAAATTTAAAGAGAGTGTCGACTTGTGGGGCCCCCCTCTCTTCTGAAGCAGTTCTACGACTAGATTCTTGGATTTAAGGGCTCTTGGAACAGCTGAAGAACAGCTGATTTTTTGCTATTTTTCTTGTGAAGAGTGATTTGCTGAAAAAATGTTAGTATCTTCGATGAAAAAGTGTGTTTCTCAATGCAGAGGTTTTCGTTACCTTCAAACACAAGCTGAATATCTTGTCTTTTTTTCTTAAAGAAAAGTAGCATGCTTTTTTTGTTGACTTTTTGCAGAATTCAGACAAGATAGGAGGGGCTGCACTTCTCTTTTACCCTTCTTACGTGAGGGGAGCTGCACTTCTCCCTCACTCTTTCACGTAAGGGGGCTGCACTAAGTATCCTTCTCTTCTTCTCCTTCGCGTGAAGCAGAGGGGCCTGCGCTGTTCTGTTCTTCTTTTTCGAGTGATGAGAGCTGCTATTCCTTCTCCTTCTTTTTCGAGTGGGGGGAGGGGGGCTGCAGCTCTTCTTCTTTTTCGCGTGAGGGGGGCTGCTACTGTACTTTTCTCTTCTTTCCTTTGCGATAGGGGGCTGCACTTCTCTCTCCTTCTTTTTCGCGTGAAGGGGGATGCACTTCTCTCTCCTTCT
>JACKZZ010021025.1_pt1 | contig 11157 bp, 7 predicted proteins | sample 8027871 | NCBI WGS metagenome assembly JACKZZ01 (sample SAMN15724774, study PRJNA655200) | protist metagenome | isolation source: fluorescence activated cell sorting (FACS) single amplified genomes of... | place: USA: West Boothbay Harbor, Gulf of Maine | collected 2000-07-19
AAACTTATACTTTTTTTTTCATTCATCTCACACTGATTATAATATTATTATTATTATTATATATGATGATGTAATATAATAATAATATGTATTATATTATGTGCTTATTATCAAATGGTATGCCAGTATGTGTTAATTTACCCGCTTCTTGCGCAAAAAGTAAATGGGTGGTGTACGGCTATTATTTTCGCAGAGGCTAGAGATATTCCTTACATTGATGACAGGCGTGTGTGTATATATATATATATTAAGTGCATACCCAGTGAAAAAGTATACATTATACGTTACGCCATAAAATAAGAATATGCTTCATTCTTCCTCGTTTGATGAAGCACCACACAATGATGATAACTCGTATTCAGACCTTGGACGACAAGTTAAAGATGAAAACCGACAAGTTCGAGTGAAAGTTGCTTTTTTAGGGTTGGGGATGCTGACACCATGGTGTATTATCATTGGCGCCCCAGATTATTGGATTGAAAGCGTAGGTTCTGACGAAATTGGTGCCGATATGTCTTTTACTTTTATGATATTTAATTTTCTATCGCTTGGGCTTTGTGTTTATATGTCTCAGTACAGTACGTATTGGAATACAAATCCAGGGAATATAACTGCTTTTGCATACTTTATATTTTTATTGCCTTTGGCGTTTGTAAGCGTGGCAACAAAGCTTGAATATGGGGTGCTGCTATTCGTATCTTGCTGTTTTGGATTGGGGCAAGGTATTTCACAAACAGAAGTATTTAAACTTATAGCAACATTACCAAAAGTTTATACCGGTGATTGCGTAGCTGGGCAAGCTTTGGCTGGATTGTTATTTTCAGCTTTACGACTCGTAACAAAATCTAATGATGATAAGAATACATCTGATGGTATAACTGTTTATTTTTTGTGTGGTATTTTAATTATTTTTACATCCGTTTTAATTGCTTATTTTTTGCCACAAGATCCATTTGTACAACAGCATGCTACAAATGGACATCGTCGTCGTCGTAGTGGTTATGATAACAATAACGACCCAAATGCAAATATACAAATGTCTACAGGCAGTAATTTTAGTAATAATAATAATAAATCAAAGGCTGGTGCATCCTATGAAACATTATATGATGAGCAAGAAGAAGCATTAAATAATTCTGAAAATAGTAGTGCCAGCGTTAGCGATAATATGAATGATTTATCGACAACTCATAATAATAAAACATCATTTGAATCGTTTAAAGCAGTTACATTGGAAATAAAACATCATGGTCTCTTGGTATTTTTAATTTTCTGTTGTAGTTTAATGTTTTTTCCTGCATTAACTACGCATATGCATTCAAAAAATGGTGCTGGAACGTGGTTTCCTGTTATAAATGGAATGATATTTAATGTATTTGATTTTGTAGGAAGAGTATGTGGTCAAAAATATCCAATTCAGGAAAAATGGTGGACAATTAGTGTTGTTGGTAGATTAATTTTCTCCCTGCTTTTCTTTCCATTGGCATATTATTTTTTTGATGATATCTTTGTGTATTTATTGGTAATGTTACTAGCAATGTCAAATGGTATGTACAATTGACCCACCCATACCTCTTTACCTATGTATAAATAAGAGTTACCTCACCCATATATATATATATATATGTGTATATATTATCTTCTTACTCATAAGCTTATATATATATACAAGCCTCTATCTACGCCATAGCGTATTGTTATTGTTCTAACAAGGCATAAATAAATGTTTATATATGTTCCTAATTTTATAAAATCAAACGCCAACTTAGGTTACTTTGCTAATGTTTTGATGATGGCTGCTCCAGCATCTGTTACAAGATCAAAAGATCGTTCAATTGCAGGGCAAGTTATGGTAATATTAACTGTATTAGGTCTAACAATAGGTAGTTTTTTGGGGGTATTATGTGCAGCTATCCTGCAATAATTTTATCTAGTATAATACTCATTAATTTAAATGAAATGTGGTAGATTAAATTATAAATATATATTTTAACTTTTAAAAATATTTATCTAAAAAATATATTCATTTTTTATTCGTACTCGTATATTTTATATAACACACTTTGTGGTGTATATATTTTTAAAATTAATTTGAGTGTTAAAAAATTAATGAGTAAGAACATATATAAAAATATATATAAAAAATACGAAGTATTATATAAGAGAGGAAAAATAATATCTAGAGGGAGAGATGAAAAATGAAAAATCAGTATTTAAACGGCAATTTTTTTTTTAAACATTCTTCTAAATATATTTGCGTTTCATATATCTCCTTATGATTCATTCCATGATTGCATATATTATCGTGTATCTCGATTGCATTTAATAATTTTTGAGTTGATATGTTACCCAACGCGCCAGGTGCAAAGTTGCATCCACCGCAGCCACCTGTTGCACTATCAAAATGTTGAATACCAAATTTTAATCCTTCATTAATATTTAAATGTGCCATTTGATGTGTATCATGCATATGCATTCCAATTTTATTTCGTGGAACTTTTTTATCATCAATTAAATTTATCAATTCTTCTACTTGCTCAGGTTTGCCTACACCTTGTGTATCAGCCAATACAATTCTCGTACAATCCATCTCAGAGTATGCATCAATAATGTCTTTTACAACATTTGGATCTACAGTGCCTTCAAATGGACAGCCAAATGCTAATGATGCGAATGCGTACACCCGTAAATTTTCTGAACGTGCATTTTTAATAATTTGACATGTAACATCTAATGCTTTTGATAAACCCATACCAACATTAGCTTTAGAGTGCGATTCCGTTGAAGAAGTTAACACAACCACAGTGTCTAACAGCCTGTTAGATTGCTCGTTGGCGTTTAAGAAAGATTCAAAGCCTTTTAAATTTGGGACTAGTGCAGCAAAGTTCATTCCACTCTTCTTTGCATTTATAACAGTTTCATCTTGACTTAGTTGTTGGACAAGTTCAGCACTTCCTCTCATCGCTGGGACACGATCCTCTCGAACAAAGCTGCATACTTCAATTGATGCGGGGTTTGCTCTCACAAGATGCTTTACAACTTGCAATTTTTCATTTACATTTAATACGGAATCTTCATTTTGCAATCCATCACGCGGAGTTACTTCATGAACAAAAATATTTTGTTCTAATTTTTTGTTTGTAATGTTGGTGAAATATCTTTTAGAAATTTTCAAAGGTACTTGATGTAGTGGGTACTTGGAAAAGACAGCAGCATGATACATTTCGGTGTGGTGTACGCACCACCATTAATTTATAATTGTTATTTTATATTTATTATTATATTGTTGCAACGGCGGGTGCGGTTTTCAGCTTCATCATCGCGCTTTAACTTTATTAACTGAACAGTGTGATGCAGGTAAGTGTAATAACTAATAGTGCATGTAAAAAATGTAAAAAAAATAAAAAAATAAAAAATAATAATACTGTAGTATAATAAATTAATAATAGCCTAAAAAATAAAGCCAGCCAGCCAGGCATGCATACAAAATCCATGTAAGTAAATATAATATGGGAATACCATTACAATCCTATGTAGTGCATATACCTCTATAGCAGGTGAATACAGCATGTAATGCTATGTACCTAGTAAGTAAATATAATATGGGAATACCATTACAATGCTATGTAGTGCATATACCTCTATAGCAGGTGAATACGATGCACCACGTTTTTGAACCCCAATTTGGGATATTCATCTCTCAGTGCCTCACAACAATTATTACATAAATACAATGGAACACGTTGCGTGATAGGTAGTAGAGAAGTACATCCGATTTTTGCGGCACGTATCCTTTTGTTTTTTGAGTGTGAAATAGTCTTATATTGCGATAATATATAAGATATGAATTCAACGACGTCAAATCAACCTAGTGAAGTTGGTAATGGTACCGTTGTGATGGAAAATGGGTTTGGGGAGACGGATCCGTCGACGTTGCGTGAACGTATGAAAGAGGTCGATGAACATGTACAGTTATACATAGATGATTTTAATAACAAAACTCCATGGAATAATGCAAAAAATGTCAAGTTATTATCTAGTTTTGGAGATTTAGTGAGAGATTTGCAGCAATATGAAATATTAAGAGGTACATTGGAACAACAACAGGAAGCACTTAAAAAAAAAGAACAATTGAATGAAGCACAACAAGAAAATATAGAGATCGTTGATCGTGAACTTTGCAATATTCTTGGAAGTGACTATATTAATAAAATGCGCAACCAAAAAATGGAAGTTGATAATAACGATAATTGTAATAATAATGATGATGATTTAAAGCACGAAGTTACTGGTACGCATGTTTCTGCTTCATCGACACCGGATGATACTGGCAGTAAGCAACAAGCTGGTGATAATGTCGTAGCTTTGTTGAATGATCTAGATCATTTTCGTGAGGCATTTAGAAAAGTATTGCGGTGGGACGAATTAAATAAACCACCAAGAGAAGCATCAGACTATTTAAATACAGAAATGAAAAAATATATTGAAAATATTGACAAAAATATTGATAATTTGAAACAAGTAGACATTTCGCGTGAAGAACAATACAAAAAATTGGCTGATTTGAAGGCTAAAGATTTAAAATTAAGTCAAGAACTTCATGAAAAGATAAATGAGGCAGAAATACTAAGTCGTAAATTATCTGTTGCGAAACAAAATATTTACAAAAGGCATATAAAATATGATGAGTAAAAGAGGAGCTAGGAGCAAAAAATATATAAAAAATTAAAAATATATATATATATATATATTATATACGAGTATATTTCACGGTTTAATATTATCATCGCCATCATCAATGCTATTCGTACCTACATGCGCTTCTAATTCCTTTAATAAATCCCATGCATCTTTCATTTCCTTTTCAACTTCTACATCAAGCGCTACTATCGCTTTGTTGTTGTTATTGTTGTTGCTACTTCTACCACCATGGTCAACAATATCAGTCGTAAATATAGTCGATGGATCTCCATCTGCTCCGGCATTGCTTTCATTATAATCTTCATCATGTTCCATTGCAGCTGTTACGCTATCGTTCATCATTGTTCCAAAACGTTGGGAAACACCTTCTTCATGCCTTAACATATTTTCTAAACGTTGTAATGCATCGTCTGATTGATGAAACTCCTGCCCCAAGACATCAGCGGCTTGTTCAATTTGGTATATTCGTGCATGATTGTATTTACCTTTTGACGATAATTTTGTATACTGTTCATCAATTTTGCTTGGTAACAAATCTTCAAAGCGCGGTGGAATAGGGCTTTTACGATTTACGTTGCGGCTTTGTCTATTTATTTTTTTAGTTGATGGTATTTGTTGGCTAATAACAGGATCAAATTGTTGTATTATTGATTTTGGTAAATTTGACAAGTCTAAATCTACAACATCTAAAAAATGTCGATCATAATAATTTGACATTCCGTTTCCAACCTGTACAATATCATTATTTACAACTGCATTAGCAGCGTTAGTATGACTGTTACTGTTCACACTTAACAATACTGCAGGTGGCATCATGACTGGTCCCGATCTTATTGGTACAATAGGTTCTTCTTCCTCTGCTGTATTGCTATCTGCTTTAGATAACATTTGGCGTTGAATATCACTTAAATCATCTGGCAAATCAGTTTGACATTCCATTTCCAACGTCGCTGGTTTGGGAGGTATTAAATCAACGGTAGTGCCCGTTTCCTGCGTTTTACTTTTAAAATGTTCACCAGACGTTTGTGTTTCGTTTGTAATCACATCTACAGGTATATGTCTTTTCTTACCTTTTTTCAAAATATCATCAACTGTAATATCACGGTTAAAATGTAGTAATTTTACCGGCGCGCGTTTCGTCGGATGACCTTGCAATGGTATTGTTGAATGCAATAACTGTTGATGTGGCCGCGGTTTAGGATTTGAGGTAATTCTAGAGTTCAGCAACATGCGATGATTACGTATTGAAACTTTGGCTTTCGTTGACACGGAGATAGGATCACTATCCCCGCCTTTCATTTTTTTTCTGATACTGTTAAAATTATTATTGTTATCATCATCATCATCAGTTGCTGTTTCATCGAAAATCCCTGACGTAGTCTCATCATATAAAGATGAATTATCTGTAATATCTGTATTGCTTTCATCACTTAACAAAGATGAATTATTGTTTTGGCTATAATTGTATCTACTATGAAGACTATTATAATTGGAACTTTCATTGTCGTTATGATATTCTTCTCCTTCTTGATGTTGTAAAGAGTTGTCAAATGTTAAGTTATTGCTATCCTCATCATCCATGTTACTACTATTGTTTTCCTCCCTGTGCTCCTCTTGTATATTTGAAGTATCGATTGTTGAGGAAAATTTTCCGTCCGTAGACAAACTTGCAGGGTGCCTCGCCCTCTTGTTATTGGCTTTTAAAAGCTTGATTTGGGCTGTCGATACACGTAAAGCGTTATTATTATTATCAGTTCCCCCTTTGATTTTATTCATATCCGTTGGTGGAATCAATTGTTCTTTTTCTAATTCTACTAGTTTTAATTTCAATAACCTTTGTTTTTCTTTTAAATCAGCAATATTTTGAATAACATGGTTGCTGCTCACACGCACGGGAGACGTCGCTTGCGTTAAATTTCTTAAATTTGATTCTGCGCCTTCCAGGCGTCTTAAAAACTGCTGCAAGTTTTGTCCATCTGCCATGGTTTATACTTGTACCGACGAATCGCTTACAGATATCCTGCACCCTCCGTGTTTTGGAACACGCAGGCGGAGATGTCGTCATGCACATCCAGGAACGGATTTCAATAATTAAAATTTAAATTGCACGACACACAATTAAAAAATCGATACATCATTGGTGTTATTTGAAAAAATAAAATTTGAATTTCCTGTTTTAGATTACCTTTTTATCTACTTGTATGAATATTGTTTTCACCTATCAAATTTCTTTTTTTGGCCTTTTTTTGCCACTTTAACTTTTCCTCGTCGTGGTTAGCACGTTAACGTACTCGCCTATATAGTTCACAATTATCTGGTGGAAGTTTCATCTTTCCTTCGTTTATATTTATCAATATACATTACAATTGTCTGTGTAAGTTGCTTTGTTTACATGCCAATATAATTTCAATTGCGCGGTGACACAGAGAAATAGTTGCATATTGTATTGTTTTATTATATATACGCAACATGAATAATAGTAATGCGTATAACGTATATTCCGTTTTTGTATCAACGTTTCCTGGTGGCAGTTTATTGTATAGTAAAATGTATGGGAATTCCTGTAGTAACGATATTGGCGGAAATACCAACGCACCGGATCCAATGAGTTTTGCTGCATTGTTTTATGCAATACAAACGTATGCCAACGAATTGTGTACAGATAAACCTATGACATTGAAACACTTTTATCAACATGGAAAAATAGTTTGTTTTAAAATACATGAAACGTTTTTAGTAACGGCCGTGTTGTCGATGAAAGTAGGTTCTGTAAATGGTTTAAAGTACTGTGAGATTATTGGTGATGCATTCCTCAAGAAAATAAACGAAGAAAAATTCAATATATATTCTGGTAAAAAATTGAAAGGTTTTAAGAAACATTTGAAAAAATGTAATGTTTTATTATTAATAAATTTAATCAAAATGTCAACTTTGTTCTTAAATTTTGAAAATATTGTACAAGATAAGAATAATTATAATAATAATAACAACAACAACAATGACGATGATACGACTAACAACAATAATGTTGTCTCAAATGAACTTCATAACAAAAAAAATCGAAATGTAATAAAAAAGCCAGCAGATACTACCGACAAGGATACTAAAAGATACCATGATTGTATTATTATAGGCAGATTAAATCGATCCCAATCGCTCAATACTGCATTAAAAATACAAAATAATACTACCATCACCAACACAAAAGAAGATACTAGTTTACAACCATCATTTGTTGAAGAAAATGGCCAACAAATAAAAAATAGTAAGAACAGTATATTTAGTAGTATCAATTTTTTTAAACGTAAACGAAATAATAATGAATCTACCAAAAAGACGGGAGCAACAAATAATACAAGTAATTTCAAAAAAAATCATACTCATGTCCCAAGTGATAGTTATAAAAAACACGAAGAAAATGATGAAAACATCATATTAAACAATGTAAATCCTGGCAATATATTAAAAATGGGTGAGTTGTATATTTATCGTAATGATGGTAAAGATATTGTTGAAAGTCTAGTAAAAATAGACAATAGCAACGATGAAAGTAATTGTAACGAGGACGATCTAAATAATACAATAACAATTGATGAAAAAAAAATAATTACAAAATATTTGGAAAAATATAAAAAAAATCTCGACGACGATGATCATTTTCATTGGTATTCATTTAAATGCCATGATACATTTATTGGTTACATATGTTGTGATTTAATAATAATAAAGCGTTACGATCATCATCGTAAAACCAATAGTAAAATGAATCTTAAAACTACACTGGAACAAAATACAAATGATAATACGCCGAACGCACAAAATGATAATATGGTAGCACTACAACTACACCCACCATTTCCTGTTGATATTATGTTGACTGAAGAAAATTTAAACATTTTGGATTCAATTAAGAACGGTATTTATAGTAAACAAGTTGTTCTTTGATTGCATACATACGTATATGAAGCAATAATATCTATACACAAACCTTCGACAACTGAGTTGTTCAAAGCCATGTTTCCTGAAGTGATATCAATCTCTATAAATTACAGCGAGCAACATATTTAAATTTTTACAAAAAGAAAATCACCTTTCTTTTTTTTTAAAATGTTGTACAAAGTAGTTGAATTTTTTTTATTTAAATAATCCTTTAAATTGTACATAGTGTCTACGTACTTACTATAATACCATGTGTATATTGTTGGTTTCCAAAACGATGAGACAAACTTTTTTTAAACAAGATCCATTTTTTAAAAAAAAAATAAAAATTAATAAAATAATTTCAATAATAGAATAAACTAAAAATATAAACATACAGTAGTAGTCTAAAAAGTCGTTCAAGTATAAAAAGTGAAAGTAGTCCTTTTCTCTGTTCCGTCAAAGTTACATTGTTATATGTTAAAATTGATATATGTAAAATTGATCGTAAGTGATAGGCATAAATTTGTATAACACACAGTTTATTCTATTATATTTTATTAAATTTTAATACCACTGGTTATAGAATCTAGAATCTCTTATAATTATTTATAGACGTTACCAGGTTACAACGTTATAAAACTTATTAGTACGTAAGCTATACCTTGGTAATAAAAAAAATAATTAATTATAAAAAAATAGAAGACTATTATTAATTATAAATATATACCATTGGCAAATTCCAAAGAAAATATACTCAAGCATCATCCAACCAGATACATTAGATACATTACAGTGTTGATTGTATTTACAGCTTCACAACAGTGTAAATTCACTTTTGTTCTTGCCATATAAATGGCTTTTTATAATGTTGATGAGGATGCAAAATACGTGAAAAGACCTTTAGAAATGCCGTGTAAGTAGGTTTCACCTCCCACCTAAACCAAAGTAGAAATCCATTTTTAACACAACACTCCATCCATTCACACGCTATGTCCCAACAGGGCCTATGGTTGATGGTGCAGAAAAAATTATTAAAAAAGAAGCACTTGAACGTGTTAATGCAGTATTGCAATTTGGAGGTCGTAAGCGGAAGGAAAAGACCTCATCATTTCGTTCGGCTGAAAATAATCGCATAGAGACAAACAGAAGATTAAATCATAGGCATAAAGTTCATTCATCTACAGATGAAGGAAGCATGGAAGCTTTTAGTTTTTTTGATAGGTATGATCGTGGTTATATAATGGCAAATGATCTAAGATTGGCATGTTCGGACCAAGGAATTAATTTAGATGAAGAACAAGGACAACAATTGCTATGGAGAATTTTAAAACCAAGTATATCAACGTTGAGAGATAACCAACCAGATGGTGTGACATTTGTACAATTTGAAAAATGGTTGTGGTTACCATAAAAAAAAAGGATGAAAAATATTTGACGTTTTTGACGTGTGCATTTTATAAACGTTTTGTTTTTTATCATGTACCATATCCATATCGTATATATAACTTATTTTTATATGTTTACAAAGGTATCATGCACATATGTATGATACAACGTTGGCTGTTACGCAATCTTTTTTATTTTATTTTAATGTTCTTTTTTTCCTTCCTCTATCTGTTTCAAATTCAAATTCTGCATCATTGTAATTTTCTTTCACATCAAATTCGTCGATCTGTTTAACGTCTTCATCAATTTCTGTTGGAGTAGGTGTGCGTTTATGTTGTGGCAATGATCCCATACTCTCTGTAACCAATGATTTTGATAATTGTTTTTCATTAGTACTACTTAATATTGTTGCTAAATCATCCTCCTCAAACGATCCAAAATCAATGCTACTGTCTTCGAAATTGTTGGTAGATTCTGGACTTTTCTTTCCCTTCGTACCACTGTGTTTGTTCCCTTTGCTTTTATTTATTGGTGAATTTTCAAAACTTTCATCAAAAAATCCATCGTCTGAGTAACCACCAAAACTTTCATTGTTTATATTACTTCCTTGAATTTCTTGGAGCATTTTTTGGAAGTCTTCGTCATTGTCATCGGTTTTTTCATCTTTATTCTTTAAACTATTGTTATTTACATTACTGATGTCATTTGTCAACTTCTTGCTTTCATTTTCAATATTTGCCAACATATCGTTAAAATTTTGTATATCTTTTAAAGACTCGTCATCAAAAGCATCGTCATTAAAATCTTCGCTATACACTTCACTAACAATTGATTTTGTTGATGATTGAGTATTCATTTTGGACGTGTTGTTTGTCGTACTTCGCGGTGTAATCACATTTTCTTCAGCTTTTAATTTTGCTTGACGTTTTCGTTCTTTTTCCTCACGCTCTTCTTTTTCTTTTTGTAACTTTTCAGCTTTTAATTTTGCTTGACGTTTTCGTTCTTTTTCCTCGCGCTCTTTTTTCTCTTTACCTAATCTTTCTTTGTTGTTTGCAAGTTTCTTCTTTTCATATTCTTCAACTTCTTTGATTGTTGGTACTGTAGGTGATGTTTTTGTTTTAGTGTTTCTTCTTGGAGAATTTTGATCAC
>JACKZZ010003843.1_pt1 | contig 11153 bp, 11 predicted proteins | sample 8027871 | NCBI WGS metagenome assembly JACKZZ01 (sample SAMN15724774, study PRJNA655200) | protist metagenome | isolation source: fluorescence activated cell sorting (FACS) single amplified genomes of... | place: USA: West Boothbay Harbor, Gulf of Maine | collected 2000-07-19
ATGGTTTGCGTTTGTTGTATCTCAGCGTCACTTAATAGGAAATAATTGCGCACTCCCAATGGCTCGGAAATAATTGCGCAACCCACCGTCTTTGGGCTTTGCAAGCATCACCAGCTCCCCCAAGTCGACCGCACCGCTCAGTCCGTTTTGTTTCTTCATCTGAAAAGGTTTAAAGGGTGAGAAACAGCTCCAATTATGTTGGCGCCAAAAGAGGAAAAAAGGAATTTTGGTTTTGAAGGACGGTTTTTTCCTTTTTTTTCCTAGAAGGAATTTAGGGCATAGCTAGACCAGTAGACCAGCCCCTCTGCTTCGGACATGCCCTCCACCTACCTCAACTTTTGCTCACAACCCCAATATTAAGCCTTCTTCTCCTGCACCCATCAGTCAGTATAGTTCTATTCGCGTTATGGATGAGAGACTCCCGGGTCTCAACCTCCCTTGTACCTATAGCCTACTAATAGTGAGAAGCATGCTAGCAAGTGTAGATCACCCGGCCACCCGGCCTTCACTGCGTCCGAGACTTAGGTGCCAAGAACATAGCCTTCTTGAGCTACTAACTGGTCCCTGGTCCCCCGCAGTAGTTGAGTATTGTACAGGAGATCACAAATTTCGTAGTTACGCAAAAATTTTAATACCAGCAGTCTGTGAGTCAGTTATGTCAGTAATGGCCACGTCAAGTAAATCCGCGAGAGGCGTGTGCTCCGCGAGAGGCGTGTGCTCAAGGACAGCAAAAATATCTTCGGGCCCCGGCGCTTGCAGACGCTCCATTTTGCAGATTGTAGGCACCACGGATTTTTCTTTACTTGAGATTGGAGAGGTGACTTACAGAGATAAAGGAAATTACATTGAAGCTTTGCGGCGCAGCATTGCTTAATTGTTTTGCCTGCCTTAGAACGACAGTATCATGTACATGTACGACAAGACCGCCGTGTTTTCCGGCTTTTTGATGCTTCTTTCTACGCTTCTTCTGATGATCGGAGCCGGCCTCCCCGCTTGGTGGGTGTCTTACAAAAAAGAATCTGTCTAGTTTAAGATTTGTTTCTCACAGGGCGACCTCACGCGTCGTTTCTTCTGAACGACCTGACGCCGCAGGCAAGTACGACCCCGACAATATTTATGCTGAGGACTTTGATTGCTATGTCTCGGCAGGCCTCTTCATGTAATCATTTTCTACTGAGCACTTCCAGCCGTCCCCGAGGTTAATTATCTTCTTGTTTTTTTTGTTGATAAGGTACAATCATCAATACGGCACTTGCGGAGACTTGGATGATATTCCTGACGGCAGAAAACCGGAAACGAAAACCGATGAAGCAATAGCTGAGAGCTACTACGAACAATTTTCAATGACTGATCTTTTCTGCCGCGATCTCGACGAGCCAGAGTAATATACTTTTCACCTTCTAATCTTCCTTCTTCATGGCAAATTTATTCTCACCCAGAAACATTCCTTTCATGCCCACTACCTCATCATTACTCCTATTCAACCTCTCATCCATACATCCAATACTGTGCAAACTTGTACTTGTTAGGTTTATTGGCGCCCCGGGTTCAGTTGAACAGCCAACTCCTGCGCCGGACCCCGATAACCCCGCTCAGAAACCAAGTCTTGAAGAGTACTAAATCAGTTTGATCGAGTTAACCTGCCATTTTTTTGCAATCATCGTTTTCCGTGTTTCACTCGTTTTCTCAGTTATGCCCAACGTAATTTTGGTTGTGGTTCTCTCCGAGCCTCTCAAGCATTTTCTGTCCTTGCCATCTTGATTGCACTTCCCGCGATCGTCGTTCCTTTCATCATTGGGTGTGGTGGCAAAAATTGGTACGTAATCTCATTCTTTTACGGTTGCGCAAGAACCAGACATACACAGTTTGGTTGAACATGACCCCTGTTCTTGTTTTGCAGGTATTCTCTGGCTTCCTTCCTCTGCTTTATGGTGTTCGTCTGCGGCATCTCAACGCTTTTCATGTACTTTATTGTTTGTCCCTTTATGTTATGAAGACGGTTTTTCAAATTTTGGGTGCCTTAGGTACGAAAAGTATGGACTTGAAATTGTTCCTGGAATTGCATCATTATCTGCCCGGGCAGTTGAGAACTTCGTCCAAAGTTCATTCGACACAAACACTGACGAGGCCTACACTTCAAATTACGGACCCGCGTATGGATGCGAGGTGAAGACCAAATTGTTTTGTGTTTGTTTGCGAAGTCTTTGTGTGGCCATATGTTTTTCAATGTTCATCGCGAATCTTCTTGAATTTGATTTGTAACCTTGCTCTTTTCGCAAAGGTTGCCGGAATTTTCTTAACTGGCTGGGCGGCACTGATGATGCTTATCGGTGGCAAGGCAGCAAAGGACAACAGCAGTAGCAGCGGAGGCAACACCAAGTCTCCTCCCGCAAACACTGCCGTTTAAATGCCAGTGAAGTTTATTCACCACCACGCTGGCTGGACTGTGCAAATGTAAGTTGTCCAACCCAATCACGCCAACCAAGTCGCCGATGTAGTTCCATTTCGTGCACCGTGTCGACTGGTCAGCACGGCACGCACTGACGACTGCTTGGCCGGGCTGTGCTCCGGCCCCAGCAAACGTTGCTAGCATACAAAATGTAAGCAGGCAAGGTTTCCCATTTGACTAAAAATGTACATAATGTACATAATAGCACGCCAGGCCGCCGCTGAAAATTAAACACAAGTCATTCCTTTGATTCTCCCTTGTAGAACCCGGTGTCGATTTTATCAGCCGATTGCAATGGAAAGCCGGTGCAGGGTTAATCAGGCTTGATGTCCAGAAAATAAAGTCCCGGTGCAAACCCATGCTAGATTTGAGGGCATTTACTCTAGAAAAGTAGTTTTTTTTACATGACATCAGGCGCCTGTTGACTGTTTTTAAGCACTACCGATTACGCGGATTAAGTTGGTCAAAATTTCTATTAAGAGGGAAATCTGGCTCACTTTCGAGAAACCGGTTCGATACCAAGTTCCCCTAATGTCGCATATTCAGGCAGGGGTGGCTTTCTTTGGGGTTTTTACTGTGTCGACTTTCAGGCCCTTTCCTAGATCAAACAGCTTGAGTTTTGGCATCGGGCGCACTAGCATGGAAGAGTACGCAATGACCTGATCCTCCAGCGACGCATGCCCAAGAACCCAAGACGCATATCCGTTCAGGGAAGCCTGACTCTCACCGCCCACGAAAACAGACTTTCCAAAATAGTGGAAGCTGTAGACGGCGAAGAAACGTCTGCACAAGCGAGCCGTAATGCCGGGAAGCATCGGGTACGCCTTCTGGAGGATGGTGCGCCAATTGCTCGAGTACTTTCTAGACACGGCCCTATTATCGAGATCCTTGGTAGACCACCGCTTGCGCACAATCTTCAGGGCCCTCTCGACGAGCCAGTAGGGACACAAGAAAGGGCGGTCGCGGCACGCATTATACTTGGTCTGCGTCTTCTTCATGTGGTAGGCTCATATAATAAAGCGTGGCGAGCTCGGGAAACTGGGCAGAAACAGTTAGGCAGACCATGAAGGTCGGGCAATAATAATTTAATCAATAGACACCGTGTTAATAATAATTTAATCAACAGACACAGTGTTGCTGGGCGTGTATCGTACTACGACTGTAGCTAGATATAGAACGGTAGGCTCAGATCAAGCGTGGCGATATCGGGAAACTGGATAGAAGCAGTCGGGCAGAAGCTGTAGTCCCAAGAGGGTAGAACAGCTACAAGGTTGCTAGAACTAAGCTTTCAGAAGCTGAGCCCGGCCGTTTGTCACCTAAAACCAGATCCAATTAAGTCTGGGCTGTGAGCAGCTGGAGCCGCCAGCGCACAAGCAGATTAGGGGGTTGGTGTGACGGGGTTGGTTACCAAGACCGAGATGATGCCACCTTATGGGTGCAACCTCACCTCAATACTATTCCACTGTGACCCTTAGGGGGCCGGCTAAAAGCCCTATGTGTACTGGCATCCCTCTTTCGGAGAGGCAACACCGGGGTAGCCCGGGATAATAATAATTTAATCAACAGACACAGTGTTGCTGGGCGTACAAGGACTGTAGCTAGAACGGTGGACAGTAGGCTCAGATAATAATAATTTAATCAACAGACACAGTGTTGCTGGGCGTAGATTGCATCGACGAGGGACATCTCCACCCGGGTCTGTGGCTCTGGGGTGGGTCAAACAATGCTTGAGGCAGAGGGAGCCGAGGGAGCCGAGGGAGCTAGGTGACGAGACGCCACGGTCCAAGCCAGCGAATATGAGATTCAATTATCAGTCAGGCTCCAGATGCCGCCCAAGAATCAAGAATGACTGAGCCAATCAGTCAGTCAGGGTTCCAAAAGCCATATTGTGTTTTCATTTTATTCGGTGACTTCTTGCCCACCTTTCCCAGCACTAGCTACTGTCCTTGATCGGAGCCCACCGTTCTAGCTACAGTCCTAGTACGCCCAGCAACACTGTGTCTGTTAATTAAATTATATCTGCGGTCCTACACAGTCCTAACACTACTGCTGTTGGTGGAGGTCGAAAAAATGCGATAATCTAGCAACTGTGTCTGTTGATTAAATCTAAATCTCTCTATCTAGTACACGCCCAGTAACACTGTGTCTGTTGATTAAATTATTAGCTCTTTCGTAAGATGGCGACACTTGGATGGTGGAAGAAAAAAAACATTGCTGAGACTATGAACGTTACACAAGGTTCTGTTCAAATTGGTGATGAGAAAGTCAACGTCACGCATTCCGCCAATGGAGATTGGTTCAAAGTCACATGGACTAGCGGTGTAACATCAAAGTTCACCCTCAATAGCAAAAACACTTTGACAGAAGTCGGAGAAGACTACGACGCAACTTATTTGTGGGAGAAGATGGTAAAGGCATAGCACAAGACCATATCTATCTAATAATCTTTTTTCTCCCACGGCCGGCCGGCCTAGCGGCCAGACAGGATGGCCGGCCGGCATCTTAAGATTGTGGCCCTGGGCCCGTGCACCCTGGGCACTCTGCTAGGGGGTATAGTCTAATTAAAGTGGGTTTTTTGGGTCAAAAATCATTTTGTCTGCCGCCGCAACGGGGCCTGCTCAACGCCGGAGAGGTGTTTGCCAGCGCTTTAAAAAAGGTCCGACTATTGAGGCTCAACCGACCATTTCGTGGGGTTTTTCGAATTGAACGTGATGACAACACCGTTTCCTTTGTTCTTGTGAAACGCTACCTTGGCGATCGATTTCGCTACAGCTTTGACAACCGACGAGAGAGAAAGAGAGAGAGAGAGAGAGAGGCTCGTCGACCGACCGAGCGCTGCCCCGCGGGTGACATAGCATAGCATATATATGACACCATACTGTAGACGTGCCGTGTGTGGGGACACGTCGTTCACATATTTTTGCGCCTTGTTACACGCATGCCCGCTATGTCTTGGGGGCATTGTTGGTTTGAGTGAAGGCCAACCTGTCTTTGGCGTGGAAGTCTTTAGATGGGACTTCCAAATCTTGGATTTTGATTAAGCCAAAGGGGATTCCGACTTGGCACTTGCCTTGACATCAGCGGAAACCAGCAGTTCCTTCAGGTTGACTTGGCTGTTTTCAACATCGCCAGCCTTGGCCAGGGCCGAGGCGGAGGCACGCAGGAGGCAGCGCTTGGAGACGACGCCGGCGACGAGCATGGCGCCGGAGAGGTACATGGACAGCTTGGAGCTGAAGGGGGTGTGCCGTGGTTCCATTCGACTTGCTGGCGAACAGGGCTTGCACCACCAGCTGCTGCGCTGAGTGCGGCAGGTCCTCTAGCAGGTTGGCGCGGCGTACAGGCCGGAGGTTTGGATGGAGGCCAGTGCGGCCGGGCTCCAGGGGGCGTCCAGCGGCGCGGCCAATTGGCTGCTGAGCAGTAGCAGCGACTCGGGGTGCGTCAAGGCAACAACGACGATCAGGCTGGCGACGGTGGTGTGCCGGTGCGAACAGCTAGCTATGCTATATAGGTCTTTCTCCATCGTTTATTGGTGTCGTTTTTGAATCATTTCTTATCAATATTTATCAAATTGTCAATATCAATATTTTACTGATTGGGCTGCTTGGGAATGGTTTTCAACTCTTTCCCTGACTACATACATGTATGTAGAATATGCTCTCAAATAAGGTTCGGCCCGGGCCGAGGGCCGCAGTCCTCCGAGGTGGGAATTTCAGCCATTTTAGTCCGCTTTGGCGGACTTTTCGAGCGTCTGTCACACAAACTTGTAATAGCAGCATATGACTGGCCGCTGGCCGGCCTGACTTTTTGCATAATTTCATTTTATCGGTGTTGACATAATGATATGACGCTATTGACATATAATGATCTGATAAATATATAACGATATGACTTGACATATACTAACCATAATACGGGACAGGACATATAGCATATAGAAAGACATACGGCCATATAGAGACATACCAGTCATCCGGCCCTTCAGTCATCTGATTAAGTCAGTCAGATGGTTTGCCGCTATTTAGCTGTTATAGCTTTGTCTGTTATTGTTCGAATATACGTCAACACCTTAACAGGTTATCAGCCCAATTCGCGTAAACAACGACGAACAACAAGCAAGACAGACAAAGAAAAACAATAGACGAAAAGCATCATGAGCGGCGCTTCCGAAAGGGCAGCGGCAAGAGACGAACAGCGAAGGCTCGCGGAAGCCCTGGAGAACAATGCACGTGAACAACGCGAAAGCAGGGAAGCAGAAAGGGTCAGGGCTCAACAAGAGCGAGCGGATAGAGAAGAGAGACGTGTAGCAAACCAGGTCAGTGACGTACACAAAACCGATACATGTATGCCAAAAGAACTGGAAAGCCTAGACAGCGAAACCAACCACGACGAGTGGGAGGACGGTATTGACAATTTCATGTACAGCCTGGGCAGGTCCGACATCATGGAGGCTTCGAGGACTGACCCCGTGCGACGCATAAACGACCAGGTCATGCACCCAGCAGTGAGGCGAGCTATGTTCGGAAGAATATACAGCAGCCTCGGCCAGCCAATCAAGACACAGGTGAGGGCGGTACGCAAGGGCGAAATAGAGAGCCTCCTGGCGGCTGTAAGGAGTCTCTTCATTCAAAAGAACCCAGCAACGAGACAGCGCCTCAGATCACGTTTGGACGACGCCAAACTCGACCACCATGCAGACTTGCCTTCATACATCGCGTACATCGACCAGACAGTGGCGAAATACACCGCCTGTGGAGGCACAGGGTACGACGGGGAGAACAAAATCCACATCCTCCTCAAGGGTTTACCGAAGGATTATGAAGTTCAGTGCACCGCCATCAAGCAGCAACAAATGCTCAACCCCAATCTCTCATGGCAACATGTAACGACACTTCTCCTTTCAGCTGTACAGGCGGACCCAAGCATGCCAGGAAGTATTCACAGGCGGGGCCCCTCAAAAAAGGGCGGTGCAGTCGCGCACATCGCTGGCACCGACGACGGCACGGAGACTGCCCAGCCCAAGCCGGTCTGCAGGAATTACAAGCTAAGGCAGGCAACTGCAAATGGGGCGACAGATGCCAATACAGGCACATCGGTCCACCAGGGACAGGCGGAACCAGGGATCGTCAAGGAGGGCAAGGCAGGAAGTGTCACGTCTGTAAAAGCACGGGGCACCTAATGAAGGACTGCCCCATGGCTGAACAATTCAGACAACACAGGGAGATGCAACAGCAAGCGATGCCAGTCGCCAACACGGCGCAAGTCGCCCCACCCCAGCAACCACAGTCAGCCCCTCTCCCTTTCCCACCCGCGGCAGGACCCCCCACCGCTCCACACGGATACCCATCATCTTTTTCATTCATGGCAGGATCTGAGCGGATTGCGTCCTGGAAGCACCCCGACAAGTGGGTCATAGACGGAGGATCCATGGACCACTTCGCGGGTACGCCCCAGGCCCGCCAGTCTCTCACAGATATAAGACCATGTACGCCAGGCTGGGTAACGGTAGCATCGGGCCACCGATACCAGTACACCCACCAAGGAACTGGGTTCATCCAAGGCACGCAAGGAAAAATCAAACTTACGGACGTCAAAGTGGTCGACAACTTCGAGTTCAACCTGATTTCCCAATCCCGAATTGCCAAAGGAGGTGGCGTCATCACAGTCAAGAAGGGCACCATGACCGTCTCCGTGGGCAACCAAACAATTTTGGACTTCAAGCAGATGGACGACGGCCTTTTCCGTACCCAGGTTATCCCCAGGCCAGCCATCGGGCCACCATTGCCAGCCGCCGCCCCCGCTCCTTCCCAGCCTGAACCAGAGCAAGAAGTACACCAGCAGACGGCCCACGCCGCCACTGCCAGCACTCGAGTCCAACAACACCCAGACGATCGAGAAGAAGCTATGTTCAGAGGCGCAGAGATCAGAGAGTTCCGCAAGCACATCAAGAACAAGACATGGGGTAACCCAAAACCATCCACCAAGGTCCGCAAGGCGCTAGGGGTCGCCCCAATCCAAGTAATATGGGCGCCAAGGAAGGTCAAGATCGACGGATACAAGAAGGGATACATGTACAAGGCAAGACTGGTAGTCAAGGGTTTTCGTCTCAAGCAAGGCCTCCACTACAACTCAACCTACGCCAACACGCCGTCCCCCCCGATCTTTCGCATCCTGCTTGCCCTCGCAGCCAGACATGACTGGGAGGTGGACCAGGGCGATACTTTTCTTCACGCAAACGTTGACTCCATCATCTACATCACACTCCCCGAGAGATGCAACGACTTGCCGGGTTTACAACGGACGGCCACGAGAATAGATGACATTTGCTACCAGCTTCTCAAGGCAATCCCAGGAATCCCCCAAGGCAGCAAGTTATTCCAAGACCTACTATTCAAGTCCCTACAGGACTTACTCGACTTCAATTTTAGGCGCATGCCCGACGAACCGTCTGTTTTCATATCTTTCGGTAAAGCCGGCGTCCCATGGACCGGCTCCCTACTCATTTTGCTCATCTGGGTCGACGACTTATTCTTATTTTACCCGAAGCAGTGCAGAGGCATGGCAGACGACCTGTGGATCGCCCTCCAGAAGAAATTCGACCTTCCTAACAGGGAGCCTATTGACGTGGCAGTAGGAATCAAGATACTACGAGACCGGGCTAACAAGACCATCCATATGTACCAGCCAAAAGCAATCATGAAGACCCTTCAGGAGACTGGCATGAGCGACTCTAACCCCTCCCCATATACACGAAGAACGACTCACCAAATCCCCCGACGCCCAAGACCCAAGAAGCCGAGCTATACAGGAGTGCAGTCTGTTCTTTACTACACGTAGCAGTGTGGACTCGTCCTGACATAGCCACAGCCGTCTCCAAGCTGGCAAGATTTCTCCGGAACCCAGGGCTAAAACACTGGCAACAACTAAAAATTCTCCTCCGTTACTTGAAAGGATCCGCAACAAAATCTCTAACCTTTAATTTTTCTAAGGACTCAACAGCACCGGGACCGGTCCCAGCAGGAGAAAACTCCCCTCTCGTCACCTTCTTTGACTCATCATACGCTGACTGCCCCGACACCAGACGCTCTACCGTGGGATCCATCACCTTCCTCTGGGGTGCGGCAATAGACTGGCGCTCCAAGCTCTATACAGACGCGTGACTACCGCAAGCAACAAGGCAGAGTACTGCGCTGGATCTCAGGCAATCCAGAGGGCCAAGGCGTCCCACAACATCCTCTACGCCCTCGCCATCGTTACCCGCAGCATGCCCATGATCATGTATACGGACAGCAACGGCGCATTCGGCATGATCAACAACCCAGGACCCAGGCCGAACAGCAGACAGATGGACGTCATCGAACATCTACTCCGACAGACGGAGACTAGCGGAGAAACCGTCACCAAACTCATCAGCAGCGCAGACAACCCAGCGGATTTAATGACAAAATGCCTCTCCTCTACAACCCACGAGAAGCACACCAGAAGCTACCTGCAAGTCGCACCTCAGACACTCATCAGCAAACAAGTGGAACGGAGCGCAACAAGTCTTTCTGCCATTCAGCCATTCTCTTTTCAGAACTCCCCCCTCGTCATCTTGCCCACCACTGAACCCGAATTTTTCCAGGACGGCCTGACTTTTGCTCTTATTTCTCGCAATTACTCGGACGAACAATTGTTACTCTCCAAACACAAGTCCCTAGGCCACAGAAACATGGAGGACGTAGCTAGGCTCTATAGCATCCCCTACAAGAAAATCTTCTGCAGAGACTGCGTGGAGAACAAATCGACACGACATCCCCTCACGGGCAAATCTGGACGCACTCTTGAAGCGCCACGTCCAGGACACACTATAGACGCTGACGTGTGCTCCTTTCCCGACAAAACAAAAGGGGGCAACAGCTACCTATCCGTCCTTATAGACAGAGTCTCGTCACGAATAGACGCCCGTCTAATCCGAACCCCTTCCGACTTCTTCGACCACTACACATCTTTTGTGAAATATTGTGAATCACACTTCGAAAAAACTAACATCATCTCGGTCTTGCATTCAGATTCAGCTGCTTATTATCTCGACTCAAGAAGACTGGCAGATTTCAACAGGGCAAGAGGAATTCGTCAAACCTTTTCTCCACCCTATACCCAATGGCAGGGCTGAAAGAACCTTCAGATCCATCATCGAGATGGCAAGGACGTGCCTCAACGCATCTGGCCTGGGAAGAGTTTTCTACGGAGAGGCCATTATGTTCGCAGTCACCGTCCTAAATCATCTTCCCAAAAGAGGCAACTCACGTACCCCAGACGAAATATGGGAAGGAAGAGAAGCAAGATCCAAGGTCAGGGATAAATTCGCCCCATTTGGATGTGCTGCATGGAAACAGAACTTCGGACCCACCAAGACAAAGTTTGATACTAATTCAACCTTACAGGTTCACCTCAACTACGACCCCGAGCAGAATGCTTACAGGGTTGCAAGCCTCCCTGACTTCAAGATTACCTACTCTGCCCACCTTCATTTCAACAAGGACCTATTTCCATGCAAGGATGAACCCCTACACCGACCAAGAATGGATCCGAGGCCTTTCCCCAACAACTTCCAGGCAAGCCATTTCGAGGCAAATCCCGACCACAACAGGTCAACCAGAGAAAGAGCTCCATCAGCGCAGGCACTCCGCAATCTAGCAGCTCAAGCAAACTGATTACGACTATC